>OFFM01001106.1_pt1 | contig 16421 bp, 9 predicted proteins | sample 1521401 | NCBI WGS metagenome assembly OFFM01 (sample SAMEA3504118, study PRJEB24116) | mouse gut metagenome | biome: mouse gut; feature: mouse-associated habitat; material: faeces | place: Denmark | collected 2011
TTACTTGTTGTCGCATATTCTGCCACATGAGCCTTAATCTACCTACATAAGGTGAAATAGGTCTGGCTATTGAGTCCGGAGGCAAATCCACAAATGGATTCTCTTCGACGATAGTATAGCCAAAGTCTTTCATTGTGGTTGAAATTTCATCGGCAGCGATGGAATTGCCTATGAATCTCAATGCTCCAATTATGCGTCCTGCTCGCGTAGTCGCGCCATTTTTTGCCAATAACTTCAATATATTCACAGATGTTGCAAGCATGGAAAGGCAGACTTTTGCTGATGTCGCATCATTACGATAATAGGCAGGGGAAGCATAGGTCAACGCATATTCAAGCGTGAGGAGATTTAACCCTGAATCTGGGGCTACCTCGATATACTCTTGCTCGACTTCCCCCCTGAGGGTAAGCAAAGAATGCCCATAAGGAAGTCCAACCAGATTGTTGTTCGCTTTGGGTGACTTAATTATGAGCTGTGTCGGTACAGTTGTTTTCCCGGAATGAATGTCAAGCGACATTTCTGGCGACAAGCACCAGTCAGAACCAAATTTACTTTCAGCATAAGCACGAATGAAATGCCAGTATGACGTATACCATACGGTAGTATCTCCCTCACTGCCCGGATGCGATGGGACATACCATCCTTTCATCACCTCTTGCAACCACCCATTGTCGATGAGGCGTTTCAGATGAGTACGTGACAGTTGTTCTGTTCCTCTTATTACAATATGAGGATCAGAATCTTGGAGCCTGTGCAGTTCTTCAAGAGAGTCTGCAAGAAGTTGCTGTGGTGTTGCCATTATTTTTATATTGTGGCGTTACTTTTATATTCTAACGGATAGCAACTCTTGTTTATTGCGATTGTTTTACTCTTAATTGATGCAATTGCAATACTCTTATTTGATGCAAATATAGCGCAAAATTCCTGAAACACAAAATCTTAATAGCTTCTGTTGTCAACTGCATTGAGAGTTTCAAAAAATTGAGAGTGGTATTTGAAAGCGGTTTTCTACGCTCTGTAGAAGATTCGAAATTATTGAAATTTCCCGGCCCATCATGCTTCGGCATGGCGAGTCGGGATTTTTTCTTTTTGCGGTTATGAGGGGCTGTGAGCGGTCACATAGTCCTATGCTATCGCGGAATTTGGATTCGGAGTGAATCGAATTGTAACTTTGCAGAGTCGCGTCACTTTGCCTCAGATTGGTTAGGTTTAAGAGGTCTTCGGCGATTTAAAAATTGAGGCACTGCGAGGCAAGATAGTCCCATGTGCATTTCAAATTCAATTGCATTACAATAATTGGCCGCAATGTTACGACCGAAAAGATGAGAAAGATGATAAAATTTAGCCCTCAATATTGACTGACGGATAAATAATTAGTAAATTCGCAATCACTATGAAGATAGAAAAATTCTCATCGAAGCAGACGACCGACTATAGCGTTGCGGTCAACACCATAAAAGAGGCCATTCATTCGCCAAAGTTGCAAAAGAAACCGAGCTTGACAGCGGTATCGTTAAAGAGCTGTTGATCCACAGCAATCTCGCCACCACCGAGCGATATATGGGCAACTTCGATACGCAGAAAACCGACAATGCCCTCATCAACCTTTTCGGAGGCGTTGAGAAGCCTAAAGATAAGAAAGAAGCCTAAGGATAAGAAAGAGGAGGTAATCAGGCACTGAAAGGAATGTCGCCTGAAGAGATAGCTGCCATACTCTCGGCAATTCAAAAATAATTCGTAAATTCGCATATGGAACAGAATCAAGAAGTAACAAGAATATATAATCACGCAGCCGAGGTTATAAAAACGGCCATACTCCAAGGCCAATATGAGGCCTTGAAGGATGTTAATCGCATTCAACTCGCAACATACTACTGGATTGGAAAATATGTTGCTAAAAATACGCGTGCTGGATTTTGGGGAACCGGCGCATTGAAGCGAATCAGTGAGCAATTATACAAATTACTTCCGGGAATGCGCGGCTATTCAGCTGAAAGCCTCAAAAAGATGCGTCAGTTTTATGAGGAATGGCAGATTTTTGATACAGATGCAAGCAGCCAGGAAGAAATAGAGCTCACTTCAGATAATTCGGTAATCGCGATTACCGAATTACAATCAACTGATGATAAGATAGATATATTTCGGGAATTACGAATACCGAATCCGGCAGAATTTCCGGTAGAAGATTTTTTCAAGGTCCCTTTCACCCACCACATACATATATTCAGTGGTGTAAAAGACACAAAGGCCAGATATTACTACATCCACCGTTGTGCTGAAGAAAAGCTATCGGCCAAAGCATTGGCACAAATCATCAGGAACGATGATTTTGGGAAGCTTGCTAATCTGCCGAATAATTTTGGTCTGACGCTTAATGACGAAGGCATGGCCCGTAAAGCCGTCCTCGCTTTTAAGGATTCCTATGTTCTGGACTTCATCAATACAGAAGAAATAGACGAAAGAGATAAAGAGGACATCGACGAGCGTGTGGTTGAGAAGCAGATTATCCACAACATCAAAAAGTTTATAATGGAATTCGGCAAGGACTTCGCTTTCGTCGGCAACCAATATCATCTTGAAATCTACTCGGAAGAATTTTTCCCGGATCTGCTGTTCTTCAACCGCGAGCTCAATGCACTGGTTGTGGTTGAATTGAAAACCGGAAAGTTCAAATCCGGCTATCTTGCCCAACTGATGACTTATCTCCGCATTCTTGATGACAAGGTGAAGAAGCTTCATGAGAACCCCTCAATAGGCATTGTCCTTTGCAAGGAGGCAAACCGTAGCTTTGTGGAATATGTGATGCAGGACTACGACAAACCGATGGGTGTGGCAACCTACACCACATCTCAAGAAACGCCAGAGGCATTGAAGGAGGCTCTTCCAGACATGGATGAGCTGAGAAAATTGCTATGACCAAGCCGTGGCAACGGGATTTGATAGAAATTTCAACGCCGTTTGAACATGCTACCTCTACTTTCAGCGGAACGGAAAATGGAGAGTGCGACTTTTTTGATTCCAAAAAATTAATACTTAACTTTGCAGATGCTACACCACCCCTACATATAATACTTATGAGCTTCTGGAAATTTATACGCGATATGGCGATAATCAAGTGGATGGCCGGCATCTTCAAGAAATGTACCGCCGTCCCTGCACACCGCCCCCTTGCCGATGAGCCCCCCACCCGCCCCGCTGACCACTCCCCCTTCAGCCGCCCCTACCGCGACCACCCCTACCACGACCGCCACGACTTCGCCGACAATATCGACCAAGACGATGATTTCGGCTACAACGATGTCAACGATGACCTCGACTACGACGACAACGACGGCTACGACGACGACGATTTCTAACGACATTGCTGTCTAAAAAACGTTCTCCCGTCAACCCCGTACTCCCGTAAAAAAGCCGTACCCCTGTCACCACGTTCTCCCAGGAAACTGACGCCGTTGAGTACCATCTGAATATGGCACAGTTTTGAAGATGGGAAAGTAATTTAGGGATAGTCAGAATATAGTCAACTGATTATTTGTCAGAGGCATAGATATTTTGTAACTTTACAGAGAACCCCGATGCGCCCATCACGGGTTGATTCGGGGATATTTTCCAATTATATACATCGTGAAGTTACAAAAAATCTACGAAATTCAACCTACTCTTCCGTTGACAGAGTATGATTTTCTTGAAAAATATCGCGAGAGCTTCCGTCAAAGTGAGCTTGAGCACTGTTTGACAAATGGAAAGAAGGAAACGTCAGTTGCTGCTGGCGATTCAACAAGTCAAAAGAAGAACGGGTGATTGAACTGCTCAAAGGACTCTCGCCGGAGCAGATAATGGCTGTAATTTCTGCAATAAACAAATATTCGGTAAATCTGCATTGTCATTGGAACTTACCCATACTTTACGGCCTCTGATATGCGTTATAAATAAAACACCTTATTATGAACAAGGCGCAACGATATATCGACGAATTGAACGTCATCGATGAACATGTCACCATAGAAGCAAAGAAATGCACTGACAAAATTGATCGCAGTGTATTGGAAACTATATGTTCTTTTTCCAACGAGCCGGATCTTGGCGGTGGCGTCATCATTCTTGGAATGGAGGAAACGCATAACTTATCAGCTCCTTATTCTGTAATAGGTGTAAAAGATCCCGATAAGTTGCAGAAGGATTTATCATCTCAATGCGCCGACATGTTCAACCATCCAGTGCGTCCAACCATCGAGCCAGATGTTATTGATGGAAAGAAAGTGCTTGTGGTTACTGTGCCTGAACTTGACAACCGACACAAACCATTGTATTTCAAGAATGAAGGTTTGCCGCGTGGCGCATGGCGGAGAATTGGCTCAACCGACCAAAGGTGTACCGAAGAAGACTTGGCTGTGTTTTATACAGATTCTGACAGCTTCGATAGAGGAATCGCTGAGGATACTGATCTGGATGACATTGATGAAAATGCCGTAAGATATTACCGTAAACTACGCGAAGAGGCTAATCCGGATGCTGAGGAGCTGAAATATTCCGACATTGATCTACTCCGATCATTGAAGGCAATTGTCAAAGACAAAGACGGAAATTGGCGACTGACCAATGCCGGACTGCTTGTTTTCGGCAAACAGATGGCGTTGCGTAGAGAAATGCCGGCAGTGCGAGTAGACTATATCCGCGTTTCCGGGACGGAGTGGGTGCCGGACCCACACAACAGATTTGAATCAATCGACATGCGTGGCCCATTTCTACTATTGATTGGTAGAGCGTTCAATGCGATAGCCGATGACCTGCCGCGTGGCTTCTCTTTGAGTCCAGGCAACTTACAAGCAAAACGTCCGTTGAGTATTCCCGAAGACGCCTTACGCGAGGCTATAGTCAATTCACTCATCCATCAGTCGCTGAGAATACACCGACCAATTCAAATCATCAGATATTCCAACCGGATAGAAATCATCAACCCCGGCTTCTCGTTAAAGCCGGAGGAAACGCTTGGAGAACCAGGGTCAGAGATGCGCAACCCCACAATCAGCTCCATCATACACGAGACACAGATAGCAGAGGTCAAGGGCACAGGGATAGGCACAATGCGGCGATTGATGAAGGAGGCGAGCTTGATGCCGCCTACTTTCGATTCCGACCATAGCCGTAACCAATTTACCACCCGCATACTGCTTCATCATCTCCTTCCCGAAGAGGATGTGCGGTTGCTGGCAGGCCTCAACTACGATTTGACCGACAATCAGAAGACTGCTTTAATATTCATGCGCGAGGTCGGCGCGGTTGACAACATAACATATCGCCAACTCACCGGGGTATCCGCACGTGAAGCAGCCGCCGAAATAAAACAGATAGAATCATACGGTCTGATAAAGCTCCACGGACAGGGCAGACGCGCTTACTATACTCCGACAGAAAAACTGATGGCATTGTTAACTAAGGGGGCAACCTCGGATGCTAATAATGCAACCGGTTATGCTGATAATGTACCCAGCTTCGGATCTAATGTACCCAGCTCCGGATCTAATGTACCCAGCTCCGGATCTAATGTACCCAGCTCCGAATCTAATGTACCCACTTCATTACAGACAAAGATTGACAATTTAGGTAGAAGAGTGCCAATCTCTCAATTACAAGAGATAGTAATCGAATTATGCACCACAAATCAATATTCAGCATCAGAACTCGCACAAATTTTAAATCGCACAGAATACCATATCATTAAGAGAATCATTAGTCCATTAGTAAAGGAGAGGAAACTTTTCTATACCATTCCGGAGATGATAAACCATCCGCAGCAAAAATATACATCCATTCCCAAACAACGCAGCGAGACCGATGGAATCAACCGATGACATACAAAAAGAGCTGGCTCGGCTTCGTGAGGAGAATGCCAGGTTGAAGGAGCTGCTTCGCAAGCATGGAATCGGCTGTGAAGCTTCCACATCCCCTATTGTCCCGACTCAGAAGCCGAAGCCGCAGTTGTCGTTGGAGGAGAAGGTGGCATTGTTTCGGAGTCTGTTTCGCGGGCGTGAGGATGTGTTTGCGCGGCGATGGTATAGTCCGAAGACGGAGAAGAGCGGCTATCAGCCGGTATGCACACGGGAATGGAATCCAGTATATTGCAACAAGAAGAAGTATAAATGTGCGGAATGTCCGAATCGTGAGTTGAAGCAATTGGGATATACAGATGTTTACGCCCATCTTGAAGGGAAGGACCCGAATGGCAAGGATGTGATAGGTGCATACGCAATTCTGCCAGACAATTCATGCTATTTCCTATGCTGTGATTTCGATGATAAGAGTTGCGAGCACGGGTATAAAGATGATGTCAGAGCATATGTCTCAGTGTGTCGCGACTGGAAGATTCCGGCATACGTTGAGTGGTCGCGTTCGGGCAATGGTGCTCATGTGTGGATTCTTTTCAACGAGCCCATAAAAGCCCAATCGGCGAGAAGGCTCGGCTATGCTATTCTCACCGAAGCGATGGAACGTGAAGGCCGAATGTCGTTCAAGTCCTACGACAGATTCTTTCCCAATCAAGATTTCATGCCAGAGGGCGGCTTCGGCAATCTTGTCGCACTGCCATTGCAGGGTCAGGCCCGCAAGAAAGGCAATAGCGTTTTTGTAGATGACAATTTTATTCCATATCCTGACCAGTGGGCATATCTACAGCAGATGATGAAGATGTCCTTAGCACAAGTTGATTATACTTTGTCATTACATGCCAATCAAGAGCCACTTGGCGCGTTGTCAAAGACAAGTGAATCTGCACCATGGGAGCGACCCAAGCCAAAACCTATGAAGTCTGGAGATTTCCCGAAAGTCATTGCCATTATTCGCGCGTCGGGCTTGTATATTTCCATGGCCGGATTGTCGACAAAAGTTGTCAATCACCTTAAGAGAATGGCGGCATTCAAAAATCCGGAATTCTATGCAAAACTCGGAATGCGACTGCCTACATTCAATATTCCACGTATAATCTCTTGTTCGGAAATAGTAGAAGATTATCTATGGTTACCGAGAGGATGTGAGGGGTCTGTTTTCGATTTCTTCAATGAGAATGATGTGAAGCTCACGATTGAAGACAAAACCAATCCCGGACAGTCAATTGACGCGACATTCCTCGGTGAACTGCGTCCTGAACAAGCCGCTGCTATTGAAGAATTGTCGAAACACCGTTGTGGCACAATCTACGCTGCTACCGCATTCGGCAAGACTGTCACCGGTATCGCAATGATTACCCAGAAGAAAGTCAATACCCTGATTCTCGTTCACACCAAAGCGTTGCTCGACCAATGGCGTGAGCAACTGGAACAATATCTTGAAGTTGATTTCGAGCCGGTAGCGCAACCTAAAGGCCGTGGCCGACGAAAGAAATTCAAGAAATTCGGAGCGTTATCATCAACTGAAAACTCTCTGAACGGCAAAATTGACATTGCCCTTTTGCAGTCTTGCATTTCTGATAATGAGGTGAAGCCGTTTGTCCGCGACTATGGTATGGTGATTGTCGATGAATGCCACCATGCTCCGGCGGTAAGTTTTGAGCAAGTATTGAAAGAGGTCAATGCCAAGTGGGTGTATGGACTGACAGCCACCCCAATCCGAAAAGATGGTCATCAGCCGATAATTTTCATGCAATGTGGCGAAATTCGTTATACCGCTGATTCAAAAGCGCAACAGGAGCAACAAACTTTCCATCGTCTGCTTATTCCCAGATTTACCACTTATCGAAATCTCTCTGACAACAACGGTTACACAGCAATAACTCAGTCATTGTCGGAAGATGAATCTCGTAATCGCCTGATTATTGATGATGTCAAGAAAGTCCTTGACGAGGGACGTTCTCCGATAATCCTTACCGGACTTACGTCGCATGTGGATTATCTTGCGAAGGAATGTAGAAAAATATGTCCGAATGTTATCCGCCTCGTTGGAAATGATTCCGCCAAGACCAAGCGAGAGGAAATGGAGCGACTGAAATCTATTCCAGACACTGAACCGCTCGTAGTTGTCGCCACAGGCAAATATGTCGGCGAAGGTTTCGACCTACCGCGCCTCGACACACTTATGCTTGCGCTCCCGGTGTCATGGAAAGGTCTGATTGCGCAATACACAGGGCGTCTCCACCGCGACCATCCCGGCAAAAGTGAAGTCAGAATTTATGACTACATAGACCTGCGCGTGCCGATATGCGATTCTATGTATAAGAAACGCCTTCACGGATACAAAGCCGTTGGCTATTCGGTTGCCGTAGTCAACGATGGTATTTTTGCAGAACCAACGGCTGAAACCATCTTTGACTCCGAAAACTTTGAACGGCCATTCCATGCCGATCTATCCTCTGCAAAACGTAGCATTGTTATCAGCGTAAACCGCCTTCGATGGAACCGAACACCCAAAATCATAGATTTACTCACTGCCTGCATGCTCCGTGGCGTAAGCGTAACAATCGTGATAAGCGAGACAAGCCACCGCGAAGCCGAACTGCAATCAATGGGAATCCACATCCTCCATCGCTCCGACAACAAGATGACCTGCGCCATCATCGATCAAAGCCTCGGCTGGTACGGCAGCGTCAACCTCATAGGCCGCTCCATTCCTGATACCAACGTAATCCGCATGCCATCCCCTGACCTCGCCAACGCTCTTCTTGACAATCTTAACATTGTTTGAATTGCAAACAGTCTCTTAGAGCAAGATGTACCTCTGTTTAAGTCACGGCTCGAATCCAGAATACTGATCATTCTACGACGGGCTATCCCACTTCGACCAAGAGGCATTCCGCCGCTTCCGCAAGACCCATCCCGACCTGACCAACTCCGAAGCGATGTCGATATTCAAAGCCAACTATTGCCAGCATCACGCCAGCCGCATCAAAGGCCACCACTTCTGAGCTCAAAGCCGCCGAGAGCCCCACACAGCCCTCGGCGGCTATTGTTACCCTAAATCTCGCCAATTATGGTATGTTACGCAGCATATAGGCATTGTAGTATGCGGCAATTATAGTAATTTTGCCATAGTTTTACAATAGCTGTTTACCTTTCTGAATAATTGGGTATATAAAAACATAATGAAAATTTATGAGACATATAATAGAACGAATACATAAGCGTACTACAGAGTATAGCCACCCATCACAGGCTACCACAACTGCTAACGCGTTGGAACTACTTTCTTCGGGTATCTATACCGAGGAAGAGCGTTTTGTGTTTGAACTTCTACAAAACGCAGTTGACAGTTACAATCCTGATATTTCAAGTGGACTGGATGTTAAGATTGTTGTTAAAAATAACAACTTAATGTTTCTACACAACGGACAACCGTTTTCGGAACGAGATTTGGAAGGGCTATGCGACATTGGCAATGGGAATAAAATGTCTGACGCCAAAAAAATTGGATACAAAGGCATAGGGTTCAAATCTGTTTTTATGCACTCCAAGTGTGTTACCGTAGTAACCGAAGGTACAGCGTTTAAGTTTGATGAAGAGGCATGTAAGATTTTGGCTCATAATAAAGGCGATGAATATCAAGACGTAAAAATGCCATGGCAGATTATTCCTATTCCCATCGATAAACCTTCGCTCACTGAATATGGAACATATAATGTGGCAACTGTATTAGCAGTTAATAATGGAGCTAAATTGCTGGGTAAGGTCAAAAGGCTTCTCTCGGATGCACGTTTCTTGCTATTCCTTAATATCGGGAATCTAAAAATGACATTATGGGATGAAGATAAGGAAGTATTATCACTGTCTAAAAATCAGGACGGCGATTTGTTAACCTTATCTAAAAACGGAGAGCCACAGAATAAATGGTTGATGTATTCAAAATCCATAAACCTGACACCGAATGTCAAGGCTGACCTGGTGTATGATACAAAGACTCCGGATAAGTTGAAAAAATCAGATGCCGTAGAAATTTCATTTGCTGTTGCTCTTGACAAGGATAATCGAATAATCCCACTCAAGGATGCCGTAGTTTATACATACCTTCCAACCTCATTCTCTTTTGGCTTTAGCTTCATTGTAAATGCCAATTTTATAACAGATGCCGGTCGTCAGCAACTGATTAAAGACTGCGAATGGAACAAATTCATCTTCTCTCAGATTCCATCACTTTATCTGAATTGGATTAAGGATACTATTGCTCCAAAATATGAAGATTGGCATATGGTATTACCGTCGATTGTTGGTGGAGTAAACGATCTTGAACTAAGCTATAAATCAGCTCTGGCAAAATCTGTAGATTCAATACCATTTGTTCGTACAATAGACGGGAGCCAAATATATTTAAAAGATGCTATCGTTGAAGAAGTGAATGTCTCACAGGGACTTCCTTTAAAAATTTATAATAAATGGGTCAAGGGTCTTTTCAATTCAAATGTCAACAAGTCAACCTTGATTAGCAAAGAAGCAGGGGTGTCGTTGTCTGATTTTGGAGTCAATGTGCTCAATCGCAATTCGCTAATTAGCCTATTGAAAGATGGGACAAACTATATCTCGTCCCTTTCGACAGATGAATGGGTAAATTTCCTTGAGTGGCTGAGTTCTTTGGATTCCAATCAGTTTGGAGAATACGCCATTGTACCAGATGAGAATTCCAATGCAATGCCTCCATTGATGCTATTCTTCCCCTCTGCATATAAGGATGAAAATAGCATCGCAAAAGATGCACGCACTGTTAATAGTAAACTATGTGAGTTAATCTCAGAAAAATGCAAAGGATGGTTGGCTTTACTTGGTGTCAAGGAAATGGACAACCTTTCTGTCATCGAAAATGTTTTATGCTCTGAAGGTTATATTACAAAAGAAAATTCTCTTGATATAGTTAGATTTATTTTTGATTCAGATCACAAAAGTCAAATTATAGATAAACTGCCGAAAACGAAAATTAAAAATATAAGACTCCTTACAAATTCAGGATTTCTTGTGAAGGCAGATGACGCATTCCTAGACAAAACTTATGGTACATCTTTACAAATTCCGATTAAAGATGATGAGAACGTCTTTATCAGTAGCGATTACCTTAGGCCCTCCGACAGTGCGTTGGATTGGCAAATTTTCTTTAGGAAATTAGGTGCGAATACTGAGTTCGAAATTTCTAAACGAACATTTGGCAAAGACACCCAGCTATATCGCGACTTATCTTCATATGTAGATTATTGCTCAGGACATGAAAAAAATTATGGTTACCGAATCCACACATCAGGATATTTCGTCCATCGTTATATTAGTGCTCAATTGCCGCCAAGAATGGACTTATGGAGCAAATATGAATGGTCTAAACTCATTTGGGGTTCGCTTTTTACAAAGCCTATTTCTTTAAAAAGAAATGACGATCATATTGCAGGTCATACAGGTTTTGGACACTACGCGTATGGTTATTTAACAGATAATACTGAAGGTCATAGGTATTTGGGTAAGTATTTGATACAATATCTTACCGAGTCAAGGTGTATTCTTCCGGGAACAGATGGTTCGCTTCATAAAGCCTCCGACTTGTTGGCACCCACAGAAGAGAATCTGAGATTGGTTGGATGTTATTACCCTATGTTATTCTCAAAAGGGTCAATAGACTCTTCTTGGTTATCTTACCTAAATCTAAAGAAAAACCTATCTTTAACGGACTATTTAGACGTTTTGGACAGAATTTCAGGAGATGACTCAAAAGAAAAAATAGCAGAAAATAAAGAGCGGATTTGTAGAATCTATGAACGCATCTCAGATGGTGGGTTTGATTTCTCAGAGGGGTCATACAACTTTAATTTACTTAGAAATTGGGGAAGAGTTCATAAACTTTTATCCAGAGAGTTGAATTTCGTTGAGCCAACCAAATTATGCCTCCTTTCTTCTCGTATAAGTGGTGTAAATATAGAGAATCAAATATTTTATCCTTGGCTAAAAAATGACCGCTTCGCGGCTATGATGATTGCCTTTGGTGTTAATATGATTTCAGACCATAGAGTAGAGGGCCTGGATGAGGCTTCCGAAATGCCTGAAGTCAGGAAAAAAATAGAGAACAAAATAGATTTCCTCACGGTCATATCAACAAGCGAACGCTTCAGTGTGGATAGTTGGAATGAGTCTCGTCTGAAAATGGTTGAGGCTGTTGAAAAGCTTAACTTTTTTAAAACAATTTCAATTCGCGTTGTTTATGGCACTCAGGCAATTGATAAACCAATATACGTAAAGGACAACAATCTTTATTATGTCGGGAAATTTGGGGCTGGTGTCCAAGAACTTCTCACATCTGATATTGTTCGATTGTTAGGCCTACACAAAGGACATCAAACAACTTTCCTTACAATTCTGCGTATGTCAGATTTTGAGGAATTAAAAGACTACTTGTCACAAAAAGGATATGATACCTCATTCCTTATTAAACCAGAATTACCTCAAATTATAGAGCCCTCTCCTGGTGGCGCTATTTTAGGTGGAGAAGAACCTCCATACGGAGGACTTTCCAAGGAACAAATGAAGGTCGCTTTGGTCGAAGCTAAAGATGCAATTTTGGCTAAGATGTCTTGTGAAGGATATGACACATCATCTGCTCAATGGGACGGCTGGACTTGTGTCGATGGTATTCGGAAAGATGGGAAAGAGTATCCACTTGTAATTCGTAGCAATAAGGGTGGACGCAATACTATCCTTTCGGGAATAGACTGGAATCAACTGATGAAGCCAAATGCCATGTTTGTAGTAAATACAAGCAATGGAATAGGCACAATCAACTTCAAGCAATTATTAAAAAGCAAAGAAAATATAACTATTCGATTCGGCTCTGAAAATCTAGATTACGAATCCAGAATTTCAAGGCTTGCAGCCGCATTTTCATTCTTCAAAGGAATGCAATTTGATTTTGAAAGTTATGTTACACCTGTAATCAGTCGTTGGCAGAGTTTCATGGCTTCTGAAAAGAATACAGGAGAACGGCTTGAAGCCATAGACCCATCCTTCTTGCCAGAATAACAATGGATAATAGAGAACGAATACAGAAGTTCCTTAATATGGAACTTACTGCGGTGACAGAGGACTTCAACAAGAGGTTCTCTGCATCGGCTCTTCATTTGCTGAATGAAAGTGAGGAATTGTTCATGGGGCAATTCCTTAAACTTGACAATGGCGAAATGATTGTTAAATTCAGAGCCACAAGAGCTTTCCCACGAAAAGGAGAGTATGTCCAAGTGATGTGTCTGCCCAAAGTGTATCAAGACTTTCGCAAATGGGAGGACGTCACATATGAAACATTATTTAAGAATCGGCTTAAAGGATCTGAAGCAGTTTGCATATGGCAATCTAAAGCAAATGAGGAAGGGTTTGTTTTGCTTGGATTTCGAGGAATAGACCTTGATTTTGCGGAATATATTTCAGAAGCTCCTGGGGCTTTGGTGGTGTTCGGACCTCATCGTCCACCAATAGACTATCTCGCAAATCTATACAAACTTAGCCAAGATGAGTATTCCGGGGATGTATCTGACATATTAGATTATCCATATTCACCTGTACCTTCAAGACCAATATTGATTAAAGATGACAATCCATCTGGATTTATCCTTCGACAGATTGATTCGTCAAATATAACAATTCTGCAAGGACCTCCAGGAACTGGTAAAACCCAACTTATTGCCGAGCTTTGTAGTAACCTTTGCAAAGAAGGCAAGTCCGTATTGGTTGCAGCCCTAACCAATCGGGCACTGATTGAAGTTGCGTCAAAGCCAGCATTAGCAGGCTTGCTTAATAATGGCCTGGTGCTGAAATCGAATTTGACAATCGACGAACAACACGAATTGCCTTTAATAGGAGCAGCTAAACAAATTACGCCAATCAATGGCGGTGTGATGTTGGGAACCTATTATATTATAAGCGGATTTGCAGCTGAACTTGCTGGAGAAGGAGCATTTGACGTTGTCATTATGGATGAGGCGAGCCAAGCTCTTACCCCAATGTTTGCCGCCGCTAATAAAATCGGAAAGACTAATTTATGGGTTGGTGATACTGCCCAATTAGGTCCGGTTATAGCGCTTAATGAGGATAGGGTTTCATCAAATAAATTTTGGAATTATGTCGATGGGCTGACCACAGTCGCAACTAAACGTGAATTACCGGTTTATCAATTGACAAAGACTTATCGCTTGACACAGCGAAATGCTGATTATACAGGCCTGTTTTACAACGGCACTCTTAAATCTGCCTCTATCAATAACATATTAAAAATAAACGGCATTCGCAATTTACTACACAATGACGGTGGCCCAACTCTTTTACTCACGGATATGCCTGTAGCGGATGCCACTCCGAACGTGGCGTTGAATTTGGCCACCTTCATAGTGTATAGTATTCTTGAAGAATCCCCTAGAACTGACATAGCCGTTTTAAGTTGCTTCCGTAAATCTGTTAGAGCACTACAAAAGGCAATAGCATTAAGGCTTGGGTTAGGTAATAAAGTACTGATTGATACAATTGCAAGGGTGCAAGGATTGACTACAGATATTACCATAATATTTATCCCGAATACCTCTTTAATTCGATCTTTGGAACCAAGACTTTTCAATGTGGCCACAAGCCGAGCCAAAAGTCATACCATAATAATCGCAGACAAGGACATTTTGTCATTCCCCCATATGGACAATCGGGTTAGAACCTTCTTGAATCGGCTTAAAGCAGAGTCATGTTTATATGTTCCGGCTGTAACATCCTCTCCGAATTCTTTAATCGACAATTGTATCAAATATTTGTCAACGTAGCTTAGGGATATTCACAAAATAGTCAACTGATTAGGCATCAGAGCCATAGATGTTTTGTAACTTTACAAAGGACCCCCGACGCCCATCAGTATAACCGTCCGCGGTAGCATCTTGAAACCTGGATGTAATCGTTCTACCTTTGCCCTAAAATTAGTTTTATGGACAAAAAGATCATTACTGGCAGGTTTTCTTATCATTTAAGGACTTGTGCGCAGCTGGTCAGCAAACATGTTCGTTCAGCAAGTATTGCAGAGAGCATGGTGTTGAACAAGCGCAGATGCGTCAAATCTTAGGCGACGAGTTCCGAAACATCCGAACACTTCCCGGTTATATTGGATGTGTCAATAGTCACCTGTACGTCACCATTTATGAAAATTTCAAGAATCTATGTGCCGCAGGAAAGCAACCTGACACCTTTAATCTCCCAAATCAGCCGCAAAATCTACGTCTACCACGCTGACCTTGACGCTTTCCTCCGCCGCCATCGCATTGAAGGCAACAAGTAATTGCGCGGTTATACTGAGACGTTATGGGGCAGTGGGTTATGTCGAATATGCTTTACAGCATATTTAGCACTAAAGCGCGGCATAAACCACTGCTATTTCAGGAAAATTTATTAACTTTGCAAATAACAAAATGATTTATCGACCATGAAACCGTTTGTCAAGTGGGCTGGAGGAAAGACGAGGTTGCTCAAAGACATTGAGCAACGCCTTCCTGCTGACTTCGACGAATGGGAGAATGTTGCATATGTTGAGCCTTTTGTTGGTGGAGGAGCTGTTCTCTGTCATATGCTCGAACACCATAATAATATAACGAGAGTCATAATAAATGACATAAATGATGTCTTGATTGAGGCTTACCGTTTTATTCAAGATAATCCCGGCCCCATTATTTCAGGACTTAAGGAGATGGAATCTATTTACAATGCTCTCAGCTATGAGGAACAGAAACAAATGTATTACACATCCAGAAAGGCTTTTAATGATATGGATATTATTGATGGCCAAAAGATAATACTATTTTTGTTCTTAAATCAGACATGCTTTAATGGGCTTTACAGAGAAAACATCAAGGGAGAGTTCAACGTTCCTCATAGTCGGTTCAGGATTCATCCCATTCTTAATGAATCGAATCTGTGGGAGATTCATGATGCACTCCAAACGGTAGATATCTTGCAGGGAAGCTTCGAAACTGTAGGAAGGAGACTTCAGAGGGAACATGTATTCTTCTATTTAGATCCCCCTTACAGACCAATGGTTGAAAAAGGAAATATGTTTACGATGTATGACCGCACAGGGTTCAATGACTCCCATCAAGAGCGATTAAAAGAGATGTGCGATTATATTAATGGTCGAGGTTGGCATTTTATGTTAAGTAACTCTGACAGTCTGAATGCAGACGGACAATCATATTTTGATAACCTTTATAACGGATACATTATTAACAGAATAGAAGTAACGAGATTTATAAATACCTATACCGCCAAGCAACGGCGGCCTAAAGAAGTATTAATAACAAATTATCAACCTCTACAACATTAAGCAGTTATGGCACGACTGACTGAAGAACAGATAATGAGCATCAAAGAGCATATGTGCTCGGATGAGAAAAAACTCGCAGCATTATATAGGGCTAAGAAAAAGCCCCATGACGAATGCTCTGTCTCCTTTAATGA
>OFFM01001117.1_pt1 | contig 16292 bp, 12 predicted proteins | sample 1521401 | NCBI WGS metagenome assembly OFFM01 (sample SAMEA3504118, study PRJEB24116) | mouse gut metagenome | biome: mouse gut; feature: mouse-associated habitat; material: faeces | place: Denmark | collected 2011
GCGGGGCTGCGTTCCTTGCCCCTCTCGATGTGGGGCTACAATTGTTCCAGCTCTTCGAGCTTTCATCTCAAAATCGCTACGTCTTTTCTGTTGCATGCTTTCTATGGGAATTTAGTCAATAATATTTAGCGTCCGAGCTATGGTTTCTTTGGAAATTTGGTCTATTTAGTTAGGAGTTAGGAGTTAGGAGTTAGGAGTTCCTTTTGTGTCAAGCAAAAAAGCGAAGCTTTTGAATGGTTTCCGCAGTTTGCAAAAATAGAGATATCATGGTCGTTACAATGGTTATGATGGTTAGGGTAAACACGTTTAAGGTGGTTGGATAAATCACTTTTTTGAGGGGCGTTTTAAACTATTTTTAAGAAAACGTGTCTTAAAAATTAGTTTGGCAAATGCGTATTATGCGTTTGCCGGGCGAATAAATCAATTCTCCACATTAGACCATCAATCAGATAATGAAGAAATTATTGTTTATCCTCATTGCTTTGTGCTTTATGGCTCCGGTGGCATTATCGGCTATCGTGAAGGGTAAAGTTGTCGATTCATCATCCCAGCCGTTACAAGGGGTGACAACCCAGATCATACAGTATCCGGACTCCGTGAGGAAAGGGTATATGATTACGAATGCCAAAGGTGAGTATTCTTTCAGTCGTATCCAACCCGGAAATTATGTCATCAACCTTTCAATGGTTGGTATGGATGATGTCCGAAAGATTATAGAAGTAAGGGATACCACAACAACCTTGAATGTCGGAACCATTGAGATGACCGAAACATCTGTAACTCTCGGTGATGCGGTTATTACCGCTGTTAAGGCAGCTGTGGTTGCAAAACAGGATACCATTGAGTTTAATGCCGGTTCGTATAAGACACAGGCGAATTCTTCGGTTGAAGATCTTCTCAAGAAACTTCCGGGAGTGGAGGTGGATTCAGAAGGAACAATAACATCAGGAGGAAAAACAGTGACGAAGATTCTTGTGGATGGTAAGGAATTCTTCGGAGATGATACGAAGATGGCGACAAAGAATCTACCGTCTGATCTTGTTGACAAGGTGCAGGTTGTAGATCGTAAAAGTGATCTCGCCCGCATCACGGGTGTAGACGATGGTGAGGAGGAGACTGTGATCAATCTTACTGTCAAGAAGAATATGAAGAATGGCTGGTTTGGGACAATCGAAGGTGGTTATGGTACGGATAAACGTTATGAGGGTAAGTTCAATGTCTCTACCTTTACAGACAACAATCAGATTTCATTTGTAGGCGGTGCCAACAATACCAACGATCTCGGTTTTATGGATTCTGGACGCGGCCGTTTCTCCAGTTTCGGGCCATCAGGGGGTATAACAGCTTCGCAGCAGCTTGGTTTGAATTTCAATGTCGGTAAGACGGATCGTTTCCGTGTCGGAGGTAATGTATTCTACACTCATTCCGACAGAAAGGCGAGTACACTGACCAATACCGAATATACTCAGCCCGGTCGTAATGAATATAAAAGCGACAGCTCCTCTTCAGATGATGAAGGTCATAACCTTCGTGCTGATTTCAGAATGGAGTGGAAGATCGATGATAACAATACCCTTGATTTCCGTCCTCAATTCAGTTTTAATAAGCGGGATTCTGAGATGAACGGAGAAAGTTTTCTCCGTAACGGCGGCTTTGACGGTGATCTCGTCAATAAGAATATCAGTATGAGATTTAATCACGGCACAAGTTATAATGCATCGGGCCGGTTGATATTCAATCATAATTTTGCTTCGCGTCCGGGAAGATCTTTCAGTGTGCAGGGGAATTATGAATTTTCCGATACCAAACAGCATTCCACATCCTGGAGTGACATAGAATACTATCTTCTCAAAAATCCCGATGAAGACAGTGAGACACTTTACCGCTTCCTTGACAATCACCAATGGAATAATTCGGTAAGCGCGCGTCTTACATGGACAGAACCCTTGGGAGATGTGAAGCGTGGAAACTTCCTGCAGGTGGCGTATAGGATGCAGTTGCGTTTCAATAATGCAGAGAAAGATACCTACAATGTTCCGGTTACTGAGGAGGCAGACGGTTTTATACCTGAAGATTTCAGAAGTTTACCTGCCGGAGCGGTGTTTGACACAGATTTGTCAAACAGGTTCCGAAATAAATTCACCACGCAGGAGCTTCAGGTGGGTTATAAGAAGGTTAACAGTAAATATAATCTTGAGGCGGGTCTGATTTTCTCTCCTTCAAGCAGCGGAAGCACGGATCTCATCAAATCTGAACGTAACATAGCTACCCGCTGGGTGTGGAATATAGGGCCGTTTGCCCGTTTCCGCTATAGATTCAGCAAGACCAAGTCGATACGTGCCGATTACCGTGCCCGCACGTCGTCGCCTACGTTGACGCAGTTGCAGCCGGTGGCAGATGTATCCGACCCGCTTCATATCACTGTGGGAAATCCAGATCTGAAGCCCACGTTCACACAATCTGCCAATGTGCATTTCAATAATTACAATCAGGATACACAACAGGCTCTGATGGCGATGCTTCGTCTGCAGTATTCCCAGAATGTAATAGTCAACAAGACCATATCCAATCCGGAGACAGGTGTGCGCACCACAACATATGCCAATGCCAACGGGAATTTCTCCGGTTCGGGAATGTTCATGATCAACCAGCCGTTCCGCAACCGCAAATGGAGATTTTCAGCGCGTGCGTTTGTGAGCTATTCTTCAATGGCAGGTTATATCAATGAGGATTTCAATCGGTCGGGGAATCTGAGATTGTCGCCAAATGCAGGAGTAACTTTCACCTGCGATGTATTCCAGATGTCGGTGAATCCCACATATTCATTCAATATGGCTACCAATACCCTTGCCGGTCAGCAGAATATGTACACACATGCCTACGGTTTCCGTGCGGATGCCGGTCTGTATCTGCCGTTTGGCCTCAATGTAAACACGGATTTAGATTTCGACAAGACAAGCGGTTATTCCAACGGATTCAATTCCACATCATGGCTCTGGAACGCGCAGATATCATATAGCCTCCTGCGGGACAAGAGCCTTACGCTCAGCGTGAGAGCATATGATTTGCTTGGACAGAAGAAGAACATATCGCGTTCGGTGGGTGCCGGAACAATCACCGACAGCCGTTACAACGATCTCACCCGCTACGTGATGTTTGGAATATCCTACACCTTCAACACATTGAAAAATAAAACCCGTCAGCGTCCTGATGAATTTGGAGATCATCCGGGCCCGCCGCCGGGGGAACGAAGAGGTTATCACGGCGGGCAGGGGAGAGGCCCGATGGGACCGCCGCGCAGATAAGATAGTATGATTGTTACATTCGGACTACGTCCTTGACACCTTTCACGGTCTTGATCTTCTTGATCAGGGCCGTGAGCTGTCTATTGTCAGTCACACCGATCACGAGATAGCCCTGGAAAATGCCATCGTGAGAATCTATCGAAATGTTGCGTAACATTGTATTCGGCTCTTTTGATATAATGGAGGTGATGTTAGCCACGATTCCGATATCATCATTGCCGATCACCCTGAGCGAGGCAGGTAGCATCTCCCCGCTTTTGCCGCTCCAGTTGGCGCGTATTATGCGGTAAGGATACCTGTCACGGATGTTTTTTGCATTAGGGCAATTCTCCTTATGGATTTTTACCGAACCATCGGAAGATATGAAGCCGAATACATCGTCTCCATAAATCGGATTACAGCATCGGGCGAACTTATAATTGAGACCGTTGATGCTTTTCTCACCGATCACAAGAACATCATTCTTGGGCTCGTCATCCTTCGGCTGGATAAGCTGGAACTCCTCAGCCGAGACATGTTCCGTCTCGTAATCACGCGTTGTGAGTTCTACATAAGCGTTAAGCAATTTGCCTGCATCGATCTTGTTCTCGCCCATATCAGCGAAGAATTCAATGGCTGACTTATACCCCTGCTTCTTGATCATGCGCATAAGTTCCGACTCGTCGATTTCGATTTTACGGTTTTTTGCGCGTCGGCTGAAAGCCTCCTTGCCAATATCGGCGAGGCGTTGTTTCTCCTCGTTGAGGCTCTGCTTGATTTTGTTCCTTGCCTTTGAGGTGGTCACAATATTGAGCCATTCCTGTCGGGGAGTCTGGTTTGTGGCTGTGAGAATTTCCACAGTGTCGCCATTCTGAATCTTATAATTCAGGCGTTTGTGTGCACCGTTCACTACAGCTCCCGTGCAGTGTGCGCCGACGTTGGTATGAATATGGAACGCAAAGTCAAGCACTGTGGCACCTGCTGCCATTCTGAAGAGATCACCTTTTGGTGTGAAGGCGAATACCTCCTGTCCGAACGCGTCAGCCTTGATATTTTTCATCAGCTGCATAGGTCCGGCTTCCGCAGTTTCAAGGATATCACGGATATTGTTCATCCATTTGTCGGAGCTATCTCCTTTGCCACCTTTGTAACGCCAGTGTGCGGCAAGACCTTTCTCCGCAACAAGATCCATGCGCTCCGTGCGGAACTGCACCTCGACCCATTTCTGTCCGGGGCCCATCACTGTGGCGTGCAGACTCTCGTATCCGTTGCTTTTGGGCAGCGTTATCCAGTCCTTCATACGTGCAGGATTTGCCGTATACATATCGGCAAGAATTGAATAAGCGAGCCAGCAATCCTGTTTCTCTCTGTCGCGGGGAGTGTCGATGATGACGCGTATGGCGAAAAGATCATATATGCCAGGCAAATCCACCTTCTGCTTTTTCATCTTGTTCCATATGGAGGAGATGGATTTGGTTCGTCCTTTTATAGAGAACTTAAGACCGGCATCAAGTAGCCGTTCCTTCACGGGAGCGATGAATTCGCTGATATATTGGTCGCGTGAACGTTTGGTCTCGTTCAGTTTTTTAGCTATCTGTGTGTAGATATCGCGGTTTGTATATTTCAGCGACAGATCCTCCAGCTCACCTTTTATTTTGTAAAGACCAAGTCGGTGGGCGAGCTGAGCATAAAGGCAGTTTGCTTCGAAAGCCACATTTCTCACCCATTCCTCATCAGGATGGTGATTGATGGAGCGCATAAGCATAAGGTTCTCCACAATCATGATTATGATCACCCTTATATCGTGGGCGAGTGCAAGCATCAGTCCGCGGAAATTTTCCTGATTATGCGCTGAATTTCTATTGCTGAATTTCGAAACATTGGATATTCCTTCAAGCAGCAGGGCGATGTCATCACCCCATTCTTTGCGGATGCTTGTAATATCGAGCAGACCCTCATGGTAGATGGGATAGAGCAGGATGGCTATCAATATATTATGGTCAGGATCCACCATGTCGGCGAAAGCGCATGCGGTGCGTAGCGCGAGGATTGAATGAGGTATTCCCCGCGATGAATGGGCACGCGAACTTCTGCGCATTCCCTCAAGAAGCTGGTTGCGGAAGCGCGATAGCTCATCGCTTTCCATATGAGGCACGAGTCGGGTATGAATCTCTGATGCAAGAGCCGCTACCTCCCTTAATTCCGGGAGGGAAAGTTTTTCTACCTGTAGGTTGTCCATAATGAACTGATTTAAACAATACCTGTGTGTCGTACAAAATTACAAAAAAAATTATTAATTTTGTAACTTAAATATATAATAAACCTATAATTGCACTTCAAATCCGTAAGAGATGGAAATTATCAAACCTGAAATTGAGGGATTGCTGATATTGCGCCCGAAGATATTCACTGACTCGCGAGGATATTTTTTTGAAAGTTACAGCAAAAAGAATTTTGACGAAGCCGTTGGTTATCCTGTGGAATTCGTGCAGGACAACCAGTCGAAATCAAGTTATGGCGTTGTGCGTGGACTGCACTTCCAGCGTCCGCCTTTCGCTCAGTCAAAACTTGTGAGATGTATCAAAGGACGTGTTCTTGATGTCGCTGTTGATCTTCGTCGCGATTCCCCTACATTCGGTAAACATGTAGCCGTGGAGCTCTCGGAAGAAAACAACGTGCAGTTCTTTATCCCGCGCGGTTTCGCACATGGATTCTCTGTTCTCAGCGAGGAGGCGGTTTTCCAGTATAAATGCGACAACTATTATGCTCCTCAGGCTGATGGCGGTATATCTCTCAACGATGATTCCCTTGGAATCGACTGGAGAATCGCACCGGAAGACATGATTCTCTCAGACAAAGACTCACATCATCCCAAGTTGAGCGAGATAACTTCACCTTTTTGAATTTCGATTTTGCCACATTAAACTCATTTAATGACTGATATAAAATGAAAAATATATTGATTACCGGTGGAGCCGGCTTCATAGGATCGCATGTGGTCCGTCTGTTTGTCAACAAATATCCCGATTACAAGATTGTCAACCTCGACAAACTTACTTATGCGGGCAATCTCGCCAATCTCAAGGATATTGAGGATAAACCCAACTATAAATTCGTTCGTGCCGATATAGCTGATATAGAGGAGATGCGCAAGGTGATCCGTGAGAATGAAATCACCGGAATCATACATCTTGCCGCCGAAAGCCACGTGGACCGTTCAATCAAGGATCCGTTCACCTTCGCCCGCACAAACGTGATGGGAACACTTTCTCTGCTTCAGGCTGCGAAAGAATACTGGGAATCACTGCCTGAGAAATATGAGGGCAAGCTTTTCTATCATATCTCTACCGATGAGGTGTATGGCGCTCTTGAGCTTACGAATCCCGAAGGTGTTGAATCTCCTTTCACAACCAAGGCATCCTCTGAGCATCATCATGCCTACGGAACAGAGTTCTTCCTTGAAACAACAAAATATAATCCTCATTCACCGTATTCGGCATCCAAGGCTTCGAGCGACCATTTTGTGCGCGCCTACCATGACACTTACGGCATGCCGACATTAGTTACAAACTGCTCGAACAACTATGGACCTTATCAGTTCCCCGAGAAACTGATACCGCTCTTCATCAATAATATCCGTCATCGCAAACCGCTGCCGGTATATGGTAAGGGAGAGAATGTTCGCGACTGGCTTTTCGTAGAAGATCATGCACGTGCTATCGACTTGATTTTCCATGATGGTAAAGTAGCTGAAACCTATAACATCGGAGGTTTCAACGAATGGAAGAATATTGACATCATAAAGGTTGTCATTAAGACTGTAGACCGACTTCTCGGTAATCCGGAGGGGTATAGCGATGAGTTGATAACCTATGTCACCGACCGTCTCGGTCATGACATGCGTTATGCCATCGACTCCCGCAAGCTCCAGAAAGAACTCGGCTGGGAACCGTCGCTTCAGTTTGAGGAGGGTATCGAGAAAACAGTAAGATGGTATCTCGACAACCAGGAGTGGATGGACAACATCACCTCCGGCGACTACGAACGCTACTACGAGGATATGTACAGCAAACGCTGATATTATTTTAATCACAACATAAAGGGCAACCGTGCATATTAAGCGGTTGCCCTTTATGCTTCCGAGGCTACAAGATGATGCAGGGCAAAGAAATAACTGTCAACGATTTTACAAAGCGCGGAGCATGAGGCGACAATTTAGCGGCGAAATCCCATCCCTTCGGGATTTTGCCGCTAAAAAGATTATCTGTGAGTCACCGCGTGATTAGATTTTTACCGGACGCTAATAAAATTTGACCTATACACCAATGGAATTTGACTTGTACACCAATAAAATTTGACCTATATACCAATGAAATTTTTGTAAAAAAAGTCTAATTTTGACCTATAGATTTTTCGCTGGCTTGCGACTTATATAGTAAAGGGGCAATAGTGTCCAGGCGTGGGTGCCGAAAAACGTATCATAGAGTAGGCGTTATTTTTATCAATTTATGAAAAAAGAACTAACAAAGACCGGAGCATACTGGTTGTCATTCCTGTTTTCGATTTTATTGTTTCTGATTGTCTGCTGGTCAGCGGCATTTCAGGATACCACGGCGTATTGGGTGGAAAGTCTCGGTTACTTTCTGCTGACATACATCTGCATCGATGAATTCTCGAAACGCAAGAGTGATGTAAATCCATGGATGATAGGCTTTGCTGTCATCTTAGGGCAGATGGTTTTCCAGATACCTATCCGTGCCGTAGACTTCTGGGGATCTTATGGAAGCCTAATGATTGCTGTTTCATGCATACTTGCAACCATCCTTGCCGTATTCTGCTACAAGGATAAGCGACCCTATACGTTCATCCTGTCGTATGTTGTAATGTCGCTCTTCAATTCATGTATGGCAGACATGTGGAGCAAATATGTATTAGGCTAAAATTGTTGTACCATCGGTTTTTATCAAAATCCGATGGTACAACTAACGAACTTATAGTATTAGAGAATGAAATTTGTAGAGTGTATACTATTTGCTGGAGCAATCATGTGTGTCGCTTCTTGCGGATCGAGACATATTACGGACAAAGATGTCCTGGTGAAGGATACTGATTTTGAAGTTGTGCTGGAGGTTGAAGATTCAGTTGTTGAATTACCGGGAACGCTCCATATTAAAGAATGGAGAATGGTTAATGACAAATTACTATGCTTTACATCGGGAAACGATCTGTCTTTTCATATATTTGATGGAGACAATTTTGAGAAAACAGATTCCTTTGGTGTGATTGGCAATGGACCCGGAGAATTCGTAATGCCGTCGCTTGTCAGAGGTAAATCGTTAGAAGAGGTAATTTATGATCCGGCTCAACTCGCTATATTTAAACTCGATAGGAATTTGAATCCTATTGCTCTCGAAACGTCAGGACTATGGGGTACATATAATTTTCCTGTATCTGTTCGTAGTGGAATTATAGGTTTCACAGATAAACGTAAGAAAGATAAGGTATGGTTGATTAAGAACATATCTACAGGCGAGACTATGGATTCGCTGTTTTTTCTACATAAAGATATGAAGAATTCTAAAGTGCCTGTAGATTTCAAGGTCGCTTCGAATGATAGAAGATTTGTTGTTGCTCGTCAGTTCGCAGATGAATGCATTGTTGGAAATATTAATGATGACGGCAAGATTGAATCATGCAGATATTATGATGGAGTCGGGAAGCAACATATTGAAAGACCATATTATGTAGATGTAGACTGTGGGAATAAGGAATTTTACCTTCTTTCGATGAAGAATGTGGATTTCAGTGACCGTAATTCACCTAAAGGAATCTGTGAGGTTGAGGTATATAATTATGACGGCTACCCCTTGCGTCTTATGAAGTTGAATTTTATGCCGCGTAAGATGCTGCTTGATGAAAAAAGAAATAGACTGTTATTTATGTCAGCGATGGATGACAATGTGCATATTGTTCGTCTGTAAGTGTAATTATGCCAATTAATACGAGTTTTAAATAAAAAATACTTCCATTTCAGTGCTTTTAATTGAAGTTGTTTATTGAGAACGGTTTTTTAGTTATTTTAACTTTAGTAAAAAAGTTAAGATGACTTCAATAGATAAATTAAATAATGAAGATGATGATTAGGAACGCATTATGGATTATGGCTTTGGGAGTGATATTTATCCCTCTGGTATCATGTGTCAACCGTAAATCGGAGCAGGCGATTGAGGTCGGAGATTTGAGCGATAAGTATAAAGGCATGGCGGTGTCAGATCTAAAAGCTGTTGACACGATCTACTCATTTACGGAGGATTTTCCTGTGGATATCAGGGATGCCGGTGATAAGATGGTTTTGGTATTCGCCAAACAGGATACGGAGCTCCAGATTCTTGATAAGGAGAAGAGGGTTGTTACACCTGTCGCTGTAGCCGGCAACGGACCGGATGATGTTAATTCCCCATCTTTCTTTCAGAATAATTATATTACAGATGATGGTAAGGTAGGTCTATATGATCTCAACAGGAATGAACTGGTTTTTGTGTCAGCTGACAGTGCAACTATCAGCAAGAAACCATTGCCGGATATGCTTGTGCGCGAAAGCTGCGTGAATTATTTTGGTAATGAGGCGGTGTCGTATGCTGTCATGAAAACAGACAATTTCTTCAAAATTTCTGATTTGAAAGCCAATTTAAGCAAGGATATTCCTTACCCGTATAAACTTTCAGAAGAATCATGGGAGAAAATAAAATCCTTGCCGGGATACCTCGCTCCAATCATATATGCCGACAAAAAGAAGAACCGTATAATACTTGCGCAGTTTTATTTCGATATGTATTCAGTATATGACATGGAGGGGAACTTCATCAAGAGCGTGTCGCTTTCGGATGAGAATTTTGATGTGGATTCTGCGATAGACAGTTATTATGCATTGGATGAGAATGGCTACATAAGATATGCTCCCGGTGCAGTCTCCGATGAGTTCGTTTATCTCAAGCGGATGAAGATGGTGCCGGATTTGAAAGCGCAGAAGTATAATAAAGTCGAAAATAGTATTGTGAAGCTTGATTGGGACGGCAATCCTCTTGAGATTATTGTGGTGCCCGAAGGTTTAGGGGGATTCTGTATTGACAAAGACGGGAACATAATAGCTATTGTAAACTCGGCAGATGAAGATGGCAAAGACACCGAGTCATATCATATTGTCCGTTATGCAGTAGGCAGATAATAATGAAAATTATCGGTGTCGGTAAAAATTTAATCACGCAGAGTCGCTGAGGCGCAAAGGTTTTATGCCGCTCAATCCGGCGCGGAGGTCGTTACCACTCCTGTGGAGGCGCAGAGCCGTTGCGAAAAGTCCGAGACGAAAGCTTGCGCGGCAATGCTCTGGTTGCTTTGGGACTGTGGTCTATTTAGTTAGGAGTTAGGAATGAGGAGTTAGGAGTTCCTTATGTCTCAAACCTTTTCGCGTCAAACACAAAAGCGAAGCTTTTGAAATGGTTTTAATGGTTTTGATGGTTTGAGAAATTTGAGAAATTTGAGAAAGAATGGTTACCCTTGGTTATTATGGTTTGAGAAATCGAGTTTTAGTTGGTCATTAGATGTTTTGTTTGTCGTTTTAAATATTATTTGTACATTTGCAATAGCGGACTTACCGAAACATGGAATTATGAAACCAAGCTATATTTACACCATTTTTATTATTTCAGTTACATTACTGCTTACATCCTGCGATGAGAAAGGACATAAGATCGATGCAGCCATGAATAAGGCTGAAAGCATCATGAATACACATCCCGACTCCGCTCTGCATCTATTACAGGAGATTGACACCACCGGTCTGCGGAAAGCCCGTATGGCAAGGTTTGCTTTGCTTCTCACAAAAGCTAAGTACAAGAATTATGAGGACCTTGATAATATCGGATTGATTAAGAAAGCCGTTGATTATTACAATGGAGCAAATGACAGCACTGAAGTTCAATCACTATATTATTACGCAGTCACGTTAGATTATACAGGCAATCTTGACAAAGCAGTAACCATTTTTCATCATTCTAATGACATAGCTACAGAAATAAATGACCATTTCTATAAAGGAATGACAGCAAGGGCACTAAGTGATTATTACAAAAATAATTTCATGTATGTTAAAGCACTGGCTCTATGTCTTGAGGCTCAAGAATCATTCAGAAAATACGAATCTGAAAATAAAATTCCGAATAGGAAATATTCGTCATGGATGGATATAATGACAGCCACATCCTACATATATGCCGGTCAGCCCGACAAAGGGTACGAGATTAGTAATAATTATGATACTGTATTATATAACAACGATTCACATTATAAATACAGGACAAACCAGAATCGTGCAATGGCTTTACATTACCTGCGTAAATTCGAAGAAGCCGCAAACCAATATAAGTTCATGATAGATGAAGGCATCGAACTGAAAGCAGAAGACTGGTGCGGATATGCCCATAATCTATTTAATTCCAATCAAATAAAAAAGGCTGCTACCGCACTTGATTCTGCACTTAATCATAATTTCACACATCAAGATTCTCTATACTATCGACGAATAAAAAGCTACATCATCGCTGAACAGGGCAACTATCAAGCAGCTTTTGATGTTCAGAGAGAACTCGAACTTTATACACAAGTTCAATATGATTCTTTACTTGAAGCATCAAGAGGGGCAATGCTTGCTGATTCTTACAAGGAAAATGTTGATAAACATAAAAGGACAATAAAGAATCAACAGGTACTGACATACATATTTATTTTCGGGTCGTTTACTCTTGTTATCCTCTGTCTTTATATTGGGATCAGATATAGGAATAAATTAAAAGCCAAAAATTTAGCATTAAACAAATCAGTTTCAGAATCTATAGAATTGAAAAATAAGTTGGAATCATTGGCAAAGCTTTGTGATAGTCTGACACAAGAACTCAGCATAAGTAATGCCAAAGTGCAAAATAATAATGAGGAACATACTGAAGAAACAATAGATAAAACTCTATACGCATCTATCAGATATGAGATGAAGCGCCTTGATAAAATTTGCTCAATGTGGTTTATCACTACTGACGCGGAAAATGCAATGAAGAATCTTCCGGAAGCAGCAGCGGAGCAACTCTCGTCTCTCAGGAGTGAAAAATCTCTTCAATTTTATGATGAACTGATTGATTTATATAGCAACGGATGGATAGACTATATGAAAGATAATTTTCCTAATCTGAAAGAAACAAGTATCAGACTAATCCGGTATCTGTATATAGGATTCAGCACTGATACGATTGCATTTTTGCTAAAACGCTCTTCACGCGAAAGTGTGAACGTTTCAAAATCCAAATTGAGAAGTTCTATAATTAAAAATGATAATATTGGACACATAAACAGCATTCTTAAGAAATTAGGAATGAAGAATAAATGAATCACTCCAATATACATCAAATATACATCAAACAACTATTTATAAAGCGCTAAATATGAATATAAGATATCTAAACTACTCATTGATAATTTTATCAGCAATAGCTTTCATTTCCTGTGGACATAAAGATGATATAATAAATGCTGATATGACCTATAATCTCAGTAAAACGTCACAAGGTTCCATCGATGATGTATTCTGCGATTTGGAAGTTATTCCTTTATATTTCGATGGTGACAGATATCCGAAGAATGTAATGAATGTAACTGTGAGTGATACCTATATCTTTATTCTTGATATAAACAGAATATTCCATATCTTCTCCGCAGAAGGGAAATATCTTAGTAACTCATCAAGTAAAATCGGACAAGGTCCCGGTGAGTATTCAATTTTGATGGGATATTCATGGAACCCTTACTCAAAAATGATAGAGATACTTACCCCTGACAGACTCCTTTTTTATGATATTGATTTCAATTTCAAAAAAAGTTGCGCCATCCCATCGAACACAAATAAAAACTTAATATTCGGACAAGTTGGCGATCTATCTGCAAATGAACATATTTTGTTACCTACTGGAATTAGCGAAAATCCCAACAGAGTGATGTTTTATGATTCTTCAACCGAAAAAATAACCAATGAATCAGACTATAGCAAAGATGTCATTGCGCCCTCCGGCTTTGGCTCAAAATTCCTTTTTCATGATAAAGATTCTGTGTTATTCTGCCCTCCGGCTATGACCCCATATATTTACAACATTTCTAAAAATACACTTGATAGCCCCGTCATTGAGTTCGAATATGGCAAAAACGCAATCACCCGTCATGACGTTGAAGAACACAACAGTTCAGAAGAAGAATTGAGAAACTTTCTTGTGACATGTCCTAAGGATATTCGTATGGCTAATTTTATTACCACTCCAAAGATATTCACTCTATTCAAACACGGTAATAAACTTTCAGATACATTTGTTGTCATTACTGACAGAATAAACCATAAATCAATATTCATAAACCTTTATACAAACAAAGAACAATCATTCCCAATTATCTACGACTCTGATTCCAGCTTTGTCTATTCGGTTATTGATAAATCATCTCTATTAAATTCTACAAATTTAATACTTGGAGATAAAAAAGAAATTGCTGAAAAGATATCAAAAATAGATGACGAGGATTTCGTGTTATTAAAATATAAGGTTGAAAATGCTCCTCGTTCCGCCTGCGTTCAACGACACAAATCAGATCTAAAGTTCTGATTCGTCCGCCTTGTTTCTACATTTATAGGATAAAGGTAAACAAAATCATAAATCATTTTTAGAAATTTGCAAAATCATTAGCCATCAAGTATGATTTTTAATTGATTACCAACATTATAGCAAATGAAACATATGGAAACATTTTACTATTTACTCAATTACAACAATCAATTGATTATCAAGCTGTAGACAATTAAAGAAATTAGACCTTTAGAAACGTACGGAAACAATTTTTCGCTTGCACGGATGGATTTCAAACGATATATTTGCGGCATCAAATTTAATAAAAATTACGTTTAAGCAACTTAAAGACATAATATCATGAATAGAACAATCTCTTTAATCTTACTTCTTTTCGTGGGGATATCAATGTGTTTAGCGGAAGATACTCAAAACGGCAGTATTGCTGTAGAAATACCCATTAGAACAAATCCAGAAAAGGATAAAACCAACGATGAAAAGATTGGTCCTCGGATGCCGGCTCGTGTCCCGGTTAATGCATTTCTTGTGGGTGATTGCATCACCGTGGTTTGCGACTATGAGTGTGAAGGAGACATTCAAGTGGTTGACAATTACAGTGGGAGCATTGTAGCTGAAGACAATGGAGAGTTATCTGCCGGACTCAGCATGACCATATCGGCGTATCATCCCGGTATGATGGAACTGCATATCCGTATTACAGACGGCAAGGAATATATCGGCCACTTCTAACTTACAGTTTCTAATTGGCAAATACAATGCGTACGTTAGGATTTATAGTAATTCTCGCAGCCGTTGTGCTCGCTCTTGAATCGTGTGATTCACGCGATTCAGAGCAGCGGGCGGTTGTCGAGGAATGGATGGGTAAAGAAATAGTGATTCCGGAGGACTTAACTTTCCAAATCCAAGACACACCCATCAATTACGACTTCAACAATGCCGATTTCAAGATCGTTACCTACGTTGACTCGACAGGGTGTACGAACTGTAAGATGAAACTTAAGGAATGGGATAAGATTATAAATGATTTAAAATCAGATCCGGAAGTAGAAGTTAATTTTCTTATGGTTATAAATTCCACAGATCTTAAAGAAATCCGGAAGATGCTCAAAGAAAATAATTTCCAGCATCCCGTCTGTATAGATTCATTGGGAGTATTCAATAAAGTCAACACTCCTCCTGCCCGGATGCAGTTCCAGACATTTCTTCTTAACCGTCAAAACGAGGTTATTGCTCTTGGAAATCCTGCCTATAATCCTAAAATCAGGGAATTATACAAACAGTTAGCATCGGAACCGGCTGCAGAATCATCTGATGTTAACGAAACTTCAACCATATGTGACAACTCGGTAAGAGCTTTAGGAGTAGTCAATAAGGGTGATACAATCAATAAATTATTTAGACTGACCAATGATAAAATTGACCAGCTGACATTGCAGGAAATAGTTCCGTCATGCCATTGCATAACCGGCAATGCCAAGTTTACGACCATCCAAAGAGGCATGCAAGCCGACATAAAAGTCAGATACATAGCCGATACTATATCTCAGCCAATATATCAATATCTTGATATATATTTCAAAGAATATGATAAACCTGTGCGACTGATATTGCATGGATATATCAATGCGTTAACCTCAAAATTATAAATTATGAAAAAGAAACTTTTATTAGGGGTATCAGTTACTCTTCTTTCCATTTTTGGAATAGTAGGCGACTCATTAGCAAAAGCCGACGACACACCTCCAACACCAACGATTCCGGATGGAAACGATCCTTTCTTAAGTATGGTATGCCACTACCAGAAAATCTCTCTTGATGAAGCTAAAGGAGAGATTAAATGTTCCGGTACAGGAAAGCAATGTTGCATTTTAATTCCTTAATTTCTTCAGACCATTACAAGCCACATTATATGGTCGTACATCACGCAGAGCCACGAAGTCACAATGTTTAGAGCTGGCAAGTCCGGTGATAAAGACTACGTATAATCGCATGGCAATTTTGGCAAAAGCGCGAAGCATGTGCGTCCGTCTCTGTACCTCGACAGGAGTGGTAACGACTTCTGCGTCGAATTGAGCGGTGTGAATTCTTTGCGTCTCCGCGCCTCTGCGTGATTAAATTTTTATCGGACGAAAGTAATAAAAATAAATTAAAAAAGTACTAAGAATTTCATGATTATGAAAAACCGATATCTATTTTACATATTGATTCTATTTTTGTTAGCTTCGTGCGGTCAAAAACAGAATAACGAGGATCCGAGTATGGTAAACAGCTATGAATTCTCTTTGGCATCCGGAGGTGAAGAACTTCTTGAAAATGTATCTGTTGAATTCCAGAC
>OFFM01001118.1_pt1 | contig 16287 bp, 10 predicted proteins | sample 1521401 | NCBI WGS metagenome assembly OFFM01 (sample SAMEA3504118, study PRJEB24116) | mouse gut metagenome | biome: mouse gut; feature: mouse-associated habitat; material: faeces | place: Denmark | collected 2011
ATAGCATTATTGAATTCCTTAAGCGCGGAGTTGATTTCTTCACCGAATTCAGTATGTATCTTATTGAACATGGATTTGAAGAATTTTGATTTTGCTTTTGTGTATTCCTGATGGTCGTTGAAGGCCTTTACTCCTTTGTCGAAGAATATATTTGCATTGTCTTTAGCTTTTACAACTGAGCCCAATACTTTCTCAATTGATGCAGCGATTGCATTTTTATCAGCACCTTCTATGTTGTAGTATGCTGCCATCATTTCGTTGCAAACCGCAGCTCCAATCGCGTCTACGGATTTTTTGAAATCTCTTTTATTTGCCATAATATTTTGGATTATTATTAATGCGTTTACAAATATAACACTTTTAAATCAAAATTTTCATTCTTATCCGTAAAAATTACCTTAGAGAATATTGAACTCATTGAAACTTTTTACCGAATGTTAAAAATGAGTTGATTGTTTACCTTTGTTCAGTTAATTCAGCAGTCATACATGTTTAAATTTCTAAAAATATGTTTGTATAATATAAATTAAATTTCTACCTTTGTTTATCCATAATAGGACGCAACTTTTATATGACATGATCAATGAAAGCGATAGCAATTATCAACCGACGTCCTTAATCTGTAACTAATTGACACGGAGGCATGGTTTACCACGCCTCAATGTCCTATAAATTTAACTAATATACTCATGATCGACTTTAATGCACGTATTGAGGATGCGCTTGCGCTTGCAAGCGACACGAAAGTTTTCAAGTTTGGTGAGAACGTCTTGCACCTCGCTCCGGAATTATTCAAAACAAATTTTCCAGATTGCAAAGCTTTGATTGTAGCCGACAAGAATACATGGAGAGCTGCCGGTGAGCGCGTATTCAATTTTATGAAAGAGGGTGGTGTTGAATGTGACAGTTTCATCTTTGAGATGGATGAATTTCATGCTGACGCAGTTTATTCAGAGGAGATTCTTCAGAGGATGACTGAAAAGAATATTATTCCGGTTGCTGTTGGCTCAGGTGTGATAAATGACCTATGTAAACTTGCAGCTTTTAAGGCAGAAGTGCCGTATATGGTGATTGCCACCGCAGCTTCGGTTGATGGATATTCCTCATCTGGTTCGGCTGTGACAGTTGACGGTGCGAAAGTAAATATAGAATGTCATGCCCCTAAGGTGATACTTGCAGATACAATAGTGCTTGCTTCCGCACCCAAGGAGATGACTGCAGCAGGATATGCGGATCTTGCAGCAAAAATCCCTGCCGGAGGAGAATGGATGATTGCCGATTTGTTCGGAACTGAACCAATTAATGATGATGCATGGAAGATACTTTATGAGATATTGCCGGAAATGATTTCGGATCCGGAAGGTATAGCTTCGGGAGATCCCGGTGCAATCGGAGTCTTGTTTGCCGGATTAACTCTCAGTGGTATTGCGATGCAGGTAGCACATTCGAGTCGTCCTGCATCTTGCGCAGAGCACCTATATAGCCATTGGCTCGATATGACAGGACATACTTTTAGAGGAAAACTTCAATCTCATGGTTTCCAGGTAGGTGTCGGAACGTTGACCACCTGTGCATTTTTCGATGAGTTGTTAAAGATGGATCTGACGCAACTTGATGTGGATAGATGCGTTGATGAGTGGCCGAGTCTTGAAGATGAACAGGAGAGGGCGCGTCTTATTTTTAAGGATTTTCCTATTCCTGAACTTGGTTATACTGAAATAACAAAGAAGTATAATGATAAGGAGACTGTAAGAACTCAGCTTACAAAAATTAAGAATAATTGGCCGGAACTTCGAGAGAGACTTCGTAAACAGGTGTACAGTTTTGATAAAATGAGAGAGATGTTCAGGATTGCAGGTGCGCCTACGGATCCTGAGGATATCGGTGTGACGCGCTCCCAGATGCGTTATCTGACTGATTTTGTCCAGCTGATGCGTTGGAGAATAAATATGCTTGATCTCGCAAAACGTGGATGTTTCTATGATGAGCTTGTCGGTAAAGTGTTTGGTGAAGGCGGTGCCTGGGATGTAAATAAATGTGGAAAACAGTAAAAATAGTACCATGGAAACGACAAAACATTCATTTGCCTACTGGCAATGGCGAACGATTTTCGGCACAATGATCGGATATGCAGTGTTCTATTTCGTAAGAAAGAATCTGAGTTTTGCAATTCCGGGATTGACCGCCGAATATGGAATATCTAAAGCGGCATTAGGTGCTATCCTGGCAATCGTAAGTATTGTCTATGGAGTGTCAAAACTTGTCAATGGATTTCTCGCAGACCGAATAAACGGAAGATGGCATATGGTAGCGGGATTGAGCGTATGTACATTGGTAAATGTGCTGTTCGGTTTCGGAGCCTTGATATGTGCTTATTTTGTAGGAGCGGATTACGGCCCTGTTTTTACAAATTCTCTTATTGTTCTTTTCGGTATACTTCTCGTTGTGAACAATATATTCCAAGGCTGTGGTTTTCCTCCGTGCAATAGGTTGATGACACATTGGGTTCCTCCGCATGAACTGTCTACAAAGATGTCGATATGGAATACATCCCATTCAATCGGAGCATTTGTTGCAGCTGTGTTATGTGGTTTCATAATGGGTCATTTCGGAACTGATCAAAGCGGAAATGAAGCCTTGCGCGAAAGAGTAATTGAGAATACTAAAAGCGTAACAGCCAGTATGGATCCTGTGTCCGCCCAGAATTATGTTGATGGAATGTTGCAGCATTACGGGGCTTGGCAATGGGCATTCTGGATTCCTGCTGCGATAGCTGCTCTCGGTGTGATTTTCATCATAATCGTTCTGAGAGACACTCCTAAATCCGTGGGACTTCCGGAATTGCCAGGAACTGTAAAGTCCGGTAAAAGTAAAGAGGAGAGCAAGGCACATCGGAAATTTATCATTGAGCATGTGATAAAAAGTAAGATTGTATGGATTCTTGCGCTTGCGGATTTCTTCGTTTATGTGGTGCGTATGGCTGTGCTTGACTGGGGACCAACTTTCTTGCAGGAAAACCGAGGATTGACACCTACCGCAGCAGCGTCTGTAGTTGCTGTGTTTGAAGTGTTCGGTATTATCGGAATGCTTAGTGCAGGAATCATTACAGATAAGTTATTTAAAGGAAGAGGCCAGCGAACAAGTGTCTTCTGCATGCTTGGTGTTGTGCTGTTTATCTCTGCATTCTGTTTCTTCCCGGTAGAAACTGATCCGCTTCTTCTCTGCGGGTTCTTGATATGCGCGGGATTTTTCCTTTACGGACCTCAGGCTCTTATCGGAGTGATAGCTTCAAATCAGGTGACCCGGCGCGGAGCATCGTCTGCATTAGGAATCATTGGTTTCGTCAGCTATATAGCTCCTATCGTTTCCGGATATGTATTTGGCATTCTTGCGGACACCCCGGCAGTAGGATGGGAAGGTGTCTTCAAGATAATGATAGCAGTGGCGATAGCCGGAGGACTTACAATGGCTGTTCTATGGAACGTTAAGGCAGATGCATATGAAATACCCGCAGCTGTTAAAGAAACAGATATATTACGCGAGGATAGCAACGACGATTAAGAAAAATCAATAATATATAATTAAAAATGCCCGGTAGAATCATTTTCACCGGGCATTTTTAATGAAATTGAGCTTTAATCGTGTCTCTCCTTTCTTGAAGCGTCAAGTCTGAGGAGTATAAATAGCAGAATTGTAAATCCCCATAGAGATGATCCGCCGTAGCTAAAGAATGGGAGAGGAATACCGATTACAGGACAGAGCCCGATAACCATGCCTACGTTGATGGCAAGATGGAATATCAGAATTGACACAACGCAGTATGCATAGACACGTTCGAAAGGAGACCGTTGTCGTTCCGCTATGTGTATAAGCCGGAGTATCAATGCAAGGTATAATATCAGGACTCCGGCTGCCCCTATGAATCCTTCCTCCTCTCCAATTGTGCAGAAGATGAAATCCGTATGCTGTTCAGGTACGTATTTAAGTTTAGTCTGGGTGCCGTTCAGAAAGCCTTTACCTGCAAACCCACCTGATCCAATGGCTATTTTGGATTGGTTTACATTATAACCGGCGCCCATTATATTGTCTTCTATTCCAAGTGCAACTTTTATTCGTTGTTGCTGGTGAGGTTCAAGCACGTTTCCGAATACATAGTTCACGGAAAACAGGAACATAACTGAAACAACCGCAAATCCTATAGTTATCAGAAACTTTGTAATATTGTGGCGGAACATTGCGATTGCCGTGTAAATAATAGCCGCAGCAAGAATAGTAATGAAAAACACGGTGCCGTTTATTATAATCCCGCATAGCGCCAGCACTGTGACAATTACTCCTGCTGAAAGAAACCCTATGATGACGTTTCTTGCTATGATTATATCCTTGCAGTAGAATAACAACATGAGGGAGTATATTGTCAGTATAATGATGAATACCGAGAATTCTCCCGCCGGGATACCGAGCAGAAGTGGCTCCGCAAATTTGACGGCAACCACGAAATATGTAATCGCGCAAAGTATCGAGAATAGCACAAGACCACTCATTCCTTCGCGATATAATACAAATATAAGTGATATGTATACAAGTGCGCTGCCTGTTTCACGTTGGAGGAGAATGAGTATGATCGGTATGAATATTATTATCAGCGCTCTGAAATAGTTACTTATCTTGGCATTGAGTGTAAAGTTATAAGAATCAAATAGCTTTGCGAGTGCCAGAGCCGTAGCGAATTTTCCGAATTCAGCGGGTTGCAGGCTGACCGGTCCTAAAACAAGCCATGAATGAGAGCCATGGATGTTTGGGGCTATAAATATTGTCAGAAGCAGAATCAATGCCACAATGCCATATATGAGATAGGCATATGTCCGGTATATCCTGTAATCCATTATCAAAATCGCGACGCCTACAATCAGGGACAACCCAATCCATAGGATCTGTTTACCTGAAAACTCGTTCAGGTCAAACAGTGATGCATTGTCAAAATCATAACTTGCGGCATATATACTGATGGCTCCCATTATTACCAACAGGAGATAAAGGATTACCGTGATCCAGTCTAAAGACCGGAAAACTGAAGTACCTGCATCAATGTTTCTTGACTCCACTGCTAACAATTGTATTAGATGTCATCATTCTTTCCTCAATACCTTTTCTGGCCGGAGAAATCTCGCCGTTAAGATATTTTTCAATTATCAAGCTACCGATAGGCACACCATATGCAGCTCCGTAACCGGCGTTTTCCACATATACCGCCACAGCTATTTTCGGGTTATGATATGGTGCGAACCCCATGAAAGCAGAGTGATCCTTGCCGTGTGGGTTCTGTGCTGTACCGGTTTTCCCGCAAACCTCAATCCCCGGAAGATTCGCCCCCCGGCATGTTCCTCCCAATACTGCCATTCTCATACCTTCCGCCACATCTTCGTAATATTTCTTTTTTATATGAGGCTTGTGGCGGTCCTTGTATTTAGTGTCTATCACACTATCTGCAATTTCCTTCACAATGTGAGGGGTATGATAATATCCTCGGTTTGCAATAGTCGCGCATAGGTTTGCAATCTGCAGGGGAGTTGCAAGGACCTCTCCCTGACCGATAGATACAGATATTATAGAGTTTCCGCTCCAGTTACGTCCGCGGAATGATTTGCTGTAAAATTCAGAATTTGGAAGAAAACCTCTGCTTTCTGATGGAAGATCAACTCCGAGTTTATATCCGTATCCCATCTCGACGAGATAATTTTTCCATTTTTCAAACTGCACGGATGGTTTTGTTCCTCTCTTGTCGATCATATTTTTGAATCCCCAGCAGAAGTATGCGTTGCATGAAGTCTGCAATGCCGGTTTTAGAGAGATAGGAGAGGCATGACCGTGGCATCCCACCCGTAGTCCGTTGACATAACCATGGTAACATGGATACATTGTCTGGAGGTTGACAATTCCTTCTTGCAGGAATATCAATCCTTGGGTAGGTTTGAATGTCGAGCCAGGAGGATATGCACCCTGAAGGGCACGGTCATAAAGAGGTTTCAGAGGATCCCTCACCAACGAGGCATAATTTTTTCCACGGTCACGGCCAACAAGCAATGATGGATCATATGATGGAGAAGATACCAATGCAAGAATCTCGCCTGTAGATGGCTCTATAGCCACAATAGCTCCGATTTTGCCTTTCATCAGTTGCTCTCCATATTGCTGGAGATCCATATCGATCGATAGCGTCAGATTGTGTCCTGACTGCGGGGATATGTCGTGTATGCCATCCTCGTATTTACCTTTGATTCTGCCGTGAGCGTCTTTCATCAGGATCTCCATCCCCTTTACACCTCTCAAAGCATTTTCATAGCTTTTTTCAACGCCGAGGTCTCCTGTATAATCACCACGACGGTAATATCTGTCTCGCTCTATATCCGCAGCTGATACCTCACGTATGTTGCCGAGTATATTGGCAGCTGAAGGGAAAGCATATTCCCTTACAGTGCGTTTCTGAATGAAGAATCCGGGGAAAAGATAGAGCTTTTCCTGCAGTTTGCCGTAATCCTCCTGCGATAGATGAGATATGAGTTTCTGGGGAGTATATGCAGAATATCCTGGATTTTTACGAGGATTCTTCATCTCCTCCCATTTCTGAAGAAGCTCATCTTTGGTAATATCGAGAGAGGAGCATAATGCAACTGTATCAAATTCCTTTACATCTTTCGGAATTATCATGACATCATATGCAGGCTTGTTAAAAACCACAAGCTTACCGTTACGGTCATACATAAGTCCTCTTGCAGGGTATATGACACGTTTCAGGAAAGCGTTGCTTTCAGCGCTTTCCTTATATTTGTCGTCACCAACCTGCAGGACCAATAGGCGGATAAGATATATCAAGACTATGATACATATAAATCCACCTATAACATATTTTCTTTTTTCTAATCTGTAATCTTTTCTCACTTCGGTTTATTCACTATCAGGCTGTCAATGCCAAGCAGAATAAGGAATGATAAAATAGCGCTTGACGCACTCATTATTACAATCTCCTTTATGTCAGCGAAATTGAAATATTCAATTGTAAAAACCATCACGCAATATGCAGCGACCATTGTCAGTAGATATTTGGAGTAGACACTGAATCCAAGGCTCGCAAGTGACGGCTCGATATTTTTTGTGCGGTCGTCTTTAGGGATGTATGCGTAGAATGCAGGACGTTTAACAATGGCAAGCAAAGTGCATGCCAAAGAGTTGACTCCGGGTGTGTCTGAAAAAATATCAACAATCAATCCGGCTATAAATGCCCACGTGAGTAACCATCCCGTGTTCAGATCCATCGGCAGGTTTATGATTACGTATATGAATACGAAAACCATAGCTACGTTAAACAGCATAATGTGGTTGCATATCAACACCTGCACCAGAACCAGGCAAAGAAGAATGACCATATTTTGCATTATACTTTTTGCCATGTCATTCCTTTTTTAGAATATCAAAATTTGAGAGAGAATCAATCTCCTGTTTGTATATGTCTTTAATAACTCTCACCGTGCTGAGTGAACGGAAGTCCGGCATAAGTCTAACCTTGAATGTGAAAAAACTGTCATCCTGGCTTCTTACCCGGTTGAGAATTGTTCCGACCGGAATTCCTTCCGGGAATGTGGTAGAATATCCACTTGTGACGATTGTGTCACCGATTTGATATTCTACATGTCTTGGAATCTCCTCGACATAAGCTATTGTAGCGTCTTCTCCTTTCCAGTTGAGTGAACCTACGTATGAAGTGTCCTTTAGTTTTACGGAAAAATGCTGTGTCTCGTTCAATAACGATATGACACGTGCCATATGTGGGCCTGTCACATTTACGATTCCAACAACACCGTTCTGGTCTACAACACCCATTCCCCGGTCAACGCCGTCAAGACTACCTCTGTCTATTGTGAAATAGTTTTTGGGATGTCTTGTATTGTTATTAATCACGGCTGCCGCGATATAATCGTAGCGGTCTTTGGAAGGATGCGGCTTTAATGTATCGGAAAGCAGGACCTTGTATTGATCGATTTCATTTTTCAGGTTCAAAACCTCATTCTGCAGTTGCGCGTTGCTTGCCTGTAGACTTTCATTGATGGATTTAAGATGAAAGTATCCGGTTACCTGTGAAGTACCGTTATAGATACTTCCGGATACGACATTTGCTGAGGACAGATATACCGACTGTCGGTATCTGTTCCCCAGCACAAGCAAGATTACGCTTATCAGCACATAGAATGTGAAGACAAACCACGTGGAATAGCGTATAAGGAAATTAAGAAGATTACGCATTCCTCAGAAGATATGTCAAAGCCTTATCTGATAAGGAATGAGAAGCGGTTTATATTCTTCAGTGCGACACCAGTTCCTTTGGCTACTGCGTGTAATGGATCTTCCGCTACTTTAAATTCAATACGTATCTTGTCGGTGAATCTCTTTGCGAGTCCTCTGAGCAAAGCGCCACCACCTGCAAGATAAATTCCGTTTTTGACGATATCAGCATATAATTCCGGTGGAGTCTGCTCAAGAGCTGCAAGGATTGCAGCCTCCATCTTCATGATGGATTTCTCGATACAGTGTGATATCTCTTCATGAGTTACGGGCACTTCCATAGGAAGGGAAGTCATTCTGTTGGGACCAGTAACAATAAACGGTTCCGGCGGATTCTCAAGTGTGGATAGGGCAGAGCCTACGTTTATCTTGATCTGTTCCGCCATGTTGGTTCCCACCTTGAGGTTATGAACTCTTCCCATGTGTTCCTGAATGTCAGCTGTAAGGTCATTGCCTGCGATACGTATGCTCTTGTTACTTACAATACCGCCAAGAGATATGACAGCGATTTCTGTGCTACCACCACCTATATCGACAATCATATTGCCTTCAGGAGCCTCGACATCCAGTCCTATGCCAAGTGCGGCTGCCATAGGTTCATAGATCATATAAACGTCTCTACCTCCGGCGTGCTCGCTTGAGTCTCGCACAGCACGGATCTCAACCTCTGTGGAACCAGACGGAATGCAGACAACCATACGTAGGGAAGGAGAGAACCATCTGCGTTTTGAGCCGACCATCTTTACCATACCTCGAATCATCTGTTCGGCGGCATTGAAGTCAGCGATAACGCCATCGCGTAATGGGCGTATTGTTCTGATGCCGGGAGATTCACGTCCTTCCATCATGTGCGCCGGAGTACCGACAGCGATGAGTTTGTCAGTCTTGTTCTCGATTGCCACGACGCTGGGCTCATCCACAACTATCTTGTCATTATGAATGATAATGGAATTGGCGGTTCCCAAGTCCATTGCTATTTCTTGAGTAAATGAAAAAAGTCCCATCTATCTTATTCTATATTTATTGGAGAGTAGTAATTTCTCGTTTTTTTTCAGAATGCAAAGTTAACTAAATTTTTTCTGATAATTTCATATTGAATATATAATTATGTTTAAAAAAATAATTGTACAATATCAAAGGGGCGGAAACCGTGTGGTATCCGCCCCTTAAGATATGATATTAACCTATCTGGTATATGAGTCCGTCCCCTAAAGTTAAATTTTTTATGAGACGGAATCTAAAATCAATTGAAGAATGTTTCAAGTGCGTAGTCGATATTTTCGATCACATACTGAAGATCTGAATCTTCAGCATTCATAGTCTTTGCCTTGTCGGTAATATCTTTGGCATACTGGAAGTATTTGGTCTTGATCTCATTACGCTGTTCGGGTGTAGCACCTTCTATGTTATTCCATTTCTGTGTGCCAACCTTAAAGATTTTCTTAGCTGCGTTTTTGAGTGTTTCGAAGTCTACATCAGGAAGAGAAGCTGCCTTCTTGTAATCTTCAACAGAAGCTTCATCATCACCCTTACGATCGTTTACGTAGCCACGAAGACCATAAAGCGATGCATTCTCGGGATTTGCAGCAACGAGTGCGTTTACCTCTGCAAGAGCTTCGTCAATCTTGTTGTCAAGAACTAATGAGTTGATGAGGTTATTGACAAATATTGGCTGTGAAAGACCAAATTTTTTGTGACCAGCCTGAGCAATTTCAAGGATTTCGTTCTTAGCACGGTCAACTTTTGTTGAATCCTGTCCTGCGAGATACTGCCAGCAAGCAAGCTCGTAGATGTAATTCTGAGGATTGTCAGAATTGTTAAGACGAGCATGTTTGAAAGCGTTTGCGCCTGCCTCAAGGTTGTTTCCTGCATACGCGGAGATACCAGCGTTAAAGAAAGCTGTATTTACAACAGAGTCGGGAGTTGCTTTCACCTCTTTTGACGCATATGGTTTTGAGGGCATCTGACCGTAAATCATGAATGCCTCATATGCCTCAGGATAGAATTTCTTCTCGTTGTAGAATGAGCCACCGGCATTGAAGTAGTCATTGAAATGACCGCTAAGTCGAGAAGCTATGTCTTTGGAGAATTTAGGTTTGATTTCACCCTTTGCATTTGGAACGCTATCAAGAGATAGTGCCTTGATGAAGTTGTTGTAACCATTGATGAGTTGCTCACCCATTTCAAGAGGTTTAACACTTGGATCATTGGGGTTGATCATCTGTTTCTTGAAAGAGTTGTCAAATGCATCATATTCAATTTTGCCGGCTACGAAATATGTGCGGGCATCATTTTGAGTTTCAGGGTTAGAGGCAGCCTGCTGTATAAGTCCGCGGGCTTCAGCGATTTTGTCGTTCTTGCCGGCAAGTTTCTGTGCCTGGTCAACAACTTGCTTCTGTGCGCTCATCGAGCCGGCGGCTGCGACACAAAGCGCGAATGTAAGGATTTTTTTCATAATATGAAGATTGGGTTAATAATCTTGTTTATTATTTGTTTATTAGTTTTCGTTTGTTATTTCGGGCACTTGTCCGGCCTCCGGCTGAACAGTATCTTCCGATGCGTTTTCGGAATCAATTTCCGATTCAATGTCTTGTTCCGGTTCTGAATCCACCTTGCATACAGATGCTATGGTATCTCCCCGTTTGCCAAGATCAATGAGTTTGACACCTTGGGTCGCACGTCCCATTATTCGGATAGAGTCAACGGGTAGTCTCAAAGTGATTCCGCTCTGGTTGATGATCATAAGGTCGTTATTGTCTGTAACATTCTTGATCGCCACGAGTTCTCCGGTCTTTTCCGTTATAGACATTGTCTTGACACCTTTGCCTCCACGGTTAGTTATCCTGTAGTCATCGAGTGCGGAGCGTTTGCCATAACCGTTTTCAGATACAACCATTACAGATTCATCCTCTTCTCCTGACATTGTAATCATGCCGATCACTTCATCTTTGTCGCTTCCGAGAGTCATACCTCTTACACCGGTTGACACGCGTCCCATTTCGCGAACTTTGCTTTCATGGAAACGGATAGCCTTTCCTTCACGGTCAGCGAGGATAACCTCCGAATTGCCATTTGTGAGTCGAACCTGGATCACATCATCGTCCTCGCGAATAATAATCGCCTTTACTCCGTCTGTCCTTGGACGCGAGTATGCCGCGAGAGAAGTTTTCTTAATAACGCCTTTCTTAGTGGCGAAAATCAGATTGTGAGATGTGTTGTATTCAGGATCAGTCAGATTCTTGACTCTTATGAATGCGTTCACACGATCATCCTGGTCGATGTTGAGCAGATTCTGGATCGCTCTACCCTTGGAATTCTTGGCACCTTCGGGAATCTCATATACCTTTAGCCAATAGCACTTGCCTTTTGCAGTGAAGAACAGCATGTAGTTGTGATTGGTAGCAGGGTATATATATTCAATAAAATCTGCGTCACGCGTGTCACTGCCTTTTGCACCGACACCGCCTCTATGCTGTGCGCGGAATTCTGAAAGGGGAGTCCTCTTAATATATCCGAGATGGGATATTGTTATAATCATCTGGTCATCCGGATAAAAATCTTCTGCATTGAAATCACCGGAAATCATATTGATGGTTGTGCGTCTCTCATCACCGTATTTGTCGCGGATCTCGATTAACTCATCTTTCATCACCTGACGGCATACGTGGTCATTGTTAAGAATGTCATTGAGGTGTTCGATCAACTTCATGACATCCTCGTATTCAGAGCGCAACTTGTCCATCTCAAGACCTGTGAGCTGACGGAGACGCATTTCAACAATGGCTCTTGTCTGAAGCTCGTCAAGCTCAAATCTCTCGGCAAGTTTCTGTCGGGCGTCCTCAGTTGTTGATGACGCGCGGATAATCTGGATCACCTCATCGATATTATCAACCGCTATCATCAATCCTTTAAGAATGTGAGCTCTTTCCTCGGCTTTCTTAAGTTCGTATCTTGTACGGCGGATCACGACATCATGCCGGTGCTCGACAAAAGCCTGTAGAATTTCCTTGAGGCTCAGAGTCTTTGGACGTCCATTGACAAGAGCGACATTATTGACGCTGAAAGAAGTCTGCAACTGTGTCAGCTTATAGAGCTTATTCAAGACTACTCTTGCATTTGCATCCTTCTTTATATCGATGACAATATTGATTTTGCCGCGTGCGGATGTGTCAGAAATGTCAGCTATACCATCAATTTTCTTTTCATCCACCAACTCAGCTATGCTTTTAACGAGATCTCCTTTGATTACACCGTATGGTATTTCGGAAATAACTATGGCATCATGATTGCCATCGGATTCAATCTCTGCCTTTGCTCTGAGAACAATGCGTCCACGACCTGTCTCAAATGCGTCACGCACGCCTTGGATACCGAGAATCTCACCTCCTGTGGGGAAGTCTGGGGCCTTTATATGCTCCATGAGTCCATCAACATCCAGATCCGGATTGTCAATCAATGCAAGAGATGCATTCAGAGCTTCCGTAAGATTGTGAGGGGGCATATTGGTTGCCATTCCGACAGCGATACCCGATGCTCCGTTTACAAGCAGGTTCGGGATTCGTGTCGGTAATACTGAGGGCTCGGCAAGAGTGTTGTCAAAGTTAGGAACAAAATCTACGGTATCTTTGTCAAGATCCTGCAGCATCTCCTCACCCATGCGTGCAAGTTTCACCTCTGTATATCGCATCGCTGCCGGTGAGTCACCGTCGATTGAACCGAAGTTGCCTTGTCCGAAGACCAATGGATAACGAAGGCTCCATTCCTGCGCGAGTCGCACCATGGTGAGATATATAGAGGAGTCGCCGTGGGGGTGATATTTACCCATCACCTCTCCGACGATACGTGCAGATTTCTTAGTGTCGCCGGAGAAGGTGTTGCCAAGTTCGTTCATTCCGAACAATACACGGCGGTGAACCGGCTTGAAACCGTCTCTGACATCGGGCAACGCCCTGGATACAATCACTGACATCGAATAATCGATGTAAGCGCTTTTCATTTCCGATTCAATATTAATCGGGATAATTTTGTCGTCTCCTTGCATTTTTGTAGTAAATGTAATAAGCCCCAATCTAAGCCTATCCGAAGTGTATTGTTGTATACGGGCACACTTCAAAACCTAACTACAAAGTTACAATTATTTATTCAATTCGCAAAATTTAGAGTCTGTTTCGTAGAAATGTTTCTAAAAATAGTTGTGACCCGGACTTGTTCTTGAGATAATTTTTTACTATAGACGCATTGCAGGCAAAATATTCGTTAAAAAATAGAAAGTAAGACCAAGATTAAAAGTTCAAATGAGTTCATTATCTGATTCATCAAATTTGGCACGAGAATTGTTATACTTTAGTCAAATTATATTAGATTGGTAATGAACAACGATTTTTCAAAGCAATTCAAACCTATTCTTGAGATTGGGCTGGAAGAGGCGAAAAAGTTTGATTCCCCTTATATCACATGTGAGCATCTTGTGCTTGCATCTGTGAAAAATAAGGAGGGTTATGCATATCGTATTCTTTCACAGCTTAAAATTCCAATTGAGAAAATTCAGGAGGAACTTGAGGAGTATCTTTCGGAGCCGCATGCATCCGTAGAGACAACATCCTTGTTTGAACAGCAATATAAGATCAGCCTTGCCGCAGTTCGGCAGCTTCAGCTTGCCATGGCCGAGGCCCGCAAGATGAATGCGAAGGTGATAGGTAGCGAGCATATATTGCTCGCGTTAATACATGACAAAAGAGCTATGGACAGTGAGATACTCAGACAGATAAAGGAGGAGTACCTTAATTTTGACATATCGATTCAGGCTATCGGCGGATTCGACATGCCTCCTCAGATGGGTAAGGGATTCCAGTCTGATGATGAGGAGGATGACGGTTTCCCGCTTGGTCAGCCGGGGAATTCCGGTAAAGAATCGTCACGTCCCGCTGAAAAAAGTGGTCGTGAAAAGACAAAAAGTGATACACCGGCTCTCGATAAATTCGGCTATGATATGACAAAGGCGGCTCAGGAAGGGCGTCTTGATCCTGTCGTTGGCAGGGAGAATGAGATCGAGAGATTAGCTCAGATTCTGTCAAGACGTAAGAAAAACAATCCTGTGCTGATTGGCGAACCCGGTGTCGGAAAATCAGCGATTGTAGAGGGTCTTGCGCTTAGGATAATCCAGCGTAAGGTCTCCCGTGTCCTGTTTGACAAACGAGTTGTAGGACTCGATCTTGCAGGAATGGTTGCGGGTACAAAATACCGTGGTCAGTTTGAGGAGAGAATCAAGGCTGTTCTTGATGAGCTCACGAAGAATCCGGATATAATTCTCTTCATTGATGAGATACATACCATTGTAGGGGCCGGAAGCGCACCGGGCACCATGGATGCGGCAAACATCCTGAAACCGGCGCTTGCGCGTGGCGAAATACAATGTATCGGTGCCACCACATTGGATGAGTACCGTCAGAATATTGAGAAAGATGGGGCACTCGAGAGACGCTTCCAGAAGGTTATGGTTGAACCCACTTCACCGGAAGAAACTTTGGAAATTCTCAAACAGGTTAAGGAAAAGTATGAGCAGCATCATAATGTTAATTATACTGACGACGCGCTCGAGGCTTGTGTCAATCTCACCCAGCGATATGTAAGCGACCGTAATTTTCCGGACAAGGCTCTTGATGCTCTCGATGAAGCCGGTAGCCGCGTTCATATTACAAATATTGTTGTTCCTGAAGAGATTGAGCGGCTTGAGAATGAGGTGGAGCAACTGACGCAGGATAAGCTTGATGCAGCAAAGCAGCAGGATTATGAGCGTGCGGCTTCATTACGCGACAGTGTGGTCAATAAAAAGGCGGAGCTTGACAAGGCAAAGAAAGATTGGGAGCAGTCACTTGATAATGACCGTCAGGAAGTCGATGGTGAAAAAGTAGCGGAGGTAGTAGCTATGATGACCGGTGTCCCGACACAGCGTATCGCGCAGGCCGAAGGTGTCCGTCTTCTTAAGATGGGAGATTCTCTCAAAGGTGCTGTCATAGGTCAGAATGACGCGATTAGCAAGGTCGTCAAAGCCATTCAACGAAATAGGATTGGTCTTAAAGATCCTGACAAACCGATTGGAGTGTTCATGTTCCTCGGTCCGACGGGTGTTGGTAAAACTTATCTGGCTAAGAAACTTGCGGAATATCTTTTTGATTCATCAGATTCTTTGATCAGAATGGATATGAGTGAATTTATGGAAAAATTCACCGTTTCCCGCCTTGTAGGAGCGCCTCCGGGATATGTCGGTTACGAAGAGGGTGGTCAGCTGACAGAGAAAGTAAGACGCAGACCTTATTCTGTCGTTCTTCTTGATGAGATTGAGAAAGCACATCCGGATGTCTTCAATCTGTTGCTTCAGGTGATGGATGAGGGTCGTCTTACAGATTCGCTTGGTCGTAAGATAGATTTTAAGAATACAATCGTGATCATGACAAGTAATGTCGGATCCCGTCAGTTAAAGGATTTTGGAGGAGGTGTCGGATTCAATACAGAGGTTGTTACAAAAGATCAGGCTCATGGAGTGATAACCAAAGCTTTGAACAAGGCATTCAGTCCTGAATTCCTTAACAGGGTGGATGACATCATCATGTTCGACCAGCTTACCAAAGAATCGATCTTCAGCATAATAGATATTGAGCTTAAAGATTTCTATGGAAGAATTGAAAAACTTGGGTTCAAGTTGAATCTCTCGGAAGATGCCAAGACATTCCTTGCAGATAAAGGATACGACAAAAACTTTGGTGCGCGTCCGTTGAAGCGCGCCATACAGAAGTATCTTGAAGATGAGCTTGCGGAGATGATGCTAAAGCTCAATGCCGAAGGTAAATTAGGAGGTACCATAGATGTCACCCACAATGCAGGAGCTGATAAGTTGACAATCTCTTACACCGGGATTGAGTGAATATAATCGTATTTAATATATAATAGTCA
>OFFM01001120.1_pt1 | contig 16232 bp, 12 predicted proteins | sample 1521401 | NCBI WGS metagenome assembly OFFM01 (sample SAMEA3504118, study PRJEB24116) | mouse gut metagenome | biome: mouse gut; feature: mouse-associated habitat; material: faeces | place: Denmark | collected 2011
AGCTCTGCGGGAATATTCACCTGAAGCCGGCGAAGTTCAAAATCGACATCAGCAATATAAGTTTCAGAAAGAGGCAAAAGAATCTCCTTGCCTAAAATAGAAAGAGCCAAAACAACATTCCCGGAATAATCAGCAACATCCGACACTTCACCAACAGCCCCCGATACGAGGTCTTCCACCTCAAAACCCGCCAATTCAAAAACATCAGGTTCTGCTTCTTCCTCCAACATATCTTTTTCAAGCAACACCTCAGCACCCACCAAACGTTCAGCCTCTTCCAAAGAATCTACATAATCAAATTTAACAATATAAGAAGTATGATTCCGGCAAATTATACCGTCCTGAGCAATAAAAAAAGGAACCGGTGCTCCTTCCAACAGAAGGAACACCGGTTTATCCGCATATCGTTCGGGCAGGTCGCTGTCGGTGGTAATAATCACGGCACCCTGCAGGTTGTGAGTTTTACTAACTTCACCGATTTGAATACAATCTTCCCGTGTAATCATTGCCAAAGCTTTATTCAGCAACCGGAGCTTCCGTTTCTGCAACAGGTGCAGCAACTTCTTCTGCCGGAGCAGCAGCAGCTTCCTCTTCTGCTTTTTTAGCAGCCTCGGCAGCAGCCAATTCAGCTTTTTTCTTTGCAATTACTTCTTCCTTAGCAGCACGTACTTTAGCTTCAGCTTCCAGACGAGCTTTAGCAGCAGTATTGCCATCCTGAGCCAATTTTTGAATTTTTGCCTGAATTTTTGCATTCTTTTCTTTCATCCAGGCTTCAAATTTAGCTTCGGCAGCAGCTTCGTCAAAAGCACCTTTTTTCACACCTTCCAGCAAGTGTTTCTTCAGCAACACTCCTCTGTATGACAAAATTCTGGTAGCTGTTTCAGTCGGCTGTGCACCAACCTGTAACCAATACAATGCTCTGTCAAACTTAAGCTCAATAGTAGCTGGATTGGTATTCGGATCATAAGTCCCGATTTTTTCAATGTAACGACCATCACGTGGTGCTCTGCTATCTGCTACCACTACATGGTAGAATGGACGTCGTTTACGTCCGTGTCTTGCTAATCTGATTTTTGTAGCCATTTTTTTAATTTAAAAAATTAATACTCTCCCATACTCGATAGGAGCCGCAAAGATAAAGTAAAAAGGAGAAAGTAAAAAATAAAAGCTACATTTTTATGCCGGCTGAATAACTAAAACGGAAAAATAAGTGAAAACACGGCTCAATATTGCTTCAGAAGAAACAGTATAATACTCGTGCGGTGTTCCCACCTGTTCAAAATAATGATATTGCAACTCCGGATGCCGGGCAATAAAAGGCCGCAAAACAGCCTCACCCAAGGGCACTTTCATAATCACCAATGTACGTTTTGCAACTACGGCTTCCAACAACTCTTCCACCAAAACATCACCAGGTACCACCACCAGCCGTTCCCGCTGTTTCACCACATGCAGACCGACAGAAGCCCCGGCTGCAATAAAGGCCGGCACTCCGGCAATCATTTCTACCGGAAATCCATTCTGCTCCAGTTTTTCATACATATAATTGGCAGAGGAATAAAAACAAGCATCTCCTTCGGCCGTAACAGCCACCGTTTTTCCCGATTCTGCCTGTCGTAGTATTTCGGCACACACTCCCTCATAAGCATTCAGTGCTTCCTCCCGGTTACGCGACATCGGCACATGAAAAGAACGGACTTTTTCCACATCTACAGGCAACTGACTGAGAATATCCAGTGCACGGGACTTGACAGTTCCGTCGCCACTTCGGGTAGCAGGACAATAAACAATATCGGCAGCATTCAATGCTTTTAACGCCTTCAGCGTTATCAACTCCGGTTCACCCGGTCCCAAAGATACACCTATAATCTTACCTTTCATAATAAAAACACTCAGGTCCCGGACACAAAAGTCATAAAAAAATCCAAGCCGTCAAAATAAATATTATCTTTGCAACGTGTTGGTCCTACAGATATGAATTTTCAAATATCGGAAAGGGAATCCGGTGAGAATCCGGGACAGACCCGCTACTGTAATTCCTTCAAAGTCATCGGCTTATAGCCACTGTCACTCCAACTGATGGGAAGGCGCCGATGAAATGGGATAAGTCAGGAGACCTGCCGGACGCATCTGTTTCAATAATCTCGTGGATTAGATTTTGAAGTGAGGAGAACTATCATTGACATAGAACCCTTTTCGTCGGGATACATAACCCATCGCTCTTACGGGATACCTGACCGCTGCTACGGTATTTTGCCGCAGCGGTTTTGTTGTATCCTGACTTTTGGCGCCTCTGTCGCTCCGGTCTTTAATCTTTTCCACCTTAAAACTTCATTATCACTCTATGAAATGTGCAAGGTGCGAAAAGGAATTCCTGTTTGAGTTCCTTAGTGTTCAACAATGGCTGCTACAGTCCAAGCTCGACATCAGGCAGCTCTCGTTCTTAATCTACAATTACGGAGGTCCTCTCTGCCCCGATTGTGAAGATGACCTGCAAAGCGGTTTCTATCTTTGAGGTACAAATCCTTATCGGAGAATGTCCGGAACTACTAAATTCCGGAGCTACTAAATAAGGAGTTGCCATGTTTACAATGTTTCACGGTTTCCATCTGGTAGAGGAATATCACCGTTGGAAAAAAGAACACCGCAACGACCGTAATCCTGTTGGGATCAAGGCTGTCAAGATTTCCTTAGCCATTGTAATACCGCTTTTCTTCTGGATAGCTCCCTCAGAATTTTACGGATTGCCCGGCTTGACACCTGTTGAGCATCGTGTCCTCGCTATCTTTGTGTTTGCGGCCCTTATGTGGCTTTTCGATGCCGTCCCGGCATGGACTACCTCACTTGTTGTCGTTGTCCTCTTGTTGTTCTGTGCGTCTAATAGTGCCTTATGGTTTTTCCAATCCGGCTCCGACGGGGAAAAAATGACGAACCTCGTTAATAATACGGACATACTCCATTGCTTTGCCGACCCCACAATCATGCTGTTTATCGGAGGTTTCATCATTGCTATCGCCTCTACTAAATCCGGGCTTGATGTCAAGCTGGCTAATGTGATGTTGCTCCCGTTCGGCACGAGATCCGAAAACGTACTTCTTGGATTTATTCTGGTGACGGCGGTTTTCTCAATGTTTATCAGCAACACGGCTACTGCCGCGATGATGCTCACATTCCTCGCACCCGTGCTTAATGCTTTGCCTGCCGATGGTAAAGGCAAGATAGGATTGGCTCTTGCCATTCCGGTAGGGGCTAATATCGGAGGAATGGGTACTCCAATAGGAACTCCTCCCAATGCAATAGCTCTCAAATTCCTTAACGACCCCAACGGAATGAATATGGGCATTGGGTTCGGTAAGTGGATGATGGTGATGGTGCCGCTTACTTTTGTACTCCTTTTTATTGCTTGGTTTGTGCTTAAACGCCTTTTCCCATTCAAGCAAAAGGCCATCCATCTGCGGATTGAAAGCGATCACACACCACATTGGAAAGACAAAGTTGTATATGTTACTTTTGCAATTACGGTCCTGTTATGGCTCACCGATGCCATTACCGGGGTAAACGCCAATGTTGTGGCTATGTTGCCTGTTGCCGTCCTCTGTATGGCCGGAATAATCACAAAACGTGATCTTGAACAGCTTTCATGGAGCATCCTTTGGATGATAGCAGGCGCATTTGCACTTGGAGTGGCGATGCAGCAATCAGGACTTGCCACTCACCTGATACAATCCGTTCCGTTCGACACATGGTCCCCTCTTGTCGTGATAATTGGATCCGGATTACTTTGTTATCTTATGGCAAACTTCATAAGCCATACAGCTACCGCCGCACTTTTTATACCCATTCTCGCGATTGCAGGAAGTTCAATGACTGATCAATTGGCACCATTCGGTGGTGTCTCGACCCTCCTCATAGGTGTCGCCATCTGTTCTTCGGTCGCTATGATACTACCCATATCCACACCTCCCAATGCACTTGCCGACGCGACGGGATTTATCCAACAAAAATATATGGTTAAGACCGGTCTTATCATGGGACTGGTCGGTTTGCTCCTCGGTTATCTCGTGCTGATTTTATGCGGAGTAAACGGAATATTTTAACTTTTGCTTATGACAATAGAAACTGTTGGCAGCTTTCTGCCTGATGAAACACTCATTGCTGCCCGACGCGATTTTGAGCGTGGCATTATCGACCGGCAGCACCTCACGTCAGTTGAGGATGCTGCCGTGCGTGACATTGTTGAACGTCAGATATCCTGCGGTGTGCCTTTTGTTACCTCCGGTGAACTACGCCGCAGACATTGGGCTATGGACTTCTGGTTCGGACTCGACGGCATCTCCTGCGAGAATGTCTCCACCGGTCATATCTATCAGCCGGTTGAAGTCTCCACCGACCATCTTCACGTCACCGGACGCATAGCCTTCAATCCTGCTCATCCCTTCTTCGATGACTTCCGTTTCCTTCACGATGCTGTTGCCGGTCGCGCCAAGTGCCGCCAGACACTCCCTTCTCCGGCAAACCTGCTGCTGGAGATTTACGCTCTCTCCGACGGACGTCCTCAGACGCTATATCCGGCTCCAATAGACACCCTGATAAGTGATATTGCCGAAGCTTACCGTCAGACTGCTCTCCGTCTGCACGAACTCGGTTGCAACTCTCTGCAATACGATGACACGGCTCTCGGTCTAATGTGCGATGATAACTATACCAAGCGACTCCTGCAGGGGGGCGTCAATCTCATTAGACTGCATGGCGAACTGATTGCTGTCATAAACCGTTCCCTAGAAGGTCTCCCTGACAGCATGGAGAAGTCAATCTATATCTCCGGTGGCGATAATGTTGTGCCCGAATGGGAACACATTGACTATCCCGACAATATCATGCCGAAAGCCCTGTCATCTCTTGATGTGGATAAGTTCTTCATTCCCTTCGATCTCGGTAACGATTATGCCATACAGGTGCTTCGCCATGTTCCGCAAGGCAAGACCGTGGTTCTCGGTCTCGCCGATGCACATAGTCCTTTCCCCGATAATTCCGGTTCTCTCACCGCCATGACACGCATGGTGGCTCAATTAGTGCCTCCCTCTCTGTTGGCTCTCAGCCCCCGGACAGGCTTTAAGTTGTCAAGCTACCGCCAACGTGCTTTGCTCTACGAAGACCAGTGGCGAAAGCTCTCCGAACTTTCCGCTGTCTGACATCACATCCCTAAAAACCGACTACAGCTGCCATCCTGCCACTTTTCTGCCAAACTCTTTTCATTCGGTAGGGTGGCAGCGGCTTATCTGCACCTTCAATCCGCCCGATTGTAGGGATAGTTGAGCTTTGTCTTCTGACAATTCTGCAAGTCACACTTGCACAAACGCACCAATGTAACTTTTGCCTTTTTACGCCATAATGTAATTTGCTGTTCAACTTAAATCTGCGGCTTAATCCCCCCAAAAAATGATGAAGTTTCAGAAACGAAGTGCAAAAACTTACGACTGAATAGCCCACATGCTTTTAAGGCGTTCGGCGCTGAATGGCGGATTGGGGATGGGCTTCATAAAGCCTCAGCCCATCCCCAATCCGATATTCAGTGACGCAAAAAGGTAACTTTCGACAAGCAATACAAAAAAGGGAGACCGAAGTCTCCCTGAGATTAACTAATTTTGTATTGCTCATGTACCATCAATCAACCTCGGAGCAAAGGTCGCAAATTTCGGCCTTACTTCAAAGCCAAACTTCAAGGAAAGAGATTGCGAGAATAGTAGGCATCTCACAGTCAACACTATCACGGGAACTCAAGCGCAACAGCTGCCGCAATGGGCGGCATTACAGCTGGCGAAAGGCTCACGAGATGGCCATCGAACGGCGTGAGCGCGTATGTATGAACCGTACGGTTTCACAATCGGTGATTAAGAGGGCAATCGGACTGTTGACCGACTATCAGTGGTCGCCCCAACAGATCTCAGCATACCTTAAGGCCGAGGGTGAAAAGATATCCCACGAGACAATCTATGCATATATCCGGCTGCATCCCGAGCTACATGTCCATTGCAGGCACAAGATGAAGTACCGCCTTCACATAAAACGCCCAAAGGCCACAAAGGCCACGAACATCCCCAACCGCGTATCCATACATGCAAGACCGCCGCAAGCCGACGTCAGCCGTTTCGGAGACCGGGAACTTGATCTGATTGTCGGAGCAGGTCAAAAGAGCTGTCTGGTGACATTGGTCGAACGGTCAAAGTCATATGTGCTTATCAAGAGACTTGAAACCAAGCATCATACCGCGGTCAAGCAGGCCATAATACAGATGCTTTTCCCTTTCAGAAAGACTCATGCACTGAAAACAATCACACTGACAACGGCACGGAGTTTTATAACCATCAGGAGTTTGCCAAGGCTTTATGTACGCGTGTATATTTTGTCGACTCTTATGCCTCGTGGCAAAAAGGAGCTATCGAAAATGCCAACAAACTCATCCGGCAGTATTTCCCTAAAGGCACTGATTTCAGACTTGTATCTGACCACGATGTAATGCAGGTTCAACGAAAATTAAATTAACGCCCAAGAGAGAAATTAAATTTTTCGACCCCGCTAAAAGAATTCTATGCGATGATTTCATAATTTTGCACTTGCTTGTTGAAAGTAGGCTTTCATGTTTCTCAGCACATTCGATTGTTCCCTCAAAAAAATTTCGTAATTTTGCATTTAGACTTCCACGCTGTGAGAGCGTTGCTCAGAGGAGTTTATCGCTACGGCACGCGGGAAATCTATTATATTTTTGAGAAAGCGTATATCTACGCTTTGTTCTTGGCAACTCGGAACTTCGAACACTCCAAACAATCGCAAAAGGACAGAGTAACGATAGACGTCACGGGTATGTATATACCTATCCGGGCTCATTTCAGGCACTTGCTTGAAATGGGTTTGGGGTATTTGCATATAACAGCGTGGAGTCGAAGTTGCTCGTTCTGGCGATTAAAGCAAGTTCGAAGGCTACGAGTTGCGGGACGAGTAATGATAAGGCTCCCGCTTTTCTTTTTTTCAAACCAATCTAATTGTGCCATATCGGAGTCAATGGCTGTGAAAGCGAGTGACCCGAAGTGCAACTCATTGACAACATAAATCAAACTTTACGCGATGACTTGGTGGCTACCATCAAATCCGGCAGTCGTGTGTCGATAGCGGCCGCAAGTTTTTCGATTTATGCCTTTCAAGAACTCAAAGGGCAACTGAGAGATATAGATGAGTTGCGTTTTATCTTTACTTCTCCCTCGTTTATCACCGAGAAAGCCGATAAGCAACGTCGAGAATTTTACATACCGCGTCTTAACCGTGAGCGCGATCTATTCGGTTCGGAGTTTGAGATAAAACTCCGCAATGAATTGTCGCTTAAAGCCGTCGCAAAGGAGTGTGCCGAATGGATTAGGCAAAAGGCTTGTTTCAAGTCGAACCGCACCAATGAAAATATGATGGGCTTCATCAACGTAGATGATGTCAATTACATGCCCATCACAGGATTTACAACTGTTGACCTCGGCTGTGAACGTGGTAATAATGCCTATCAGTTCGTTCAACGTACAGATGCTCCGATGTCGCAGTTCTACCTGAATCTTTTCAATCAAGTATGGCAGGACGGCGAAAAACTGCAAGTCGTCACCGAACAGGTACTTGACAACATCACCAACGCCTACAAGGAAAACGCGCCGGAATTTATCTATTTCGTTACACTCTACAATATTTTCAACGAGTTTCTTGAAGATATTTCAGAGGACGTATTGCCCAACGAAGCCACCGGCTTCAAATCGAGCGTAATCTGGAACAAGCTCTACAACTTCCAACGTGACGCGGCTCTCGCTATCATCAACAAACTTGAAAAGTATAACGGCTGCATCCTTGCCGACTCCGTAGGCCTCGGCAAGACGTTCACCGCGCTTTCCGTAATCAAGTATTATGAAAATCGCAATAAGTCAGTTCTCGTTCTTTGCCCGAAGAAATTGCATCAAAACTGGGTGACTTACCGCAGCAATTATCTCAACAATCCGCTTGTCGCCGACCGTTTGCGTTACGATATTCTCTATCATACCGACCTTTCCCGTCAGTCCGGGCAAAGCAACGGTCTCGACCTCGAACATATCAACTGGGGCAACTACGATCTTGTCGTTATCGACGAAAGCCACAACTTTCGTAATGGTGGTAAAGTCACCACCGACGAGAATGACGAGAACCCGCGCGAGAACCGCTATCTCCAACTGATGAATAAGGTAATCCGCGCAGGGGTCAAGACGAAGGTTCTGATGTTGTCTGCTACGCCTGTCAATAATCGATTTAATGACCTTCGTAATCAGTTGCAACTTGCATACGAAGGTGACTCGGAGCGAATGGATGCGCTGCTCAACACCACATCATCCATTGACAAAATATTTCGTGACGCACAGTCTGCTTTCAACCGTTGGTCGAAAATGCCTCCGGATGAACGTACCACAAAAAATCTGCTATCGCTCCTGAGCTTTGACTTCTTTGAAGTGCTCGATAGCGTTACCATAGCCCGAAGCCGCAAACACATCGAACAATATTACGACACGACCGACATCGGCAAGTTCCCGGAACGATTGAAGCCAATCTCTCGCTCACCCAAGCTCACAGACTTACCGACAGCCGTATCGTTCAACGACATCTTTGTCAGCGTGACCGAACTCAATCTCGCTATCTACACACCCTCCGACTTTATTTTGCCGAGCAAACTTGAAAAATATCTTGATACAAAGGCTGACGGCTCGCTTGGAAATCTCTCCCGCTCCGGTCGCGAGCGAGGCATACGTCAACTTATGAGTATCAACCTGCTCAAACGCTTGGAAAGTTCGGTCAACTCGTTTCGTTTGACGCTTACACGCATTAAGGATTTCATTCAGACAACTGTTGAGGCAATAGATAGGCTCGCCGCAAATGGTGGTCACTCAACTGTCAATGATTATGACTTTGACTCCAATCTCGACTTCGATGAGCGTGAAGACTCAGTCTTTATCGGCGGCAAGAAAACAAAGATTGACCTTGCCGACATGGACTATGTGCAGTGGCGTGAATATCTCGTCAAAGACCTCGATAATCTCCGCACACTGCTGTTCATGCTTGAAGATATTACACCTGAGCATGACAGCAAACTTCAGTTGCTCATAGACGATATTCGCTCGAAGTTCGCCAACCCAATCAATCCCGGCAACAAGAAAATCATAATTTTCACAGCATTTTCCGATACGGCTCAATATCTCTATGAGAATATTGCGTCGCTCATCAAGGAACGCACCGGGCTTAACACAGCCCTTATCTCCGGCGATGTCGAAGCGCGATGCACAATCAAGACACGTGAGAAAATGGACTTCAATAAAGTCCTCACTCTTTTTTCGCCTATATCGAAAGAAAAGGCTGCCGTCTATCCCAAACTCAATGAGGAAATAGATGTGCTTATCGCCACCGACTGCATCTCGGAGGGACAGAACCTCCAAGACTGCGACTATCTCATCAATTATGATATACACTGGAATCCGGTCCGCATCATCCAACGCTTCGGGCGTATCGACCGTATCGGCTCGCGTAATGCGGTCATTCAGCTCGTCAACTACTGGCCGGACATGGACTTGGATGAATACATTGACCTCAAAGGACGTGTCGAGGCCCGCATGAAAGTGTCGGTACTCACTGCCACCGGCGATGATAACCCGCTCACCGATGCCGAACAAGGCGACCTCAAATATCGTCGAGACCAGTTGGAACGCCTAAAAGAGGAAGTCGTGGATATTGAGGAGATGAACACCGGTGTCTCGATAATGGACTTGGGCTTGAATGAATTTCGCCTTGACCTGCTTGAATACATCAAGCAAGACAATGATATAGAGCATACCCCAATGGGGCTACATGCCATCGTACCTGCCGATAAAGACACGCCTCCCGGTGTGATTTTCGTTCTCAAAAATCGCAATAACTCAATCAATATCGACCGCAAGAACAGGCTTCATCCATTCTATATGGTCTATATCACAAAGGAGTCGGCAGTTGTCATTGACCACCTTGACCCGAAAGGGCTTCTCGACCGTATGCGTCACCTTTGCCGTGGCAAGGCGACACCGCTGCTTGACCTTTGCCACAAGTTCAACACCGAGACTCGCGACGGTCAACGTATGGGCACGTATTCCCGGCTCCTCGGCGACGCCATCTCATCACTTATCAAGGTCAAGGAGACCACCGACCTTTTCTCGTTCCTCGACGGCGACAGCGGCTCGCTTTTCGGCAACGAAGTCCGCGGACTCGATGACTTTGAGTTAATATGTTTTCTCATAATAAAATGAAATATCCCGAACTCTCATACAAAACTCCGATCAATCCCATTCTGAATGAATGGGTTGACACTATCCCTGAAAAATACCGTAGAAATGCCTGTCTGATGGCCTGTATTATGCGGTTTGCAGATCGCATATATGACGGACCCGAAGGAGTGGCTAAAGGAGTAAATCCATTTTATAAACTTATTGAACTACTCAATGCCGATAAGCTGTATTACTCATCATTGCAGACATTGAAAAGCTATTATCATGTTGACTTAATTAAGTATCTCACTAAAGGTGGTTTGGCTGAATATTATACCGGCTATCCCTGCAGCAATGCAACTCAGTTAAAAAGCGCACTCTGTCAACGTAAGAATCAGACAACTGGCGATACACTCGCGCAGATACTATCAACAATGATATAAACTATGTACGGACTGCCACCAACCACTGACGTCAGACGACCGCTTCCCAAGGCACAGCTTTTTAAGCGGTTCGACTGGACTCCATCGCAACGAGAGCGTTTCGATGGCGAGGTATCACGTCTTGACTTCGTGAATTGGATATCACCTCGCACCGTTCCGGCTATCGCCGTTGGCAACGAGGTCAAAGAAATATTCGTAGTCGAAGTGTCGCTCAAATCCCGCGACTTTGACATAAAGGCAATAACACTCCTTGCCAAATATATCCCTCAGCGCATAGTCTATCTTCTGCGCTACGATGACGAAGCGATGCTCGCCACTCATCACGCTAAACTCTTTACCGCTCCATGGCGAGCCGTAGAGGACATCACTTTGCCGCTGTCAGGACTCAACCTTGATGCCGTTTGGGAAAACATCGTTTCATCAATCGGTCAGTTCTCCGTCGAGAAAGACAAATCTCTCTCCGAGCAAATCAAGGTTGACGAAGAACGCGCCAAACTTGAACGCCAAATCGCAGCATTGGAGCGTCAAATGAACTCCACCAAACAGCCGCGCCGTAAGCGCGAATTATTCGTTGAACTTCAAAAACTGAAAGAAAAATATAATGGGTAGAACTAAACGGCAGCATTATGTACCTAAATCCTATCTTAAACGGTTCTCGTTCGATGGGACGCTTCTGCATACCTTTCTACTTAATCCTAACACTCCATCAACTCTCTCTGAAGATGAATTAAAGGAAATCTGGAAAGATATATCTCTAAGTGATGTTTGTGTATCGAAAGATTACTATACCATAGATGAACAAAATCCTCACAATAATAATGGGGCTAAGGCTATGGCGTTAGAGAAAGGTTTTTTTCAGGATTTTGCTGAACCTAAACTTTTAGATGTAATAGATACATGGGAAAGACTGGCTAATCGGTTACTGGCTGATAAAGTACCGGTAGCCTCTATTCGTTTTTCAGAAGCCCAACGTATGGATTTGGCATTAAGTGCCTTTATTCAATATCATAGATGTCCGAGAGTAAGACATCATATTGAAAGTGTTGATGAAGTAATAAAACTTCATCATAAATATACTCAACAGGAGAAGGGCTTGCCTATTGACCCAAATTTCAAAAGTATAGATGTTGCCTTTTCTCACGCAGATAAGACGTTTCTTAATCCTTATTTATGGCGCATGTTCTACACCAAATTATCGTCTTATTGCTTATTGCTAAGAGTGTCAGACAATGGTAATTTCTTCACGTCTGACAATCCTGTCGTTATTCATAAATTAGGTGCGAAAGGATACAACGTGTTCAATGTGAATTTTTATACCGATGATTTTAGTCTTTTCTTCCCACTGACTCCTAACATTATTCTTGAATACTATTGTCCGTCAGCTTTCCCTGACGCACTTTCAATGAATGATACGATGTCTATAGTCTCAAAGAACTATGAAGAACAAGTAAATAAGTATCAGTATATAAATGCTGAGAAATTTGTTTTCTCTCCCAAGAATGATTTCTCTCTCTTTATTAAGCCAAATAACGAAAAATAATATATGGATAAATTGAGAATGAACAGTCTTGATGCGGTGGAGGGGAATGTGGCGAAGATTGCTGCGTTGTTTCCTCATTGCGTCGCTGAGCGATTAAATAAAGATGGTAAGCCGGACCTTGCTATCGACTTTGACAAGTTAAGGGCTGAGTTATCTGCGGACGCTCTCGACACCGGCGAGGAGCGGTATCAGTTCACGTGGCCCGACAAGCGAGCTGCCTCACGCCTTGCCAATACCTCTACCGACAAGACACTGCGCCCTGACGTAGATGCCTCGGTTGATTTTTGGAATACCAAAAATCTCTACATTGAGGGCGATAATCTTGACGTGCTGAAAGTTCTCCGCGAGAACTATCTCGGCAAAGTCAAGATGATTTACATTGACCCGCCCTATAACACCGGTAACGACTTCGTCTATAACGACGACTTCGCGCAGGGCAAAGACGATTTTGAGGCAGCCAGTGGTCTCTTTGATGAAGACGGCAACCAAGTCCTCGACCCTATGCAGCGCAACACCGAGAGCAACGGTCGCTTTCACACCGACTGGCTCAATATGATATATCCTCGCCTGAAAGTCGCCCGCGACCTGCTCGCAGAGGACGGAGTTATCTTCATATCCATTGACGATGTCGAAGTTGAAAACTTAAGGAAAATTTGCGACGAGATTTTTGGCGCATCTAATTTTGTCTCAAATTTAATTTGGAAAAGTAAGAGTGGAGGAGCAAATGATTCTAAATATTTTGCAGTCGACCATGAATATATTTTATGTTATGCAAAAAGGATTGATTCATTTTCTCTTAATATCGACAAAGAGGCTACAGTCACCACATCTTATAACAGACGTGATGAAAAAGGAGAATATGCCTTAGATAGACTTGATAAGCAGAGTATACGATACTCTGAGGCGTTAGACTATGTCATTATTGGCCCAGATGGTACAGAATACCGTCCAAAGCATAAAGACCCGCACCATCCAAATGCTACATGGCGTTGGGGTAAATCAACCGTGGAACAAAACTACAATCAACTTGTTTTTGAAAACGGGTGCGTATATACTAAGAATTACAAAAAGGAAGGCGCAATCGCAAGAAGTCTGCTTCTCGAAGACCGTTTCGGTAGGACAAGAACAGGGAAAACGGATTGTTTTGCTCTCTTTGATAGAGATTTGTTCTCTAATCCCAAACCATTTAAGTTAGTTCGTTACCTTCAAATAATAGCATCAAATCCCAATGATATTATCCTCGACTTCTTCAGCGGAAGTGCCACCACTGCCCATGCTGTTATGAAACTCAATGCCGAGGACGGCGGACACCGCAAGTTCATCATGGTTCAACTCCCCGAAGTCACTGATGAAAAGAGCGAAGCTCGCAAAGCCGGATACGAAAACATTTGCCAAATAGGTGAGGAACGCATACGCCGTGCAGGTAAGAAAGTCAAGGAGGAAGCGGGAGTGCAGGGGCAAGACCTCGACATCGGATTCCGTGTACTTAAACTCGATTCGTCGAATATGGAGGATGTGTTCTACACTCCCGAAGACTTTAACGAACAGACTCTATTCAATACAGTTGACAATGTAAAATCTGACCGCACTCCGCTTGACCTCCTTTTCCAAGTAATGCCGGAACTCGACATCGAACTTTCCGCAAAGATTGAGGAAAAGGAAGTGAACGGTAAAAAGGTATTCTTCGTGGACGACACTTATCTCATCGCCACTTTCGACACCGAAGTCAACGAGTCCACCGTCACTGAGATAGCCAAGATGCGTCCGCAATACTTTGTCATGCGCGATGCTTCTGTCGCTAACGACAACGTTCTTGACAACTTCGAGCAAATCTTCAAGCATTATTCCCCCGACACTATTCGCAAAATTCTGTAAGCCATGAAATTCAAGTTTAAGATACAAGGCTATCAGACTAATGCGGTAGAAAACACTATCAACATCTTTGTAGGCCAGCCCAACCGCGACCCCTCGAAGTATCGCCGTGACCTCGGCAAACTTCCTGCCGGTACAATGCGGGAAATGCTTGAAGATGACGGCTATCGTAATGCTGATGTGGAGCTTTCGCCTAAGCAACTCCTTGAAAATCTCCATTCGGTTCAGACGGCAGCCGGAGTGCCGCTATCCAAGGCCCTCAGCAAGGTTGATGGGCTTGGCGCAGTAAATCTTGATGTAGAAATGGAGACCGGCACAGGTAAGACCTACGTCTATATTAAGACAATGTTTGAACTCAACAAACTCTACGGTTGGTCGAAGTTCATCATCGTTGTGCCGAGCATCGCTATCCGCGAAGGTGTTGCCAAGTCATTCCGTATGCTTGAGGAACACTTCATGGAGCAGTACGGAAAGAAAGCGCGTTGGTTTGTATATAATAGCTCTAACCTCAATCAGCTCGACCAGTTCTCGCAGGACGCCGGGCTGAACGTGATGATTATAAACACCCAGGCCTTCGCCGCTTCCCTCAAAGAGGGTGGACGTTCAAAGGAGAGCCGCATCATCTACTCCAAGCGCGATGAGTTTGCCTCGCGCCGTCCTATCGACGTGATTGCCGCCAACCGCCCAATCATCATCATGGACGAGCCGCAGAAGATGGAGGGTGCAGCTACGCAAGCTGCCCTCAAGAAATTCAACCCGCTGTTCGTGTTAAACTACTCCGCGACTCACCGCACCAAGCACGATACTGTATATGCCCTCGACGCTCTCGACGCTTACCGCGAGCGACTTGTAAAGCGCATCAAGGTTATCGGCTTCGAGATGAAAAACCTGCGCGGAACCAACGGCTATATGTATCTCGACAATATTATCTTGTCGCCCAATAAGCCACCGATGGCGCGAATCTCTATTGAGGTGAAAAACGCGTCGGGCGAACCACGCCGCCATTTCAAGACTCTCGGCGTGGGAGACTCTCTATTTGTCGAGTCAAAAGAGTTGGAGCAATACCGTGGCTTCGACATTGCCGAGATTTTCCCCGGCTCAGCTACACAACCGACGGCCTATGTCACTTTCACAAATGGCGTTACACTCCGAAAAGGAGACGTCGTCGGCGACTCAAACCTGCTGCATCTTCAGCGCATACAGATACGCGAGACGATAAAGGCTCACTTCGAGAAGGAGCGTCAGTTGTACAAACGCGGCATCAAGTGCCTGTCGCTTTTCTTCATTGACGAAGTGGCCAAATATCGCCAATATGATGAAGACAATCAGCCTGTCAAGGGTATATTCCAACAAATCTTTGAGGAGGAATATGCCCGACTGGTCAATGACGAGTTTCATATCTGGGACGAAGACTATAACGAGTATCTGCGCCGCTTCGCTCCTTATCAGACGCATCGTGGCTACTTCTCAATCGACAAGAAAGGTAAGATGATTGAGACCAAGACCAAGCGCGGCAGCGACGTCAGCGAGGAAGCGTCGGACTACGACCTTATTCTGCGAGACAAAGAGCGTCTGCTAAGTTTTGATGAACCGACACGCTTTATCTTCTCACACTCAGCTCTACGCGAGGGTTGGGATAATCCCAACGTATTCCAGATATGCACGCTCAGGCATAGTGACTCCATGACTGCCAAGCGTCAGGAAGTGGGGCGCGGTCTGCGAATCGCCGTTGACCGTAAGGAGTACGTCAAGATAAGGAACTGCTCGGCGACGAAGTTCACAACATCAACGTGCTCACCGTCATTGCCAATGAAAGTTACTCGGACTTTACCAATGCTCTCCAACGCGAAACACGCGACGCTCTGCGTGAACGTGCTGTGAAAGCCACTCCAAGTTACTTCGAGGGTAAGACTATCACCGTTGAGGGTCAGCCTCATGTTGTTACCGACCGCGAGGCAAGCCGCATTATGGTGTGGCTCGAAGACAACGAGTATATCGACGATGCGGGTAACATAACGCCGAAGTATCATGCTGATGTTGCAGCCGAGTCTGTCGCGCCATACGGTAATCAACTCGCACCGATGGCAGAGGGTG
>OFFM01001122.1_pt1 | contig 16229 bp, 17 predicted proteins | sample 1521401 | NCBI WGS metagenome assembly OFFM01 (sample SAMEA3504118, study PRJEB24116) | mouse gut metagenome | biome: mouse gut; feature: mouse-associated habitat; material: faeces | place: Denmark | collected 2011
CCTGCCCTTCAACGACGGTCCTTGGAAATTCACCGGACTTCCGGGGCTCATCCTCGGACTGGAGGATGCCACTGGAGAACATAAGTTTCAGGCTATCGGAATAAAGAAGGACAAATACCCGTTCGGCTTCCGCAGGAAATCCAAACCTATAAAAACAAAAAGGGAGAAATTCGAGGCTATGCAGAAAGACCACAAACTTAATATAGGCAAAACGTTGGCGAGCTCCGGTCTCGTACAGGTCAAACCAGAAGACATGGAACGCATCAGCCGACGCTTATTCTACTGCCCGATCGAACTCGAATAAAGTCTCCGAACCGCAGCGTCGATCTCCGCGCCTTAGCAGGAGTGGCAACGACCTCCGCGCCGAATTTATCGACATAATCCCTTTGCGCCTCCGCGGCTCTGCGTGATTAAATTTTATCGAAGACCAATTATTGCAGGATATTATGATACGTACTCTAACATATTTAATTCTTTTTCTGCTTCCCTCCGCATTATTGGCTGAGGAATTTGATGCAGACAAGAAAATATATCCGTTGGAAAGATTCACAGAACAATACAACGTTGCGGATACCGCCAATTTCGAGGTCGTTTATGCACACGCTGTAATTGATCCGGTACTAAGTCAAAAGAGACTGTTGCATGAGATTCTCTGTATCGGAGACGCGGGTCACTCCTTCTTTCTAAAATATGGAACCTATCAACTGGATTCCACATCAAATTCAAATCACGGATCAATGGAATCATGGAATGAATTTAATAAAAGATCAGACAAATACGATTCAACCACAGGGGATTATGGTAAGATATTAAAAGATTTAAACAATAATTCTCTAAAAGCGCAGAATGTTATCTTCGGTCAATCTTACCTTTATGAAGAGCCGATACCTGAAATCAATTGGGAGCTTACTGACGGAACAAAAGAGATATTGGGCTATGAATGCCACAAGGCTACAGCAAGATGGCGTGGAAGAGACTGGACTGCCTGGTACTGCGACCTGCCCTTCAACGACGGTCCTTGGAAATTCACCGGACTTCCGGGGCTCATCCTCAGACTGGAGGATGCCACCGGTGAGCATAAGTTTCAGGCTATAGGAATAAAGAAAGATAATTATCCGTTCGGCTTCCGCAGGAAATCCAAGCCAATAAAAACAAAAAGGGAGAAATTCGAGGCTATGCAGAAAGATCACAAACTTAATATAGGCAAAACACTGGCTAACTCCGGTCTCGTACAGGTCAAACCCGAGCACAAGGAACGCATCAGCCGACGCTTATTCTACTGCCCCATCGAACTGGAATAACCGATATACAGCTATGCGACACGACATGCGCAAGATTATTATGATATTGTTGTCCGTGATAATTATTCTCACAGCGAACGCCGCAGTGAGAATCACAGGAAACGTGTCTAACTCCGAGGGGCAGGCTCTCGGAGGAATAATCGTGCGTATTTATCCAGCCGGGGGAGCTTCCCCTGTTGCCTTCACACGATCTGACAACAAAGGGAATTTCGCCATATCCACCGACTCCCTTGCTCTTCCCGCCCGGCTGGTGCTCGTCTCCCCAAAGTATGAGGAGAAAACGGTACACATCGAAGATCCGTCCAAGCCTCTTAAGGTGTCACTTAACAAAGGCGCCTACAAACTTGATGAAGTGGTGGTGAAAGCGCCTCACACCCGCGTCAAGGGGGATACCATATCTTACGATGTCTCGGCATTTACCGGCCGTGGCGACCGCAGCATCGAGGATGTGATAAAGAAGCTCCCCGGAGTGACGGTAGATAAAGGGGGAAAGATTTATTATGGTGAAAAACCCATCAACAATTTCTACATCGAGGGACTAAACCTCATGGGTAACAATTATCAGGTTGCATCGCGGAATATCACACCCGAAGATATCTCCACCATCGACATCTACGACCGCCATCAGGCAAAACGTGTGCTCAAGGGTGTGCAGGAGGATGACCGCGCAGCCCTCAACCTCCGTCTTAAGAAGGGGCGCATGCTGAAACCTTTGGGACATGTTACGGCAGGAGGCGGCTATGGAGAACGGATGCTATGGCTCGGACAGTTATACGGAATGCTGATCTCCCCAAACAACCAGACCATAATATCGGCAAACGGAAACAACAGCGGCTCGCCATACGCCTCCCTCAGCTATGACCGGAACGCCTCAAAGGCATATTCCATGTTCACATTCATGCCCTTTGGCACACCGCCGATCTCACAGGCACGTTTCCTCAATAATAAATCCGCATATTTCTCCGCGAACACTCTCTTCAAACTTAAAGACGAGACTACACTCACTGTAAACTCCTCATACTCTCTGGAACATAGCAAATACAGCAACCTTACCCGGACTGAATATTTCGCTACGGGCGAAGAGAACACCGTGTTCGAACAGAACGCGACATCGCGCATGTCGCAGCACGGAGTGTTTGTATCGCTTAAAGCCGAGAAAAACAAAGACAGCTTCTTTTTCTCCGACCAGGCATGGTTCGCCGGTTATTTTAATGACAACTCATACAGTCTGAGAAACCCGGAGTCTGTTAACCAGAAACTGCGCAACCATGATTTCCGGGCAGGAAACTCCCTTAAAACCATCTTCCGCAAGGGCAGCAAGGTATATGAACTGAATTCATACACCTCGGTCAACAACACCCCCGTCAACAGCATGACAGCCTCCGGTGCCGATGGCGAGGAAGGGCTGTCGCAGACTGTCAAGGGGCTGTCGTTTATAAATTCGGAATCCACCACATTCTCATGGCTTCTAAATAGAAAATCAACTGCCGGAATCGGGATTTTCTTTGAGGCTGATTATGACCGCATGCATACCTACGGAGCGGTCGGAGACCAATCCATGACGGAGAATGACATATCAGGATTCAGACTGCGCACCGTGGCGACTCCTTTCTATAAATTCGCGATTCCGGGCAAGTTCACAATCCGCGTCCAGTTCCCGGTAAACCTATACAACATCAATTACACCGACATCGCGACATCCAGTAAATATATCCACAACCGACCGTATGTGGATTTCGCCACAAGCATCATGTACAAGCCCCACCAGCAGTTTGTGGCAGACTTCGGTCTTGGCAGGTCATACACCATAGGCGACATGAGTAATTTCATAATCAATCCCGTCTATACCACATATCGCACGCGTTCCACACTTGGCAACGGCGCGCTCAACATCGCGCGGCGCGATTATGTGAAAGGAGATTTCAACTACCGGAATCTTCCTGAGGGCCTTTATCTGCTTGCCATGGCTTCGTACTCAAGAACCAAGCACAATTCCCTCTCGGTATATGATGTCGGGCAAGGAGGAGCATCCACCTCCACCTCTTCCGTCAACACTTCCAACCATACCGAATCAACACATGCCTCCCTGACCGCGACAAAAGACGTGAGGGAATGGAGAACCATGTTCTCTGTCAACGGCTCAGGATTATGGTCATCGCGCAACAGCATCCGCGCCGGCAAGGAGATACGCAACCGTAGCTCATTCTATTCAGCAGGAGGTAAAATAGAGACCACACAGTTTTCCGACATCCTTACCGTCTATGGAGAAGTCTCATGGTCGCGCACCACGCAATCGTTCCACGGCATGATGCCGGACGTTTCCCTCGATGACCTGTCGTTCAACGGCAAAATTTCGGTATTCCCTCTGCCTATTCTCGAGATATATGGAAAAGCTGACTTGCGGCGCAGCCAGTTTACCGATGACAGTTACAAGACCAATCTCTTTGTTGATGCAGGTGTGAGATTGAAGCTCCGCAAATTCGAGATAGAGCTGACAGGCACCAACCTCACCAACATACGCGACTACTCCTACACCATCTACAACTCCCTCGACCTCATAACCTACTCCTACACCCTCCGTCCCATCCAGGCGATGCTTACCGCCCGCTACTCATTCTGACATAAAATATGGATTCCTTAATACAATAATCAGTACCATATATGTTAAATAGGACCTTCTTTTTACTAATCTTTTCAATTTCATGCATATTTACAGCCCGTTCTTCTTATGATATGGATGAAAAGAGCATGATTATGAAAACTTATGATGAACAATACAACATTATTGACACCACCTCCCTGCAGATCATATACGCCCATATAATGTATGACAAAGTACTTGGATACAAGGATATCAGGTATGACATTCTTTCCATCGGCAAAAACAATTCCATATACGATGACTTGGGTGAATATCGCGCCGACTCCGTTTTCAACTCAAGAGCCGGTGAAAAATTTTCACCTAACTATCTTAAAAAGTTGTACACTGCTCTTGACTGCAGGCCTGAAAAATCTGTCAAGAATTTCAGGGACTCTACGTATTACCATGTCGACATCATGACCGGACAGTCATATTGCTATACTGAGCCGCTGCCTGTATTCCAATGGAAACTCGAACCGGACACGACAACCGTGTTGGGACATATCTGCCACAAGGCAACAACGAGCTGGCGCGGCAGAGACTGGACGGCATGGTACAGCGATATTCCCCATAACGATGGCCCGGCGAAATTCAGTGGTCTGCCCGGACTTATCCTGAAGATGACGGATGCCTCGGGCGACCACGAATATCGCGCTTTAGGTATCAAAAAGGATGTGCACCCCATCGGGACATACCGCGACAGCGACCCTATACGCATGAAGCGCGAACGGTTCAACGCGCTGTATGAGGACCACAAGGTGAATTTCGGCAAGATGTTCTCCACTTCCGGTCTCGTCGACATGACTCCGGAGAAAAAAGCGGAGATGGAAAGCAGACGCCTTTTCTTCTGTCCGCTCGAACTCGAATGATCAGAATTCGGTGAAGCACAGCGGCAGCAGGGAGGCCACCGAGGGGAGGATATAGGTGCGGTCAAGTCCGTAAAGAATCACCTCTATCGGACCATATTTAGCTTCATATTCGAGAAGAGCCTGGCGGCATGAGCCACACGGACTGATCGGCAGATGCTGGAAACATTCTGCATCGGGGGTGTCTTCAGCCGCGTGCAACCGCGTCCAGGCTGCAATCGCTATCTTTTTCATCGGAACACCGGGATAGCGTGCCGACGCATAGAAACAAGCGGAACGCTCGGCGCATGTGCCGGATGAATAGGCTGCGTTCTCCTGATTACTTCCTCCTACTATCTCACCGTTATCCATCAGAATCGCCGCCCCGACATGAAATTTGGAATACGGCGCATACGATGTGCGTGTCATCGCCTTGGCTCTTTCCACAAGCTCACGGTCGGCAGACGATAGTTCCTCTACCTGACACTCTTTTATCACTGTCTTGATCTCTTTCTCTTTCATGGCATTCTTTTGTTGAACTCATTTAAACTTTTTATTATAACGCAAAAATAGCAAATTTTGCGTAATTTTGCAGGAAACGGATCTGATTCATAAAATCCGCTTCATAAAGATGCTATGAGATTATTAAGAAAATACTTGATATACACACTGCTGATATTACCGCTGACTATTCAGGCGGCTAAAAGAAATCCTTATCAGGAATATATCGACACCTACAGCGAGATGGCCATAGAGCAACAGAAAGCTCATGGCATCCCCGCCTCCATCACTCTTGCCCAGGGATTGCTGGAGAGCCGCGCCGGCCAGTCTTCGCTTGCCACGGAGGGCAACAACCACTTCGGCATAAAATGCCATAACGAATGGCGTGGCGATACCTTGCTGCGAAACGATGACGCAGCAAATGAATGCTTCCGGTCATACGTCTCGGCAGCCGAGAGCTTCGAAGACCATTCCCGGTTTTTGCTCCGCAAGCGATACGCACCATTATTCAAACATGATGTCACCGACTATGCCGCATGGGCAAAAGGGTTGAAGAAATGCGGCTATGCCACAGACCCCAACTATGCCACGCGCCTTATAACAATAATCGAGCGGTATGCACTCTATCTTTTCGACACCGAGGCGGGACGCCGCTCGGAAGAGGATGCCGATTTCATCCACAACATGCTTCGCTCCACACATCCCGTGCGCCGCTCCCGCGGACTGCATTGCGTCATAGCATCTCCGGGCGACACATACTCATCCATCGCGAAAGAATTGGGAATCAAGACCTCTAAACTTCTCAAATACAACGATGTTGACAAAGACCGCGAGATAAAACCCTGGGAAGAGGTATATCTTGAAGAGAAACGCGACACCCCTCCCGACGGACTGTCACGCGCCACAATAGGCGAAGGTGAGTCCATCCATTCCATAGCCCAGCGCTTCGGCATGAAACTCTCCACTCTCCGCCGCCTCAACCCACGCGCCGCCGACCGCCCCGGCACTACCCTCCGCCTCCGCTGACCCCGATTATATTTATGATGATTGTGCATATTGACCGACACCAATATTTTATTTGCAGTATCGAAAAAAAATTGTAACTTTGGATTCTAACGGTGCACGCATCATGGAACATGAAAACAAGCTCCGCGCATCGAAATCGATGCCATAATAAAAGAACTCGAAGCCCATACATTATGAACGACCTTATAACTTTACCAGAAAACATCGGCCCTCGACTGATAATGCTACGTAACCAACCGGTGTTACTTGACAGAGATGTCGCAAAAATTTATGGTGTAGAAACCAAAAGGATTAACGAGGTAGTGAAAAACAACCTCGACAAATTTCCGTCTGACTACATGTTTGTTCTGTCTGACAGCGAGTTTGCAAACTTGAGGTCGTTAGTAACGACCTCAAGTTCCGGACATGGAGGGACTCGCTACGCTCCAAGAGCTTTTACCGAGAAAGGTCTCTACATGCTTGCCACATTACTACGAAGCAAACAGGCAGTCGAGGCAACATTCGGAATAATAGAGACATACGCACAAGTTCGAGAACTTCAGACCACTCTAACCGAATTGCATAGAAAGCCCAGCAACAACAAGAGCATGATTTCACGTTTCTCAGAATTGCTTTCCGATATCGTTTTGCCGGATCTGAAGCCTGATGAATCGGAGACATCCATTGAACTTAACTTCTTTATCGGTAAACTGAAGCATACTGTGAAACGCAAACGCCGCGACAATGGTCCAGATATAGTAGAGGAACCCGAAGATACCTATGGCGACAACGATACTGAAATAGCATGAGTTTGCGTTGTTTGGTGGCACTGGTGCCAAGCTGGCAGAGAAGAAGAGTTTTACAGAACTGCGGAAGATATCTAAAAACTTCATTGAATGCCAAAAATTTTGTCAACTTCAAAAAAATAACTAACTTTGCAGACGCATTTTATGTGATGTCGGCTCTTCAACTCCCGCAAGGGGGACGGAGAGGTGACGCTTTCACATTAGCTATGCCTCTGTAGTTCAACGGATAGAATAGAAGTTTCCTAAACTTTAGATAGGGGTTCGATTCCCCTCGGAGGTACAACGGAGAGAGTGATTTCCCTTTCCGGTATAGAAATAAAAACAAAATTTATTCTCAAATTGGGAAAGTTTACGGCTTATAAAGTTCAGCTTGCTTCGCTGCCCGACGGACACCATGAGCAGGATTTTGAGATCAACACGGAGTTTTTCAAGAATATGGAAAACACCGATGTCATCTCCGCTGATGTCAAGGTCCATCTCGACCTGGTGAAGAAAAACGATGTGTACGACTGCACATTCCATTGCAAGGGGATGCTGCAGATTCCGTGCGACCGCTGCCTTGACCCGCTCGACCATGAGGTTGACACGGAATATCATGTGGTGGTGAAATATGGCGACAACTATGACGATGGCGCTGACAATCTCCTGGTGATCCCATACAGCAACACTTATTTGAACGTGGCATATATCCTGTATGACACTATCCTTCTCACTATCCCGCTGAGGCATGTCCACCCGATGGGTAAGTGCAACAGGGCGATGGCAGCCGTTCTCTCCCGACACAAAGGAGGAGGCGACGAAGAGACCGAAGAGGCTCTTGACGAGGTAGACGCTGAGATAGAAAGCGGAGCTGAAGATTAATCCTTCTGACACGTAAGAATTTATCAACGAAATAGAAAATATAATATTAAAACAATACAGAAATGGCACATCCTAAACGCAGACAATCGCACACCCGTACGGCGAAACGCCGCACTCACGACAAAGCTCTCGTTCCCACACTCGCAATCTGCCCCAACTGCGGCGCATGGCATATCTACCACACCGTTTGCGGCGAATGCGGCTACTATCGTGGCAAACTCGTGATCGAGAAGGCCGAGGCTTAAGAGTGTATCATATTTAAAAATTACAGGAAGTGGAAATCCTTTTTCCACTTCCACGCTTATTTAATTCGATTATGGCTAACGCCAAAATTAGCGGAATAGCATCCTATGTGCCCGATGACATCCTTGACAACGAAATGCTGTCGAAGATGGTCGACACCAACGACGAGTGGATCACCACCCGCGTCGGAATCAAGGAGCGCCGCATTCTCAAAGACCCTGACAAAGGCTCAAGCTTCCTTGGAGTGAAAGCCGTTGGCAAGCTGCTGGAGGAAACCGGCACTGCTAAGGAAGATGTGGATCTCGTGATCTGCGCCACATCCAACCCTGACTACCGTTTCCCTTCCACCGCCTCTGTGATCATGCATGAACTGGGACTTCCCAACGCTTATGCATACGACATCCAGGCGGCATGCGCCGGCTTCATTGTCACCATGCAGGCTGCAAGAGCTTATATCGAATCCGGTCTCTACAAGAAAGTGGTCGTTGTCTGCGCAGAAAAAATGAGCAGCATGACCGACTATCAGGACCGCGCCACATGCCCTCTCTTCGGAGACGCAGCGGCAGCTGTGCTCGTGGAGCCTACAGATGAACCTGTCGGCGTGATTGACGGGGAATTCCATGTAGACGGATCCGGACTCCACAACCTTCTCATGAAGGCCGGTGGCTCCGCACGCCCGGCATCGCACGAAACCGTGGATGCCCGCGAACATTACATCTATCAGGAAGGCCGCGTGGTTTACAAGAACGCTGTGCGCGACATGTTGAATTCATCACTCTCTGTGATGAAACGCAACAACCTTTCGGTTGATGATGTAGATTGGTTCGTGCCCCATCAGGCTAACCTGAGAATCATCGAGGCTGTTGGTGGCCGCATCAAGATTCCGGAGGAGAAAACGCTTGTGAACATCCAGCATTACGGAAACACCTCCGCAGCTTCAATTCCATTGTGTCTTGACGAATATAAATCCAAGCTCCATAAGGGCGACAAGATTGTCATGACAGCATTCGGAGCCGGTTTCACATGGGGAGCGATGTATCTCATCTGGGCTATAGACCCCAAGTAAGACCCATTCAGGCAAACTAAAGCACAAAGGGCATCAGATTCTTCCTCCGATGCCCTTTGTTTTTTGAACAATGACCCCTCCACAAGGGTTCTATTAAGAAAAGATAGAAATTATTATGGAAGAACTTAAAAACAAGATAGAAGTGGATCACCTTCTCCCCGAAGAGAAGGTGAAGGAAGGTCACCGTGCAGGATTCGTAAACATCGTCGGAAATCCGAATGTGGGAAAATCAACTCTGATGAACGACCTGGTTGGTGAACGAATATCTATCATCACATCAAAGGCACAGACAACACGCCACAGAATCATGGGTATTGTAAACACTCCGGAATACCAGATTGTATATTCCGACACTCCGGGTGTGCTCAAGCCGAAATACAAGCTGCAGGAATCGATGCTCGGATTCTCTGAAGGCGCGCTGACCGATGCCGACATACTGCTTTATGTCACCGATGTAGTGGAAGATCCTGAGAAAAACGCGGATTTCCTTGAGCGTGTGGCTAAAGAGACTATACCGGTTCTTCTCGTCATCAACAAGATTGACCTTGTGAAGGGTAATGAACAACTCGACGAGATCGTGGCAGCCTGGAAGAAACGTCTGCCAAATGCAGAGATATTCCCCACCAGCGCGACAGAAAACTTCAATGTAGAGAACCTCAAGAAGCGCATCGAAGAGTTGCTTCCCGTCTCCGCACCGTTCTACGGCAAGGATGCCCTGACCGATAAACCGGCACGCTTCTTTGTGACCGAGATAATCCGCGAGAAGCTGCTTCTCAACTACGACAAAGAGATACCCTACAGCACGGAAGTGATCGTGGAGAAATTTGACGAAAAAGAGGGAGCCATCCATATAATGGCTGTGATCTACGTTGAGCGCGACTCCCAGAAAGGCATAATCATCGGCAAGGGTGGCGACAAGATTAAGAAGATAGGAATTTCAGCACGCCAGGATATTGAGAAATTCTTCGGCAAGAAAGTATATCTCGAACTGTTCGTAAAGGTTGAGAAAGATTGGCGTAACCGCGAGAACAAACTCCGTGCTTTCGGTTACCTGGAATAAATCCTGCCTATAGTGTGCAAGACAAAACATAATAAAAGAAAGACATGAGCAAACTCATAGCAATTGTAGGGCGGCCGAACGTGGGCAAATCCACGCTCTTCAACCGCTTGACGCAGACACGCCGCGCCATCGTGGATGACACGGCAGGAACCACCCGCGACCGCCAGTATGGCAAGGTCGATTGGTGCGGACAGGAATTCTCCATCGTCGACACAGGCGGATGGGTGGTGAATTCCGATGATATTTTTGAAGAGGAGATCAACAAGCAGGTGGAGATCGCCATCGAAGAGGCGGACGTGATTCTATTTGTTGTTGACGCATCCACAGGTGTCACAGATCTCGATGACAAAGTTGCAGCCATACTGCGCCGCGCCAAGAAACCGGTGATCGTGGTGGCAAACAAGGAGGACAAAGGTGACGCACGTTTCAATACCGCTGAATTCTACAGTTTCGGTCTTGGAGACCCGATCGGTATATCATCAGCAAACGGATCAGGCACCGGTGAACTCCTCGATGAGATCGTGAAGGATATGCCCGAGAAAGAGGAAGAGGAGGCTCCGGAAGACAATATTGCCAAATTCGCGATCGTAGGACGTCCGAATGCCGGCAAATCATCCCTTATCAACGCATTCATCGGCGAGGAACGTCATATAGTGACTGATATCGCAGGCACAACCCGCGATTCAATCTACCATCGTTATAATAAATTCGGATTTGATTTCTACCTTGTCGACACCGCCGGTATCCGCAAGAAACAGAAAGTCAACGAGGATATCGAATATTATTCTGTAATACGCTCCATCCGCGCCATCGAGGCTTCGGATGTGTGTATTCTCATGATCGATGCCACACGCGGCATAGAGGGTCAGGACGCCAATATATTCGGCCTGATTCAGCGCAACCGCAAGGGGCTTGTGGTCTGCGTCAACAAATGGGATCTCGTCGCAGACAAGAGTCTGAACGCGCAGAAACACTTCGAGCAGGCGATACGCTCAAAGTTCGCACCTTTCACAGATTTCCCGATCCTGTTCACATCTGCCCTCACAAAACAACGCATCTACAAGGTGCTTGAGACAGCTGTGCAGGTGTTTGAGAATCGCAGACGAACCATCCCGACATCACAGCTCAACACCTACATGCTTGAGCAGGTGGCTATAACCCCGCCGCCGAGCAACAAAGGTAAATTCGTGAAGATCAAATATGTCACGATGCTCAAGGACGCGATCATCCCTACGTTCGTATTCTTCTGCAATCTCCCGCAATGGGTGAAGGAACCTTACCGCCGCTTTCTGGAGAACAAGATCCGCGAACACTGGGATTTCCACGGCACCCCGATCTCAATCTTTATGCGGGAGAAGTAGGAACGGTGTCGGCAGGCAACGTATCGGCAGCCTCGGCAGATGTGATATTCACTTCCACAGTGTCTCCTGTGGGTTCCATGTTATTCATCGTGCGGCCCTGGCAGGACGCAAGGATAAAAGAAAAAGCAATCGCTGCGACAGATGTCGCGGCGATTGCTTTTATATCATAGATTCTTTTCATATGCAAAACTTGAATCCGTTTCAGAATTATTCACCGACTTTGATCAGCTCAACCTCGAAAATAAGATCAGCGTAAGGGGGAATATCCCTGCCTGCGCCACGTGAGCCATAAGCGAGATCTGAAGGGATATAGAATACATATTTGGATCCCTCTTTCATCAGCTGCAGACCCTCTGTCCAACCTGCGATAACGCCGTTAAGGGGGAATGTGGCAGGCTCTCCACGCTGAACGGAGCTGTCGAATACAGAGCCGTCAAGAAGGCGTCCTGTGTAATGGACTGTAACATTATCAGTCGGACCCGGCATGGCACCTGTACCCTCTTTCTCTATCATGTATTTGAGACCGGAAGCGGTGCGCGCATATGTTGAGTCTGTGGCGACTTCCGTCTGATACTCAGGATTACGGAATCTGTCGGCAACAGAATCAGTCACAACTGCATCAACTACCTCCTCTGCCACAACAGCAGTGTCTTCCGCTTTCTCTTTTCCTTTGCCTGCACATGATGCGAACATGGCAACTGCACCAAGTGCAAAGGCTGCATAAAATATCTTTTTCATATTCAATAATAATTTATGTCAAAAGTAATAAAAAAACGGGAGACATGAAAATAATTCCGTCTTCCCGTTTTTTGTATTTAAAAGTCCGTCTCATAAAAAAATTTAGCTTTAGGGGACGCACTCTTAACTTTAATTTTATTTTTTGTTGACTTTAATCAGCTCAACCTCAAAGATCAGTGTTGAATGGGGAGGAATCACATTAGGCACGCCACCTGCACCATATGCGAGATCCGACGGTATGAAGAATGTGTATTTCGCACCCTCTTTCATGAGCTGCACACCCTCGGTCCATCCCGGAATGACACGATTCAAGGGGAATGTCGCAGGTTCACCGCGATTGACAGAACTGTCAAACACTGTGCCGTTAAGAAGTTTTCCGGTGTAGTGAACCGTCACTTCATCCTCGGCTGTAGGCTGCGCGCCCTCACCCTCTTTCTCTACGACATACTGCAGACCGCTCGCTGTGGTCTTCACTTCCGCCTTCTTGCCATTCTCAGTGAGGAAAGCCTCACCCTCGGCACGTGCCGCAGCCTCAGCCTTCTTCTCAAGATCCTGAAGGTAATCATTTATAATCTTCTGTGCCTCCTCTACGGAAATCTTGGGTTCGCCGCCGTCAAAAGCAACTTTCACACCATCCTTGAATTCCTCGGAGTTTATCTCTTTAACACCCATGGCCTGCAACTGCTTGCCCATTGCAAGACCCCATGCATAACTTAACTTGTCCATTTTGAATTATATATTTTTATAGTTTATTTCCATTCAAAGAGCCGTGTCTACACACTGCCCTGCATATGTTCTAACAAATTTCAAGCCAATTCTATTTTTAATATTCAATAATTTGTAGTAAATTTGGTGAACAAATCATTCTTTTTCAACAAATCAAAACAATTCACGATAACACCATGAAGAGATTGCTTTTTATCGCCGGAACAATTTTAGCCTCCGGCATGGCAAACGCCACTTATTTCCAGGCTCCCGAAATGGCGGATCCAAAAATCGAGAACCCGGATTCAACCGGTTTCAAATTTACTGATGTCAAGATAATCCCCACAACTTCTGTCAAAGACCAGAACAAATCGGGAACATGCTGGGCATTCTCCGGAATATCCACACTTGAGGACGACCTTCTCCGTCGCGGAAAGGGAGAACATGATCTCTCCGAGATGTTTGTGGTGCGCAATGCATATATCGACAAGGCAAAGAAATATATCCGCACCAACGGCAAAATCAATTTCGCGCAGGGAGGCTCATTCGAGGATGTCCTTGAGATGACCCGCCGCTACGGAGCAATGCCCGAAGAGGCATATGCAGGCCTGAATTATGGCGAAAAGAAACATGCGCATTATGAAATGGCTGACGCTTTGAAAAGCTATCTTGATGCCGTCATGCTCAACGGTCAGAGAACTAAGAAACTGACAACCGCATGGCTCCCGGGATTCATCGGCATACTTGACGCTTATCTCGGTCCGGTGCCCGAGTCTTTCACTTACAAGGGCAAGACCTACACTCCGCAGAGCTTTGCAAAGGAGATCGGCATAGAACCGGATAACTTCGAGATCTTCACAAGCTATACTCACCATCCTTTCTATGAAAGATTCGCTCTGGAGATACCCGACAACTGGCTCTGGAGCCAGAACATGAATGTTCCCCTCGCCGATCTCCAGGCTATCACCGACAATGCTCTTGACAAGGGATACACTGTGTTCTGGGGTGCCGATGTTTCCGAAGGCGGTTTCAAATGGACCAAAGGTTATGCCGTGAACCCCGCTGAGAAAGAGGAGAAAGATATGACCGACTCAGAACTCTCACGCTGGGTGAAGCTTTCCGATAAAGACCGTGCCAACCAACGCTTCGAGATCAAGGGTCCGGCAAAAGAGAAAGAGGTTACCCAGGAATTGCGTCAGAAAGGTTTCGACAACTACGAGACAACCGACGACCACGGCATGGTGATCGTAGGCTACGCTACCGATCAGGAGGGCAACAAATATTACAAAGTCAAAAATTCATGGGATACAAACCAGATCTACGACGGCTATTTCTATGTGTCTGTGCCCTACTTCCTTGAGAAAACAATGAATATCGGTGTCCGCAAGGAAGCGATCCCTTCTTCAATCGCAAAGAAACTCAAATAAGAAATCATTAGAAAATGCAAGTCAGAGCGAAAAAGAATCTCGGACAGCACTTCCTTAAGGATGAGGATATAGCGCGCCGGATAGCCGAGACAATCAGCGAGGGGGAGCTTCCCTCCGCATCAAGACAATACGGCGAACTCCCGATACTCGAGGTTGGACCTGGAATGGGCGTGCTAACCAAATATCTCATGCATAGCGGACGCCAACTCACTGCCGTGGAACTCGACCATGAGAGCGTGGAGTTTCTCGCACGTCTGTATCCTGAGCTGAAAGTGGTGGAGGCTGATTTCCTCAAGATGAACCTTGACGAGATCTATCCGGGTGAATTCGCTCTGATAGGCAATTATCCTTATAACATATCCTCGCAGATATTCTTCAAGGTCCTGGATAACCGGGATAAGATTCCTGTGGTATCGGGAATGCTTCAGAAAGAGGTTGCGGAAAGGATATGCTCCGGACCTGGATCTAAAGTATATGGCATATTGTCTGTCCTGCTTCAGGCTTGGTACGACTGCGAATACCTTTTCAATGTGGAACCGGGCGTTTTCGCTCCCCCTCCAAAGGTAAGAAGCGGAGTGCTGCGTCTCACCAGAAATTCACGCCAGTCGCTTGGGGTGGACGAGGCATTCTTCAAGACTGTGGTGAAAACCGCATTTGGACAGCGCCGCAAGACCTTGCGCAACTCCGTGCGGGGACTGCTCCCTCCGGGGGCCTCGATCCCTGCATCTGCCGATGAATTGCTGTCGCTCCGGCCTGAACAGCTCAGTGTGGAACGTTTTGTAGAACTAACGAATCTGCTCTCCGACATCCGCGGTAAATATGCCGTAACTGAAAGCAAATGAAAGAATATACACCGGAATATCTCAAGAGTATCCGCGAGATGATACAGACCCACGACGAGGTGGGGGCGCGTGCCGAACTGGCCTCCCTCCATCCCGCCGACATCGCGGAGCTATACCAAAATCTGGATCTTGACGAAGCCGAGTTCCTTTACAACCTGCTCGACGAGGACAAGGCCGCCGACGTGCTGATGGAGCTTGACGAGGACGATCGTCTGAAGCTCTTGTCGCACATGCCTGCCGAGGAGATCGCCAAGCAGATAGATCATCTCGATACCGACGATGCTGTGGACATTATCCAGCAGCTCGACGAAGAAGACCGTGATGAGATTCTATCCCATATCGACGACATCGAACAGGCCGGTGATATCATTGACCTGCTCAAGTACGATGAGGACACAGCCGGTGGTCTGATGGGTACTGAGATGATCGTGGTAAACGAAAACTGGTCTATGCCCGAATGCATAAAGCAGATGAGGCTGCAAGCAGAAGACATGGACGAAATCTACTATGTATACGTTGTAGACAACGACCAGAAACTTCGCGGCACGTTCCCGCTCAAGAAAATGCTCACACACCCGTCGGTTTCAAAAATCAAACACGTCATGGAAACCGATCCTGTGAGCGTGAAAGTTGATACACCAATAGACGAGGTGGCTCTTGATTTTGAAAAGTACGACCTTGTGGCCATGCCGGTTGTAGACTCCATTGGCCGCTTGCTTGGTAGAATCACAGTCGACGACGTCATGGACCAGGTGCGCGAGGCAAGCGAACGCGACTATCAGTTGGCCTCAGGTATATCCTCAGACGTAGATGCCGACGATACCGTG
>OFFM01001124.1_pt1 | contig 16161 bp, 11 predicted proteins | sample 1521401 | NCBI WGS metagenome assembly OFFM01 (sample SAMEA3504118, study PRJEB24116) | mouse gut metagenome | biome: mouse gut; feature: mouse-associated habitat; material: faeces | place: Denmark | collected 2011
TAGTCTATTGTAAAATATTTTGGAAAACTTTTATTGAAAATGAGTTTATATTTGTTTTAAATTTTGCATACTTCAGATAGTATGTTTTATAACATGCGTATATTGTGATAAATAATTACTAATTTTGTAATGAATTATAAATGTTCAGCGTGATATTTCGCGCTGGATATTTGTTATATAATCAGAAAATAAAAGAATCATAGTTAATTTTTTGTTGATTATGTCCAACAAACAAGGAAGCCTCAAAGAAGAGGCATTAAAATATCATGAAGAATGGGCACCCGGAAAAATCGAGGTTATGCCCACCAAGCCATATTCAAACCAGCATGACTTATCATTGGCGTATTCCCCTGGTGTGGCCTTTCCGTGTAAGGAAATTGAGCGCGATCCATCTTTGGCAAACCGGTATACCGATAAAGCCAATCTGGTTGCAGTTATTTCCAACGGTACCGCAGTTCTCGGACTTGGAGATATTGGCGCATTGGCCGGCAAGCCGGTAATGGAGGGCAAGGCGCTGTTGTTTAAAATTTTTGCCGGGATAGATTCGTTTGACATAGAAGTAGATGAGAAAGATCCTGATAAATTTGTAGAAATAGTAAAGGCTATAAGCCCCACATTCGGAGGTGTGAATCTTGAAGATATCAAGGCTCCGGAATGTTTCAAGATCGAGAGTAGACTTAAAAGTGAATGCACCATGCCTATCATGCATGATGACCAGCATGGCACTGCAATCATATCGGGGGCAGCTTTGCTCAATGCGCTTGAGGTGCAGGGGAAGGATATAAAGGAGGCACGTCTTGTTGTAAACGGGGCGGGTGCGGCAGCTATAAGTTGTGCAAGATTATATATAAAGCTTGGCGTGGATCCTTCCAATCTTGTGATGTGTGATTCCAAGGGGGTGATAAGGAATGATCGCACTGATATTAATGCACAGAAGCGTGAATTTGCAACTTCCCGGGATCTGCATACTCTTGAAGAGGCTATTGTCGGTGCAGATGTGTTTGTTGGTTTAAGTGTGGCGAATGTACTTACGCCCGAAATGTTGATGAGCATGGCTCCTAAGCCGATTGTTTTCGCGCTTGCTAATCCTGAGCCGGAGATTCAATACGACTTGGCCAAATCCACAAGACCGGATGTTGTTATTGCCACGGGTCGAAGCGATTATCCAAATCAGGTCAATAACGTTCTTGGATTCCCTTATATTTTCCGCGGTGCTCTTGACAGTAGGGCTGTGGAAATCAACGAAGATATGAAGCTTGCGGCTTGTCATGCAATCGCAAAACTCGCAAGAGAAGAGGTGCCCGCTGTGGTTAAGGAGGCATATGGAAATGTAGATTTCGAATTTGGCAAAGAGTATATATTGCCAAAACCCTTTGATCCAAGATTGCTCTATCGGGTGTCGCCGGCAGTAGTTAAAGCTGCCATCGAATCAGGTGTGGCCAGAAGAGTTATTGATGACTGGAAAGCGTACGATGAAGAATTGCGCTTAAGGATGTCACGGTTGACAACATAATTCATCGGATAAGAGAGACTTAATTGATCCGATATAATACTTGGGCATAAATATTCCGTTTAAGAGGAATATTTATGCCTTTTTTATGTTACGTTCTCATGATTATTTTGTAACTTTGCATGTTAGTGTGTCATCCGTAGCGTGTGGATGATGTGCGCATTTATTACGATAAAAATTTCAATGATATAAATTTTCCATAATCATGGCAAAAGAACTAAAGAATTTTACAAAACGATCAGATAATTATTCACAGTGGTATAACGAGCTGGTTGTCAAAGCAGATCTTGCAGAGCAGTCAGCCGTGAGAGGATGTATGGTGATTAAACCTTACGGATATGCAATATGGGAAAAGATGCAGCGTCAGCTTGATGATATGTTTAAGGAAACAGGTCATCAGAACGCATATTTCCCATTGCTGATACCTAAATCGTTTCTTAGCCGTGAAGCGGATCATGTCGAGGGGTTTGCAAAAGAGTGTGCCGTTGTGACACATTACCGTCTGAAGAATGATCCCGAAGGGAATGGTGTCGTGGTTGATCCTGCAGCGCGTCTTGAGGAAGAGCTTATCATTCGTCCTACATCGGAAACCATAATATGGAATACATACAAGAACTGGATTCACTCATACCGTGATCTTCCAATTCTTGTAAACCAGTGGGCAAATGTATTCAGATGGGAGATGCGTACACGCATGTTCCTCAGAACCGCTGAATTCCTCTGGCAAGAGGGTCATACTGCCCATGCAACTAAAGAGGAGGCAGAGACCGAGGCACGCAAGATGCTTGATGTATATGGGGAGTTCGCGGAGAAATATATGGCAGTGCCAGTTGTAAAGGGTGTTAAGTCACCTAATGAACGTTTTGCAGGAGCTCTTGACACATATACTATTGAGGCAATGATGCAGGACGGCAAAGCTCTTCAGTCGGGCACCTCTCACTTCCTGGGTCAGAATTTTGCAAAAGCCTTCGACGTTACCTTTATGAATAAAGAGAACAAGCCTGAGTATGTATGGGCCACATCATGGGGCGTCTCAACAAGGCTTATGGGTGCGTTGATAATGACTCATAGTGATGACAATGGACTTGTTCTGCCTCCGAAGCTTGCGCCTATACAGGTTGTTATTGTTCCTATTTATAAGAATGAGGAGGGATTGAAAGCCATTTCAGAGAAAGTTGAACCGCTTGTAAAGGAATTGAGGTCAAGAGGAATAAGTGTAAAATATGATGATGCCGACAACCGTCGTCCCGGATTTAAATTTGCTGACTATGAAGTAAAGGGCGTTCCCGTACGTCTCGCTATCGGTCAAAGAGATCTTGAAGAAGGAACTGTGGAATTGATGCGTCGTGACACTCTTGAAAAAGAAACAGTATCTTTTGATGGAATTGCGGATGAAGTGGTACGTCTACTCGATGATATCCAGAATAATCTTTTTGTAAAGGCCAAAAATATGAGGGAATCGAAAACCACTACGGCTGATACTTACGAAGAATTCAAGGAAAAAATTGAGAATGGCGGGTTCATACTTGCCCACTGGGATGGAACAACCGAAACTGAAGAGAAGATTAAGGAAGAGACAAAGGCTACTATCCGCTGCATACCATTTGATGGAGACAAGACTCCCGGAGTCTGCATGGTTACAGGCAAACCATCTTCACAGCGTGTGATTTTTGCACGATCATATTGATAAGGACAAATGATTGTCTGGTAATAATATATTTTATCCAAGAGAGGTCATGGACACTAAAAGATATATAGCAAGTTCGCTTGTGGTTTTCGCTTCTGTAGCTACAGGAGGTACGGGATTGCAGGCACTTACCATTGAAGATTACATTACACCGGGACATAATGCGCCCTTATCGATAAAGGAGATGCGTCCCCTTGCTGATGGCATGACTTATTCAGCCATCAGTGAAGATAGTCGCTCTATCGATATTTTTGAATATAAGAGCGGCAAGAAAACCGGTACGTTATTCAGTCTTGATGGCATCAAAGGAGATTTAAAAATAGATTCTTTTGATGGCTATGCTGTCAGTGACAATGGCCGTAAGATTCTTCTCTGGAATGATGTGAATAAGATATACCGGCATTCATTTACAGCTCAGTATTATGTATATGACACTATGCGGTCGACTCTAAAACGTGTTTCAGCCAATGGAGCACAAAGAGGTGCGGTTATGTCGCATGACGGCCGCATGGTGGCGTATGTCCGCGATAACAATATCTATATTTCCAATCTTGACTACGACACTGACAAGCCGATTACGTCTGATGGCGCGGTTAACAAAATTATCAATGGAGTATCGGATTGGAGTTATGAAGAGGAATTCGGGGTTGTAAACACCATCCGATGGAATGGAGATGACACATCAGTTGCTTATATGCGTTTTGATGAGTCGGAGGTGCCAACTTATTCTTTCGACAATTACAAAAGTTTCTGTGACAGCGATCCGCTTTCAGATCCTTATCCTGCTCAATATACCTATAAATATCCTCTTGCAGGTTATCCTAATGTATCTGTGAGCGTGCATGTTTATAATATAGACAACAGGACTACAAAAAAGATGGATCTACCTATTGGTCCGGAGTATGTTCCTTCGATGGAATATGATGGCAACGGTTCTCAGCTAATGGTCATGCTACTAAACAGAGATCAGAATCATCTTCGTCTGTTCCGTGTTAATCCCGGTTCTACTGTCGCTACCCAAATACTTGAAGAGAAGAGCTCAGCATGGCTCAGTCCGTCAGCATATCAGATGGTGAAATATGGCAACAAAACTTTTGTCATAGGTAGTGAAAGAACCGGCTATTGTCATTTATATGAATATGATTACAACGGATCGTTAATTAAAACTCTTACGAAGGGAGAATGGAATGTCACTCAATATTACGGAAAATCCGCAAAAACAGGTTGTCATTTCGTCCAGTCCACTATAAGAGGCGCAGTAAACCGGAACGTATTGAGGGTTGACCCCAAGGGCGTTATAGTGACGTTAAATGATATTGATGGTTTTGAGAATGCATCATTCAGTGCAGACAAAGACTATTATGTAAGAACATATAGTAATATAACCACTCCAAATCAATATTCTATCCGCACATCTAAAGGAACTTTGGTTAAGGATATTGAGACTAATTCTGCATACGCATCTAAATACTCCTCGGCACCTCGCAAGGAATTATTAAAGGTAAAAAATAGCGATGGGGTAGAAATGAATGCCTATATTATCAAACCTGTCGACTTTGACCCTTCTAAAAAGTATCCATTGCTTATGACGCAATATAATGGGCCGGATTCACAAGAAGTTGCCAATCGATGGAAGATGGAAGGTGTGTATTATCTGGCATCGAAAGGATATATAGTAGCGGCTGTTGATGGCAGGGGGACAGGATATCGATCAAGAGAATGGGCTCATTCAGTATATCGTCATCTTGGTGAGTATGAAACTCAAGATCAGATAGCGGCTGCAAAATATTTCGCTTCTCTTCCTTATATTGATGAAAAGAGAGTAGGTTGCTTTGGCTGGAGTTACGGTGGTTATATGACATTAATGGAGCTATCTGCTGTGAATACGCCATTCAAGACAGGAGTTGCGATGGCACCGGTGACAGATTGGAGATATTATGATTCGATCTATACCGAAAGGTATATGAGTACTCCACAACAGAATGAGAACGGGTATACAAAATCATCTGCTTTGACGCATACTCCAAATATGAATTCCCGTCTGTTAATAATGTCAGGAACAAGTGATGACAACGTGCATTTTTATAATACGCTGAAGTATTCTTCCAAATTGAACTACGAAGGCAAGGTATTTGACATGATGGCGTTGACTGGATTCGAACATAGTCTCGGTATGTGTAACGCTCGTGTTATGCTCTTCAAGAAGATAGAAGATTTTCTTAATTTTCATCTGATGAAATAATAATATTATAGTTAAATAACGTTTTATTAAAGATAGATATAAGATCAAATGCAAGATTTAGGAAAAATCAGCAGTTTGCAGTTATATACCTTCTGGAAGAATCTTTCAGTTGGTCTGCTCACTGTTGTCGGTGTTCTTGCATTTTCAACGCTTCTGCCATTCTATTTTTCTCCAATTGTGGCGCTGGTGGCAGCTGCATTTCTATATACTATACTTTATAATAATAAATTGAGTAAGAACTCATCCTGCATGGTGGTGTCTTATTCAATTTTCTTTTGTCTTATAGCCTATTCATTCACGAGCATTGTATTAAATATTCTATATATATGGGGTATAATATGGCTGCCACCTGAATTTACCTTTTTCTCCCATCCATATATTCCTTCATTAATGTTATGCCCGATATGCTTTCTTGTAATGATTGTTATTTATTTGAGAAGTAGCAAGCTAAGCATATGTGTGGATTGTAAGCTCCAGTATGGGGATTCAAGGGAAAGAGGTAAGCTTGGAGGCATACTATCATATGAATCGCACCTGCAGTTGCGCAATCTTATGGTATTGTTTGGTGTAGTAACTGCAATTATATGGTGTTACTATCTGTTTTTCTATGTCAATACCGATGTTAATAGCAGAGACTGGTATGTATTCATATGGCTTACCATTATAATCTTTATACTTGATGAGATATATTTTATAATAAGATATTATAATCTATATCTTGACATGCGGGAGAATAATGAGATCATCACGCAGGAGGAACTCAGAGACATGACTGCCAAGACATATATACGTTATTACGTAATATGCAAAGAGCATGTTTTTATGAATTTTAACACAGCGGATCCAAGAATGCCGTTTAAACCAGTAATTGACACTCCATTCTTTACAAAGAGGTCTGTCAACGGTATTACTATCCCTGAAGTAACCAACATCATACGCCGTATGACCGGTGTTAATAACGGTGAACTCCGTTTCTTCTTCGGACGAAAGATGCTGGATATGGAAAGACATTCTTTGTTAAGATATTTCTATTATCTTGATGGTAATCCGGAAGATTATCCGGAGTTGAATGTAGATGGCGAATGGATGTCGTTTGAAGATCTGAAAAGAGTTTATTCGTTCAATCCCGGTAATCTTGCGCGAATATGTGTTTCGGATATTACTCGCCTCGCGACAATAATGCTTACATATAAGATTTTTGACGAGAGGGGATTCCGTAAGAATAAATTGAGATCGTACAGACCGACATTTACATTAAAGGAGGTAAGAGAATCGAATCTTGATTTTCAAGATGATAAATGGATACGTATATCATTATTCAATTCTGATACACCTATGTATAGGCTGAAAAAATGGTTCAGGAGCGTAACAGGAGGGAAAGATAATAAGAAAGCTAACCAATGGAATTAGATACCATCGCAATAGTTGGTCCAACAGCAAGCGGAAAGACGCGAAGAGCGGTGTCGTTGGCAAGACTTTTTAATGGTGAGATTTTATCGGCTGATTCCCGTCAGGTTTATAGGGGAATGACAATCGGAACCGGTAAAGACCTCAACGAATATGAGGAAATACCATACCATTTGATTGATATTATGCCTGCCGGCAGCAAGTATAATCTTTATCAATATCTTAAAGATTTTAATCAGGCACTCGCTTTCGTTAAAAATAAGGGTAAATTGCCCATAATATGCGGTGGTACGGGCATGTATATTGAAAATGCGCTTAATGGAATCAAGCTGCCTGATGTTCCTGAAAACAAGGTGTTAAGAGATTCATTGTCAGGTAAATCTCTTCAAGAACTTGAGAACATATTAAAAACATATAAGTCGCTTCATAATATCACTGATGTTGATACAGTGAAGAGAGCGATTCGGGCAATAGAGATTGAGGATTATTATAGAAATAATCCTGATGTTGCGGTTCATGCGCGTAAAGATAGCGCTATCCCACTTAGATCGTTGGTTATTGGCATCGATTTGCCCAGAGATGTCAGACGCAGCAGGATTACCCAGAGGCTGCGTTCAAGACTTGAAGAGGGAATGGTTTCGGAAGTAAGATCTCTTCTTGATTCGGGTATCCCTGCCGAGGATCTGATCTATTACGGACTTGAGTATAAGTTCGTCACATTGTATATTATTGGTAAACTATCGTATGAAGATATGTTTACCTCTCTTGAAACTGCAATACATCAGTTTGCCAAACGCCAAATGACATGGTTTCGTGGGATGGAAAAAAGGGGAACCAAAATCAATTGGCTCCCCTGGGAATTATCGGATGATGATTTCTGCAATGAAGTCAGAAAATTAATCTCCGACTTCTAATTCAGTATCATGTCCGGTTTGTGCTATTTCATCTTCATAAACAGAAGAAGGTCCTTGGGACTGAATTTTTTACCTTTCATTAGCAATGAAGATGTGTAAATTTTTCCGGCAAACATCACTGAAAGTGCAGCAAATGCGTATAAAATGACAAGTGAGACAATAGATTGCCATGTTGGTACATTCTGTGCTATTGCATTTACAGCAGATATAGTTGGTGATGTGAATGGGAAGAAAGAGCAGAATACGACAAATGCGTTTGAAGGGTGATTGACGGCAAATTCGCCTATATAGAATGAGCCAAGCAGCATGAATGTTATAAGTGTCATGTATCCTTGGTTTTCATTGTCTTTATCTGTTATGGCACCGCAGGCTGCATATATTGCTCCATAAAATATATATCCCCCTACAAAGAATAATATTGACCAGCCTATAGCCATGTATACGCTAATGTCATTAAGCATATCCCATGGTATGTCAGGATTAAAAACAGTTACCATTGTAATGCAACCTAAAATAATGAGTCCTGCCCAGATCAGAAGTTGAGTGAAACCGAGTAGCCCGACAGATATGATTTTGCCAAGCATCATGGTCCGTCCGGTAACACATGTGGCGAGCACTTCCATTATCCTATTGCATTTCTCTTTTTTAACTTTATTGAAAATCTGGGCTCCATATATCATAAGGAACATGGCAAGAAATATTCCTGTCAGCATCCCGAGAACTTGCAAACCTGTCATATCATCCGGATCAGGAGCTGCCGGATTCGCCATTTTCTGAGTCGCCTCAGAGTCTTGCATCATGATGCCTATGAAAATTCCAAATGCAATAAATAGAATTGGCACGAGGATAGTGCCTATCCAAAATGATTTTGATCTCACATCTGTGAGATATTCATTTTTTATTATAAGAGATAATTGATTCATATTATTTCTTTTGTTTTGATTGGAATGCAAGGCATTCCAATGTCTGAGCACAGTATATTACTCTGATACCTTTGATATGAAAATATCATTGAGAGACGGGAGCGCTTCTTCAAAAAGAGATATGTCGCTATATTTTGAAACTTGGTTGAGTAGATCGATATTATTTATCCCTTGGGCTTTCTTGAGTCTATAGCAATACCCTTTTCGCTGCTTGATTGAACTTTCAAGTCTTATCCAATCAACATATCCTGCCTCTCCAATGCTTGAAAGAGGAAGGGGAGAAGTTGTTATGATAATTGTTTCATCTTTCTTATTTGCCTCTTTAATATCATTGATATTGCCTTCAAGAAGAAGATGTCCATGATTTATGAGGGCTATCGAGTCACACATCTCTTCTACGGCGTGCATATTATGGGATGAGAGCATTACTGTTGTTCCGTTATTATGAAGGCGCTCGATAAGTTGTTGCAGAAGCTGCCCGTTTATTGGGTCAAATCCACTGAATGGCTCATCGAGGATTACAAGATGTGGCTCATGAACCAAAGTTGATATTATCTGGACTTTCTGCTGGTTCCCTTTTGATAATTCCTTTAGCTTGCGTCTTTCGCTTCCTTTTAAATTAAAAAGATCGAGATATTCTCTCATCACCTCTCTGATCCTTTGTGGGCGAGCTCCTTTGAGTTGACCGAAATACATTATCTGATTCTCTATGGTCATGTTGTCATATAGCCCCCTTTCTTCAGGCATATAACCAATTTTTCGCGCAGTTTGCAAAGAAGCCTCCTCACCGAGTATTTCAACAGTTCCGCTATCTTTTGTCAAGATGCCATTGATAATTCTTAGCAAAGTAGTCTTACCGGCACCATTGGGTCCGAGAAGTCCGCATATGGCACCTTGAGCAACGTTCATCTGCACATTGTCAAGTGCGAGAAGATCTCCAAAATATTTGGTAAGGCCTTCAATCTCAAGAACAGACATTTAATTTTACTTAATGTTATTATTTACGTGAGCGGGGAGAGAGTATCCTGTCACCGATGTCTTTGGCAACCTGTGATCGCAGCCGCATTATGGAATTCATTTCCATCATTATTTTGCTCTCGGTTTCAGTGTCACCTTTACCTGATATTTCGTGAAACTGAGTAAAAAGCTCTTTTAACCTCTGATTCAGGAGTTCACTTTTCCATTCGGTAATTGCTCTGGGAACAAGTTGTCCGAGTCTATCTTCATCTCTTTCCACGACATTATTATCTCTCATATAGATATGGCTGAGTTGATGCCGTTCCCGAAGCAAATCAGTTACAGCTTTTCTGACATTATCGTCTTCATGACTTGCCAGTTGTCTTCCTGGGTAATCTTTGGAAAACTCCCTGATGGTTTCAGATTTAAACGATTCAAGTTCTACATTCAGCTTCTTTTCAGCACGTTCTATCTCTACAACGGATAAGTCCTGAGATGCTATTTTATCGATTCCTTCCTGACGTCTACGGGATATATCCTCATTGAGTCTTTGAGTGAATGAAAACAATGCATTTTTGAAATCGGATCTCATGTCTTTCAGAAGAGAGAATATTTTACCGAATATCTCAACTGAAAAACTTTGATTATCAGCTTCAAGCTCTTCTGAAACAAAATCTAATACAGATATGGTAAATTCCGATTCATCTTCCATGACAGAACAAAGTTCCAGAAATCCGTATTTTATGCAATACTCTATAACGACTTTCTCAAGAGGCAGCATTGGAGAAGCAGCCGTGCGCCTGTTTGGCGTGGCTTTATTATCGTTAGCCACCCCGGAGGAAGCCGTAGTTTCTTTTACAGAAGTTGATATAGAGGTTGATGATTGTTCAGTAGGTGAGGGAAACTCGGTTTTCGTCCGCTCCCGTTTCCATTTTTCAACCAGTGCGCCTCTTACTCTTGCAACAGATTTTGCTATAGTTTCTTCCGGTATGCCAAGTATTGCTCCACATTCCTGTATATAAACGTCCCTTGAAATCGGATCCGGAATATGAGCTATAGACTCGACGACACTATTAACCGCTTCAATCCTTCTCTGGGGATCTTTCCGGATATCAGCAAGCAATACCTGAGCTTTGAAACGGATTATGTCAGTCTCGTGCTTTGCCACATATTCCCTGAATTCTTCGGGAGTATGTTTCCTGGCAAATGAATCCGGGTCATCGCCATCCGGCAGTAATAGCACTTTTACTTTCATCTTATGGCCGAGCAGCATATCTATTCCTCTTAGAGATGCCTTTATTCCAGCTGCATCGCCATCATATATAAGAGTTATATTCTCTGTGAATCTGTGTATAAGTGCAATCTGCCCATCTGTGAGTGCTGTTCCTGATGATGCGACAGTATTACGCATTCCTGATTGCCACATACCGATCACATCAAGATACCCTTCTACGAGGTAACATTTATCTTCTTTGACAATGTCAGCTCTGGCCTGGTATATTCCATAGAGTTCATTGCTTTTTTTATATACAATTGATTCTGGGGAATTAATATATTTTGCCAAGCCTCCCTTAAGATCACGTCCACCGAATGCGATGACTTTGCCAGCAGAGTTTATGATAGGGAAGATTACTCGACCTCTGAACCGGTCGTATTCCCGTCCCTCCTTGGATGTGCCGACGAGTCCGAGATTTTTAAGAATATTTATGTCGTATCCGGCTGCTTTGGCGGCTGATGTAAGGGCATTCCCTTTATCAAGAGCATATCCGAGGTGGAATTTTCTAACAGCTTCTTCCGTGACACCTCTTCCATACAGATAACTTAAACCGATGTCTCTGCCTTCTTGAGATGAAAAAATATCGTTTTCCATTTTTAGCATCGCCCATTCGTTTGCGACAAGCATGGATTCCCGTTCTGACTGTTCGGCTCGCTCTTCATCGGTAAGTTCTCTTTCTTGAACTTCAATCCCGTATTTACGGGCGAGATGCATAAGGGCATCATGATATGAAAGCCCTTCCTTTTCCATTATGAAATTAACAGGGGAGCCGCCTTTCTTACATGAAAAGCAGAAACAAAAATTTTTTCTCTTGTTTACAGAGAAAGATGGTGTCCGTTCGTTGTGGAACGGACACAATCCCATATAGTTGGCACCGCGTCTGGTAAGATGGACATAGTCGCTGACTACCTCCACAATATCAGCGGCATCCTTAATCTTCTGAGCGGTTATTGGATCTATCAATTATCTTTGCTGTAATTTTGTGAATTTCTTCGTTGGTTGAAAGTCTTGTGGGCACAAGTGGCAATCTTAGTTCATTCTCAATCATTCCCATGGCATTCAAGGTGCATTTGACACCTGCCGGATTACCATCAACAAAGAGAAGATTAAACAGTTCTGTGAACTCAAAATGTATTGGTAGAGCTTCTTTATAATTTCCGTTAAGGCAGAGTCGTACCATTTTGCCAAATTCAGCTGGGAATGCATTGCCAATGACAGAGATTACACCTACAGCTCCTAATGTCATCAAAGGATAGGTGATGGCGTCATCTCCTGAAACGACATGGAATGAGTCTGGTTTATTTTTTATAATTTCTTCAATTTGAATGAAATTACCAGAAGCCTCTTTTATACCGATCACGTTATTTATTTCTCTTGCTATCCGGAGGGTTGTTGTCGCTGTCATATTCACTCCGGTACGTCCAGGCACATTATATAAAATAATGGGTAGTGGCGATGCTTCTGCGATTGCCTTATAGTGCTGGAATATTCCCTCTTGTGAAGGTTTATTATAATAAGGTACAACCGATAGAATAGCAGAGAACCCGGAGAAGTCATCACTTTTAAGTTCTTGAGTCAACGCAGAGGTGTTATTTCCTCCAAGTCCGAGAACCAGCGGTATCCTGCCGGCTGCTTTGTCAATCACAAATCTACGTATCTTATGTTTCTCATCGTTTGAAAGAGAAGGCGTCTCTCCTGTAGTGCCAAGCACTACAAGATAGTCAGCTTTACCTTCGATGAGATGTTCAATAATCCCGGACAGAGCATCGAAATCAATAGACTTGTCACTTTTAAACGGAGTGATCATTGCCACACCGAGACCTTTCATGTCAAATGTTGCCATATAAAATCAAATTGATTTTTAGTAATGCAAATTTAACTATTTTGTTTTGCATCTCCGAATTTTATTGATGGATTCATCAACTATTAGTATGATTAAAATGTTAAAAAATGTAGAGAATTGTTTTATTTATACTTTGATTCATGGAATTCAGAACATCTTTAAAAAACGGTTTCAGTAAATTTTGGGTAGATCTAAAGTCATATTTCAATGTGGCAAATGATCTTGAGCCTCAGCTGGATGCGGAGCAAAGTATCCGAAGCGGAGTGTCGTTTAAGGGCTCTCAGCTTCTTGTACTTATCTTCGCAATATTCATCGCATCTCTGGGACTGAACACAAATAGTATTCCGGTAATAATCGGCGCGATGCTGATATCTCCATTGATGGGACCAATAATCGGTATGGGTCTCGCAATTGGAATACAAGATTTCGATCTGTTGAAAAGAGGTCTTAAAAATGTATTGGCAGCCATGATTGGCTCTATAATCGCTTCCGCTATATATTTCTTAATTTCCCCTCAATACGAAGGGGCGAGTCAATTGTTGGCGAGAACGTCTCCGTCAATATATGATGTGTTTGTAGCTTTGTTCGGCGGAGCTGCCGGATTTCTTAGCATAGCCTGCCGCAACAAAGGGCAGGTAATGCCGGGAGTCGCTATTGCCACATCTCTGATGCCCCCTTTATGTACAGCCGGTTATGGTCTTGCGACACTTCAAATGAATTTCTTCTTTGGAGCTTTATATCTGTTTTTTACGAACATGATTTTCATATTCGTTGCAACATGGGTTGGAGTTAAGGTAATGAGATATGATAAAATTGTATATAATAATGAGAAGCGTGCAAAGAGAATTCAAAGGATTGTTTATTGTATAGTAGGGGCGACAGTGATTATTTCAGCTTATCTAACTGTCAACATGATAGGAAAAACTATTTTTATAAACAACGCTTCCCGATTTGTAGAGACAGAAATGACATTCCCCAATACTCAGGTTCTTAATCATGCAGAGTATGTTAAAAATGGCAAACGATACATCGATGTTACCCTTATCGGCGCTGCATTACCAAAGGATTCTCTTCAACTTGCAATGATGAATAAACTGGATTCCGTAGGTTTGGGAGGTACAGTGCTAAATATAAAACAGGGCTTCTCAATGACCGCTAAGGAAATCGACGATGAGAAGAACTTCGATCAATTCTATAGATTGATGCAGTCTGAGATTGCATCACGACAGAATGAGATTGATTCCTTGAAATCTTTGGTCAGTCTGCATAAACAGTTTTCAGATGAAAGTGTAAAAGTATCTCCGGAGATCAAGGTTTTATTTCCGACAATAAAGGATATAGCTTTGTCACATATGGTAGCCACACAGGTTGGAGGTGCAGATACAGATACTGTCAGTATGCTCTTTGTGAATGCCCCCGGGGGATTATCAATCAAAGACAGACAAAAACTTACCGAATATATTGAGGTGCGGCTTAAAAGGAAGAATATCCATCTTACGCTCAATCCATCAAATTTCCCCTGGCCTTCTGCTAAATAGACAGATTGGGCATTGCATAATAAATATTTATGTTCTTTCAATAAGAAAGGTATGATAACGTTAGATTGATAGGTACCTGCTCAAATGAAGCAGTTACTATATTTTATATTTTTGTTCGTTTGAGCAGATACTTATGAATAGATTCATACTTGTTTCAATATCAATTCTGACTATGTTGTGTAATGCTTTAGCCAATGCTGAGGTAAATGTCAGTTTCTAGGGGTGTGTAAGAAAAGTGATTGAAGATCGTCCCGCCGCTTCTACAGGACTTGATGCTGTTTATACTGTTTATGATGTAAAAGAGGTGTCTGAGATAAGGATATCCGGCTTGAATGCGAGTGAAGCAAAAGCACAGATGTTCAGCAATCTTGGAGGCGGCTATGCCGTGGATATCCCTATTGCTATTTCGGGGCAGGATATTGTTATTTCTACGCCATCCGGTGATTCCGGTTACATAATTGAAAGCGGGAACTCAAAATATTGCTTCTGGATTGTAAATTATGCCGAGAAAATTTTTGATATTGTTTCAGTGGAAGCTTATCCGGAGCAAGATTGCGATATGACAAGACTCTCCGTCTCCGGCAAAGGAGACGCCATTCATTATTATTCAATAAATGGAAGACAATGCACATTAAGTCGCGATATCGAGGCATCATTTACGACACTTGAATGGGATGATGAACAAAAAAATTATGTAACTGTTGAAAAGAAAGTGTCATTTGAGTATCTACAATCGCCGCTCATTATCAGACCTCCTTTTTATACTAATACTGCTGTCCAGGTATCCGGTGACCGTTTTTTAAGACAGTGGGGAATGGGATTGTCAGTAGAATCTCCTTTGATTATGGCAAACGGGCTTGCTGTCCAGACAGAAGCCGTTCAGACAAATACGTCAGAGGAGGATGATAACCTGAACATGATTAAGGGAGATGATTCTATGCTTGGAGGATCTGCTCCCGCAGATTTTGTGTTTTACGCATATCCGACAGATGCTGTAATTCACAACGAATGGCAACTTGCAGACGATCCAGAATTCGAGTACATACGCTACCGATTCAATGAGCAAAATTTGACTTATACATTTGATCAGGAAGGGCAATACTATGTCAGATATGTTGGAAGCAATTCTGACGGCAGTTGTGAGGTGGTAGGCGATACTTATGAAATAGGAATCGGAGCATCCGATCTGAGAATTCCTAATGCGTTTTCTCCGGATGGCGATGGTATTAATGATGAATGGAAAGTCGGCTATCGCTCTCTTATCGAATTCAAATGCTGGATATTTGATAGAAATGGTAGGCAACTTCATTATTTTGACCGTCCTGAGCAAGGCTGGGATGGAAAACATAAGGGTAAAACAGTATCCCCCGGAGTATATTATTATGTTATAGAAGCGGTGGGAGCAGATGGAAAAAAATACAAAAAAGGCGGGGACATTAATATTATACGATACAGAAAAATAGGGAATTCACACAACTCGACGCTCTAATAATGGCACGCTATTTGTTGTAGTGTAGGGGTACATATCTATTTTTCAGGATATGGACTCTTGGAAATCTGTTATTTTCGGAATACTAATGAATTCAATGAAGAAAGATAATAATAATATAAATATTGACAACAAATTAAAAGCATCTGAATCGGTAGATGTATACGGCGCAAGGGTACATAATCTTAAGAATATAGATGTGACCATTCCGCATAATTCACTCAGTGTTATCACAGGTTTGAGTGGAAGCGGCAAATCATCTCTCGCATTTGATACAATTTTTGCTGAGGGACAGCGTCGGTATATCGAGACGTTTTCTTCATATGCCCGAAATATGCTGGGATCTCTTGAGCGTCCGGATGTTGATAAAATCAC
>OFFM01001132.1_pt1 | contig 16034 bp, 14 predicted proteins | sample 1521401 | NCBI WGS metagenome assembly OFFM01 (sample SAMEA3504118, study PRJEB24116) | mouse gut metagenome | biome: mouse gut; feature: mouse-associated habitat; material: faeces | place: Denmark | collected 2011
GTGTTTTCCACAGTGGCTTATAGATGATTTTCATAGCCTGCTCTGCCTTTCCGGGCCGGGGCCGGCAGGAACGGCCCTGGCCCTGCGGCATTTCAATCATTATATCGCAATTATGGAGAAAACACAATGCGATCTTGCAATTTCCCTATGAAAGCCGAGAGATATATGACGCATTTGTCCCCGTTTCCCCTAATACCAATTTAAGATCAGGCACCCGGCACTTTGGGGATTTTTACAGGTTTCTGCTTTATCTCACAGGTCACTGTTGTTATTTTTCTCCAGGTGTGCTACAATGGAAGTACACAAATATAAGGAGGGCTTTCTCATGAAACTGCACTTTTTTGGAGCGGACCAATGTGTAACCGGCAGCTGTCACTGCCTGGAGGTCAACGGGAAGCGGATTTTGATTGACTGCGGCCTGCAGCAGGGGCGGGATGAAATCGACAATCATGAGCTGCCCTTTGCGCCCAATACCATTGACTATGTACTGATTACCCACGCCCACATTGACCACAGCGGCCGTGTGCCCATGTTGATTAAGCACGGCTTCACCGGGCAGATCTGGACCACCCGCCTTACTGCCAGGCTGCTGGAAATCATGCTGGTGGACAGTGCCTACATCCAGATGTCCGATGCGGAGTATGACAACCGCCGCAATCAGCGTGCGGGCCGGCCCTTTGTGGAGCCCATCTATACTGTGGAGGATGCCATGCGTACCATGGCATATGTCCACACCTGCGAGTACGACCAGGAGATCGGCATCTGCGAGGGCGTCACCGCCACGTTCACCGATGCGGGTCATCTGCTGGGTTCCGCCTCCATCACTATGGAGCTTCATGAGGGCAATGTGCGGAAAACCATCGTTTTCTCCGGAGACATCGGCAACATTAACCAGCCCATCATCCGGGACCCCATCCTGCTCAAAAAGGCGGACTACGTGGTGATGGAGTCCACCTACGGCGACCGGAACCACCAGGAGGTGTGGAGCTACACCTCGGAACTGGCCAAGGTCATCGACCGGACCCTGGGACGGGGCGGCAACGTTATCATTCCCGCCTTTGCCGTGGGGCGCACCCAGGAGATTCTCTACTTCCTGCGGCGCATCAAGCAGGAGCATCTGGTCAAATCCGTTCAGGATTTCCCTGTGTACATCGACTCCCCTCTGGCCAGCAAAGCCACCACTATTTTCTGCGGCGATCTGCGGGGTTATCTGGATGAGGAGGCTCTGGCTCTGGTGAAGGGCGGCGTGGATATGTTCTCCTTCCCCGGGCTGCGGCTTACGGAGTCCCTGGAGGAATCCAAGATGCTCAACGCGGACAAGACGCCCAAGGTCATCATTTCCGCCTCCGGCATGTGCGACGCCGGCCGTATCCGCCACCATCTGAAATACAATCTGTGGCGGCGGGAGTGTACCATCGTGTTCGTGGGCTTCCAGGGCCCCGGCACCCTGGGACGCACGCTGCTGGATGGCGCGCCGGTGGTGAAGCTGTTCGGCGAGGAGGTGGCCGTGCAGGCGGAGATCGTGAATTTCAAGGGCCTCTCCAGCCATGCGGACCGGGATCACCTGCTGGAGTGGGCGAAGTCTTTCTCCCACCCCACCCATTTCTTTGTCGTACACGGAGACCGTGAGGTAGCGCCTTATTTTGCCGACTCCCTGGTCCGGTTGGGATACAGCGCCCACGCGCCCCAATACACGGAGGTATTTGACCTGGTAACCAATCAGATGCTGGAGCGGGGTTACCTGCCTGAGCGCAAGGTGGTCACGCCCGCCGGGAAGGTCTCCGGACCCTATCAGCGGCTGGTGGCTGTGGGCAAGCTGCTCCAGGAGGTCATTTCCCGCAGCAAGGGCCGCGCCAACCGCGACCTGGGCAACTTCGCCGACCAGATCAAGATGCTCATCGACAAGTGGGAAGCGTAATCAAGTAGTCAAAAGGAATGGCAAAGCCATTCCTTTTGAGGGGCAGCCGCTCTGCTCTGCGCCCCGGCTTCCCGTTTTCAGCGGACAATTCAGCGCACGCTTCGCGCAGAGTGCCGTTCTGGGGGACCTGTCCCCCCGAAAAAGAGATCAGAAATTATCTTGCGCCTGCGGGCGTAAAACTCTTGCGGAGGGCCGCTTTTATGGTGCAGCTCACAAAGAACCAACTCCATACTGTAACCATCACCGGCTATACCGCCGAGGGCTTGGGCGTAGCCCGGATCCCCGGCGGACAGGTGGTATTCGTCCACAACGCCGTGCGGGGGGAGGTGTGTCAGGTCCGCATCCTGAAAGTGCTGAAAAATATCGCCTACGCCCGGGTGGAGGCGGTGCCGGAGCCATCCTCCGCCCGGCGGGTTCCGGACTGTCCCCACTTTCCCGCTTGCGGCGGCTGTGATTTCCGGCACATCTCCTACCAGGAGGAACTGGAAGCCAAACGGCAGCGGGTAGAGGACGTTCTGCGCCGGGTAGGCGGTGCAGACGTGCCTGTGGAGGATATCTTGGGTGCGGAGTCGGTAGACGGCTACCGCAATAAGTGCCAGTTTCCCGTCAGCCCGGATGGCCGGGCCGGATTTTTCCGCGCCCATAGCCATCAGGTAATTCCTGCCTTGGACTGCCGCCTTCAGTCTCCCCAGGCTAACGCCGCTGCGGCGGCGGTGGAGGGATATCTGCTGGATTTTGACGTACCCGCCTATGACGAAACCGTCCACCGGGGGCTTCTGCGGCACATCTATGTCCGTACCAATGGTATTGGACAGGTATTGGTCTGCCTGGTGGTCAACGGGGACCGGCTGCTTGGCGAGGAGGAACTGGTCCGCCGTATCCGCGCCGCCTGCCTGCCGGTTGTGGGCGTTGTGCTGAATGTCAACCGGGAGCGGACCAATGTAGTCCTGGGCAGCGCATACCGGACGCTTTGGGGCGAGGATACGCTGACCGATACGCTGTGTGGCCTCACCTTCCGGCTGTCGGTGCCCTCCTTCTATCAGGTCAACCGGATCCAGGCGGAGCGTCTGTATGAGAAGGCCGTTGAGTTTGCAGGACTTACAGGACAGGAGACTGTGCTGGACCTATATTGCGGCGCGGGGACCATCACCCTGACCATGGCCCGGCGCGCCGGGCGGACCGTCGGCGCGGAGATTGTACCTGAGGCGGTGAAAAACGCCTGGGAAAATGCCCGGGTAAACGGGATCACCAACGCAGAATTTTTCTGCGGCGACGCAGGCGATATCGCCAAGAAGCTTGCGGCAGAGCGGATGCGGCCGGATGTGGTGGTGGTGGACCCGCCTCGGAAGGGACTGGGCGAGGACGTGATTCCCATTATCGCGGGCATGGGACCGGAACGAGTTGTGTATGTCTCCTGCGACCCGGGGACCTTGGCCCGGGATGTAAAACGGTTCTCTGACTGCGGTTACCGGGCTGTACGGGCTGCGGCGGTGGATCTGTTTCCGAGGACAAGGCATGTGGAGACGGTAGTATTATTGTCCAAACTTCGTACAGAGCATCATATCGAGGTTGACCTGGACTTGGGGGATATGGATTTGACCTCTGCCGAGAGCAAGGCCACCTACGATGAGATCAAGGCTTATGTGCTGGAAAAGTTCGGGCTAAAGGTATCCAGTCTTTATATCTCCCAGATCAAGCGGAAGTGCGGGCTGGAGGTTGGGGAGAATTATAACCATCCAAAATCCGAGAATACTAAGGTTCCTACTTGCCCACCGGAAAAGGAAACGGCAATACGCAAGGCATTAGAACACTTTAAGATGGTTTAATCTGATGAACTGCTCACATAACACTTGAAATTGAACAACAAAGGCAGGTGGCCTAAGGAGCACCTGCTTTTGCTGTACCTTTAGGAGATGTGAGTGGATACGAAAAATATCATTCCGCGCTGCTTTCCTGCGTATTAGACCGAAAGTCCTCTTGCACCCCTTCGTTCAAATCAAAACACATGGTTTTAGCATCTGCAACCCAGAAGCCACGCACCTTATACCGTTTGCCTGAAACCCACTCCTCTCCAATAACCCTTCGCAGCGGGTCCAACAGGTTTTTATTGGAGATTGTAACAACGCCCTTTTGTTCACCTTTAGGTTTAGAAAACTTGAAGCCCTTCGCCTCATTGCTTTTACATGCACGAATTGCAAAAACCCGAGCTTTAGGATCAAGTAAGCAGAGCACATAAGCTGGATAGCCTAAATCCTCAAGCACCTTCCTGGTAAACGTTACCCCGTTTTGATTTACAAACAAATCAGGGTATGCGTTCACATTAGCGTCTAACGTTTCAAAGTTCAGGGAAGAAAAATCGAAATTCATGTTCACTAATTCCTTTCATTTTCAATAATTTTGGGCGTTTGAATCATTTGAATAAACTCTTTTTTCTCGTCAACACTCCAGCGAGCATCCAGCACAAAGTATCCTTGAAATAATCCGTTTTTTATGCGGGATACAATAAATCGACTTCCTAATTGCCTCATCGTGGCAGGCTTTTTTGATGCACGTCTTAGAGAGAGAATATCCTGTACTTTTTGCCAATCTTTTTTCCGTATGATTGCGTCATGATGACCTTCCTTGAAATATTTGTTAAGGTCAACGTTCTTTACCGACTTATGCGTGCGAAAGTCTTTGGTATAGGTTTTCTGCATGATAGCATCGCCACAGTATTTTTCATTTCGGAGAATGCTGCGTACCGTTCCGGCAGACCAGTGGCTGTGCCCCTTTGGAGATTTAATTTGCTGCTCCGTCAGGGCTACCGCAATTTCGGAAACGGATGCGCCCTCTAAGCAGCTCTCATAAATATATTCGATAATCTTTGCTTCTGTTGGTTCGATTACTACTCGGCCAAAATGGTCGCGATAATACCCCAGCGTATTATATACGGAAAACTTATATACACCGTCTGCCATCCGCCAACGAATACCTGCTTTGATTGCTTCACTTTTTTGTTGCGATTCGAGTTCAGCAAGAGCGGATAAAATTGCAATTAGAAGGTTGTTATTGCCATCTCCGGTGGACGTGATGCCTTCTGTTTCAAATGATACCGTAACAGGTGGGTTCAGCGCCGCCAGCTTGCGAAGATTATCCAGTATATCTACAATGTTTCTCCCAAAGCGGTTAATGCCTTTTGTAAGAATGAGGTCAATTTTCCCCGCCAAAGCATCTGAAATCATCTTCTGGAATCCCAATCGCTTATTAACAGAGGTACCGCTTACTCCCTCGTCCTGGTAAATCTCTACTAATTCCCATGAGGGATTACTCTCTATCTTGCTCCTATAGTGCAGTACCTGCATCTCAAAGCTGTTAAGCTGCTGTTCCTCCTGTGTACTGACCCGGCAGTATGCGGCAACCCGCAGTTTAGGGGCATCCTGTGCCAAAGCTTCCTTTTTAGGAGGTGGAATCACGATCACGCCATTGCCGCTGCGATTATGGGCAATCTCCTCCCGTAACATGCGTCTCTTTTGCTCTCTCCGCTCCGCTTTGCGGCTGGTCCGTCTGGCGGCCTCTATTTTATCGGGATCAAGCGGTTTTGCCATGCGCTAACCTCCCAATTCTCTAATAACGCTGTACTCCGCCGCACACTTACAACTTCGTCAATTTTTGATACATTCTCATCAGCTCTGCGACGCAGGCCGGTTCGGAGTTCAGCTTACCCCAAAAACCATAAGCCACCATCACGGCCTTGTCGTTCTGCTGGTGGGCCTTCCGCAACTCCGGAGGCATGGTGGTTTCGTCGTAGAGGTCGGCAAGGCTGGCGTCCGGGTAGAGGGCGCGGGCGTCAAGAATCGCCTGGGCGGTCTGCTCAATCTTGGCCTTTTGTGCGTCCGTAGGGGTAGGCCAGGGGAAGTTGTTGTAGACAACATCCTTGGAATAGCGATAATCACTTTTCAACCGTCCGCAGACAGCACGCATCCAGGCCATGTGTACGTTAGAAGTCAAAATACCAAAATGGTACAAATTTGCATTGGGAATGATTTGGACTAGGTTAGAAGCTATAGTTTCTTTGTCCATAAATCCAATCGGAATGTATCGACGGCGTTCAGACGAAACCGCCGGAACAATGACATAGTCGGTATCCGGTTGGGCTATCTGACAAAATAGAGTTGGCGTTTCTGCGAACTTACGAGTCGCGGCAGCTTTGCTTGAAGCGCGAAAAAGTTTAACATTCTCAACACGCCGCATAACTTCTTTACATGAGCGTAGCTCATTCGGAGCAGCACCTACTAACCAGAGACAATATCTCTTTTTGTTGTTTATAAACTCATCCGCTCCTAAATATAAATGAATCCATTTTTTTGCCAAAGGCTCGTTTTTAATCAAATCATCTTTTTCGCTTTCTGTCAGAACAAATCCTCCACCATCGCGCGGCATACTTCCAAAAAACATACGTGGAACCTCACACAAAGGTGTGCTTCGGTTTTCTACAAACACGTTGTCTGCGTCCAATAAATAAGCATTGATATTCTGGGCAATTTGAGGTCTATCCGTTGAATAGAGAATCTTTTTTCCGCTGTAGGTTGCGGTACTAAAGCCAACAATTACACAATGAACATGTGCTTTTAGTTTTGCCTCGCTGTCCCATCTAAAAGTCCGGTGTGCAAAATCAATATGGATACCCATTTCAAACAATGGTTTCCAAATAGACGATACAGATTGACCTTGACAGATAGAGTTAGTTGATACAAATGCACACCGCACACGCATTCCCTGAATATAATGTGCGGCTTTTGCGTACCAGCCAGCAACATAATCTGCTTCACCGATTTTTTTACATTCAGGAAATGAATTTGCAAGGTCGTCATGTTGCGCACGGCTCATCATCATTCCACCTACAAACGGTGGATTGCCCATAATGTAGTCCAACTCATGCTTGGGGATCACGTCCGTCCACTCCGTCCGCAGGGCGTTCCCCTCAACGATGTTGGCATAGGATTTCAGCGGCAGAAAATCCAAGGTCATATGTACTACGTCCTCGGTTTCCTTCATCATCTGGCTCTCAGCGATCCACAGCGCCGTCTTTGCCACAGTCACGGCGAAATCGTTGATTTCGATACCGTAGAATTGGCTGATGGAGACTTGAATCGGGTTGCCCATATCCAGCATGATCTGCCCCTTATGGAGAAGGGATATTGTTTCATTTTCCAGCCGCCGGAGGGAGATGTAAGTTTCCGTCAAGAAGTTGCCGGAGCCGCAGGCAGGGTCCAGGAATTTCAGCCCCGCCAGCTTCCGCTGAAAGGTTTCCAGCTTGGTCTTGCGGGTCCGCTCCACCGTGACGGCTTCAATCTCCGCAAACTCGGCTTTCAGCCCATCCAGGAATAGCGGGTCAATCAGCTTGTGGATGTTCTCGATGCTGGTGTAGTGCATCCCGCCAGAGCGCCGGGTTTCCGGGTTCAGTGTGCTTTCAAAGACAGCGCCGAAAATGGTGGGGCTGATGGCAGACCAGTCAAAGTCCTCGCTGGCTTTTCGCAGAATCAGGTCAACGATGGTTTCATCCAGCCGGGGAATCACGATATTTTCATCTGCGAACAATCCGCCGTTGACGTAGGGGAACGCCAGGAGGTCATCATCCAGGTACGGGTCCCGGTCCTCGGATTTTGTGTCAAGGATTTTGAACAGGTTGATTAAGGCTTGCCGGGCCTCCCGCTCATGCCCCTGCAAGTAGTCATGGAACATACTCCGGTTTCCGAAAATTCCAGCGTCCTCGGCGTACAGGCAGAACACCAGCCGGACACACAGCTTGTTCAGGCTTTTCAGCGTTTCCGGGTCATTGTGGTCCTTGTACTGTTTCAATAGTGTGTCATAGAGTACCCCCACCAGTTCACCGGCCTGGAGGGAGATTTCCATTTCCTTTTTGATATGCTCGCTGCCAGTGTCCACCAGGAATTGCAGACGGTGAAACTCCTTCTCCAAGTCCGCCAGCTTGAGGACTTCCGGCTCGTCATTGGGGCGATTCATATCGTGAATCTGGAACTCCTGGAAGTTGCAGACGATAATCCAGCGTGGGACCTGATTATAGGGCAGATATCCGGCATACCTTCTGGCCTGCTGGTAAGGTGTCAGCATACTGCCGTCAGACTGCTTGTATCCTTTTCGGAGGTCAATCTCCCGGCCCTTCTGCTCAATCAGGACACGGGTGGATTCGATGTATCCGTCAATGAAACTGGTATGGTCCAACTTCACCGGGACTTCAAAGGAAATGGCAGTAGAGCCGTCAATGCCGAAAACCTTTGTCAGTAATTCGATCCAAAATCGCTGTGTCTCCTGTTTTTCATCACCCCGGCCCTTCCAATCAGCCGCAAACCGGGCTGCGGCGGTGCGCCTATCAACATCTGTCATCGTGTACCTCCCGCAAAAGGGTTATTCGTCAAAAAAGTATAACATATTTTGTGAAAAAATGGTAGAGTTTTTTTCATACTTTTACCGATACTCTTACTGTGCGTGCATTAACACAACTAAAATTCTCGGAATACATCGACGCGGAACAGTTCTGCGGTTTCGTAACAACAGAACCGTAACGCGGTTCACGTTTTCGGGGCAAGGTATCCAGACTGCGATTTGGCGATCTGGTACCCAAAGCCCCGAAAATGGAGGGGGAATCCAAGGGGGGATACTTCCCCTCTTGGCACACGACTTTCGCAGAAAGTCTAGAGCAGTACACCACCACTGATACTGGTGCAAACGGCATTGCAAAGTATCTGGAAAACCACGGAATCCGTAAAATACAGCGGCAGAACGGGAAAAATCCGTTATTTGACGCGCACCTGATTCGATTGATTTTGAGGAATCCTGTTTACTGCGGAAAAATTGCCTACGGACGGAGGAGGACAGAGAAGGTTCACGGCACTAGGAACGATTACCGTCTTGTGGAGCAGGAGAACTACTTGTTGGTAGATGGCATACATGAGGGGTTGGTTTCTGAGGAGGTTTGGCAGACAGCGCAAGTTATGCAGCAGGGTGGATTTGCCGGAACCGGACGTGCCCACGACGGCGGCAAACTCGCCCTTCTCCACCGCCAGGTCCACGCCGTCCAGGGCCCGGACCTCCGTGTCGCCGGAACCGTATACTTTCCGCAAGCCGCGGGTCTCCAATATAGCCATACGATCTACCTCCATAGCGTAAAGTCTGCACTGCCTTTCGGCAGTACAGACTTTAACACAGAAATCTTTCCAGATCCTTTCTGAAATCTTACAGTTTGGAAAGATTTCAGCTCCGGGGCAGATAGAAGGAGAAGCAGCTCCCCCGCCCCGGCTGGGAGGACGCCTTGACATACCCGCCCTGCCCCTCCGCGATCTGGCGGGTCAGATACAGGCCGATCCCCACGCCCTCGATCTCGTAGGCGGCGGGGGAGCGGTAGAATCGCTGAAATACCTTGGCCCGCTCCGCCTCCGGGATGCCGGGGCCGCTGTCCGTGACGTTGATGCGGCAGAACATCTGGTAGGGGATGACCTCGACCGTGACCGTCCCGCCGGCGGGCGTGTATTTTACCGCGTTGTCCAGCAGGTTGCACACGGCCTCCGCCGTCCACTTGGGGTCAAAGACCGCCTGGGCATCCGTGGATGCCAGCGTCAGGGTGATCCCCTTCTCCGCCGCTTTGGGGATGAACTGAGCAGCGGCGTCTTCCAGCATGGGCGCCAGCGGCCCCGCCTTGGGGTGCAGGGCCAGGACGCCCGCCTCCAGCCGGGAGGTCTTCACCAGTGCGTCCACCAAGGCGCGCAGCTTTTCCACCTGGCCCTCCAGGGCTGCGGCGCAGTCCCGGCCCTCCGGGGAAAGCTCCTGTTCCGACAGGAGCTGGGTATACAGCAGAATATTGGCCACCGGGGTCTTCGTCTGGTGGGAGATGTCGGCGATCAGGGCCTTGATCTTGTCCTTTTCCTCCTGAAGCTTCTGGGCGGAGACGGCGTTGGCGGCGAGATAGTGGGCAAACCGGGACTCGACGGCGGAGAGCAGGCTTTCATCGAAGTCCCGCTCCAGAAAGATTCCCGCCATGGCTGCGTCCAGCATACGGTTCAGATTTTTCATAACGTGTCTGGCGTGAAGGCGGTTCCAGACCGCCGCCGCCAGCGCGGCCGCCGCGAAAACAGCGATGACGGCAGTGATCCATGCCATGTCAATTCACCGCCCAGGTATAGCCGATGCCATAGACCGTTCTCAGAAAACGGGGCTTGGAGGGCGTGTCCTCCAGCTTGTCCCGCAGGCGCTTGACCGTGACCGACAGGGCGTTTTCCTCCACGTACTCCCCGCCGCCCGGCCACACCCGCTCCAGCAGCGTCTCACGGGACAGAACGCGCCCCCGGTTTTCTGTCAGGACCCGCAGCAGCCGCTGTTCCGTTTTGCTCAGTTCGATGAGCTGGCCGTTTTTGCGAAACTCCATCCACTCGAAATCAAAGGAGAAACCCTCCAGCTCTACCGAGGCCGTCCGCACCGGAGTACCGCGCCGCAGCTGGGCGTTGACCCTGGCCCGCAGTATAGCCAGAGAGAAGGGTTTGGTGATATAGTCATCCGCCCCGGATTCAAGACCCAAGACGATGTCGGTTTCCAAATCGTTTGCCGTGAGCAGGATGACGGGGACGCTGGAATGGCGGCGCCGCACATCCTGCAGCAAATCGAGCCCGCTCCCGTCTGGCAGGTTGACATCCAGGATGAGCAGATCAAAGTCTTTGCCGGGCAGAATACTCTGCGCCTGGGACAGCGCAGTACACAGTTCCACGTGAATGCCGTCATTTTCCAAAGCAAACCGGATGCCCTGTCCCAGGGCGGCGTCATCCTCCAGCAGCAAAATGTGCTTCATCGCGGTCCTCCTATCAGATGTTAGGTCTATCATACCCTCCTTTAGACGCTTTTTCAAGGATTTCCTATTATCTGTGGAAGGAAGATGGCCTGCTGCCTCCCGCGTCTACCGGCATCTGTCCTGATACTCCGACGGAGACACCCCCACCAGTTTTTTGAAGGTACTGCCGAAATACGCCACATCCCTGTAGCCCACCATTTCCGCCACCTCGTAAACCTTGTACCGGCAGTCCTGGAGCAGCTTCATGGCGGCGTGGACCCGGTACTGGGTGAGGTAACTGATGATGGTATAGCTGGTCTCCTTCTTGAACACATGGCTCAGGTGTCCCTCGCTGACCCCCAGGTGGGCGGCAATGGTGGTGATGGATATATCCTGGTCGGCATAGTGCCCGGCGATATATTCCAGCGCCTGAAGCACATACTTGCTCTTGTCCCCCTTCGTCAAGGGCAGGGTGTCCTGGGGGGTGAGTGCCGTCAGTTCCTGCTCCTTCTGGCGCACCTTGTCGATGGCCGCCATCAGCTCCTGGTCCCGGAAGGGCTTGAGGAGATAGTCGTCCGCCCCGAACTGGAGGGCGCTGCGGGCATAGGAAAAGTCGCTGTGGGCGGTGAGTACGATCACATGGGCCCGGCAGCCCGCCGAGCGCAGGCGGTTCATCATTTCAATGCCGTCCATACGAGGCATGCGCACGTCGGTGATGATGAGATTGGGTTTATAACGCTCCACGGCGGCCAGTCCCTCTTCCCCGTTGGCAGCCTCGCCAACCACCACACAGCCCCGGGCGGACCAGTCCACCCCCAGTACGATGCCCCGGCGGACCAACGGCTCGTCGTCAACGATCAATACCTTCAGCATGGGCCTTCTCCTTTCTCTTCAAAGGCATTCTCAGCCAGACGCAGCTGCCCTCTCCCGGCGTACTCCGGGCGGACAGGCCGCAGGCCTCCCCGTAGCGCAGGCGCAGGATGCTGTCCACATTGAACAGCCCCAGATGTCCGTCGGGGAGCTGCCGCGGACCGCTGTTCAGCCGCTCCAGCACCTCCGGCGGGATGCCGCAGCCGTTGTCGGATACATACAGCAGCAGCATGTCCTCCTCCTCCCCCGCCCAGATCTTGATGTAGCCATCCTCCCGGTCTGCCACTCCGTGCAGGATGGCGTTCTCCACAAGGGGCTGAAGGGCCAACTTGGGCACCAGGCAGGACTGATACCGCTCGGCCACGTCCACCTCACAGGTAAACCGGTCCCCGAATCGAATGGTCTGGATGTTCACATACCGATCCACCAGCTCCAGCTCCTCCTCCAGGGTGACAACCTCGTCCCCAGAGATACTGGAGCGGAGAATAGCGGCCAGATCGGTGGCCAGTCCGGCTACCTCAGGGGCCTGATGGGCCATGCCCAGCCACTTCACGGCGTCCAGCGTATTATACAGAAAATGGGGGTTCAGCTGTGCCTGCATCATGCGCAGTCTGGCCTCATTCAGTTCCCGCTGTCGCTGGACAGACCGGTCCAGGTTGACCAGATACTCCTCCGCCATGTGGTTGAACCGGCCGGCAAGACGGCCCAGTTCGTCAGACCGGTCCGTCTCCAGGCGCACGTCCAGGCGGCCCCGCTCCACCTCGCCCATAGCCTCGTCCAGCTGATGAACGGGCTGAGACAGATAGCGGCTGAGAATCCAGGCGCTGAGCAGGCCCAGTACCAGGCACAGCGCCCCCATCAGAGCGCCGGTGAGGTAAATGGCCCCCATGACCAGGGGCGTAAAGGCCCGGGGCTGCTGCAGCACAAGCACAAGACCGGCTGTTTCATGGCTTCGGGCGAAAAAACGGTACCCCTCCCGCTCTCCCGAGAGCGTACCCTCCTCCAGCAGCTGCCGCCGGAGGGCATCCGCTGTCTGGGCGGCCTGGGCGGGCCGGGAATAGTACACCGGCCGCCAGCTCCTGTCCAGCAGCAGCACCTCGCTGGCAGCCGTATACTGTCCGCCGAAGAGGCTTTCGAAGCCCCCCTGTTCCACTACGGCCACCACATATCCGAGAACAGTGCCGCTGTAGTTGCGTACCGCCTGGGCGGCGGCCAGTCCCCCGCCGTCCGCAGTCCGGAAGACGGTTCCCTCCGACTCCCCGGCAGCCCGGAGGATGCCCCAGTCCACCTCCAGCGGTCCGCCGGGAAGTCCGGAGGTGGTATAGCAGCACAGCCCGTCCCGGTCATACACCTCCATACGCACCTCGTCCCGCATGGGCGCAGCGGCCCGGGACAGAACCTGGTACAGCGTCCTGGAGTTCCCACCGCCCCGCCGGAGGGCGGAGCGGACGACCGTGCTGTCCGTAAGCTGGCCGATCACCGCCCCGCAGTCCTCCTGAAGGCCGCGCAGGGAGGCGGAGAGAGCAGACAGCTGTTCCTCCGCCTCACCGGCCAGGCTCTCCTCGCCGCGCCCAATCAAAAGGCGCATCATCAGCGCCCCGCACAGCAGCAGCGGGAGCAGAATCGCCAGCAGAACCGTCACAAAGATCCTGTTCCGGAAGGATTGGCGCACCCACGTCCTCACTGCTGTCCCTCCAGTTCCCGCCACTGCCGCAAAATGGCGTCCCGCTCCGCCGCGGCCTTGTCCAAATCGTAGTCCAGAGTGGTCATTTTCGTCTCCTCCGGGCTCAGCCCGCTGCGTACCGGCCTGCGCCAGCACTTCTCCGCCAGGTGCCGCTGAGCATCCTCCCCCAGGGCGAAATCAATGAACCTTCGGGCGTTCGCCTCGTGGGTGCAGCCGGCAATGACGGCCATGCCGTCCACCACCACGCTGGTCCCCTCCTCCGGATAGAGCAGGGCCACATCCAGCCCCGCTTCCACTGCCTCCAAAGCGGAGGATTCCAGGGTCACGCCGATTGTGCAGCTGCCGTCGGCAACCGCTCCGGCCACCTCGTCCACCACCGCGCTGATCTCGGACAGAACTCTTCCGTCCAGATTGCGGTAAAACGCCTCCAGTACGTTTTCCTCGTCCGGCAGGACCTGTTTCATGGTTGCCAGGGCGGTATAGCTTCCGCCGGACACCAGAGGACTTGCAAAGGCGATGCGCCCCCGCCATACCGGGTCCAGCAGGCTTGCCCAGCCTGACGGCGGATTTATCCGCACCAGCACCGGATTGTAAACCAGCACCACCGGCACCACCGAGAAGGCGGACCAGCTGCCGTCCCCGCAGCACAGCGCAGCGTCCAAATACTCCGCCTGGGGACTTATGTAGGGTGAGAACAGCTCTCTTCGCGCGGTCAGACTGTCCGCCCCGACGCCAAAGGGCAGGTCGCACACCGGCCGATCCCTTTCCGCCTCCAGCCGCTCCAGAAGCTCCGCCGTGCCGCCGGTCTCCACCTGTACCCACAGCCCGGTGCGCTCCTCGAACTCCTTGATGACCGGCTCATAGACGGATCTGGGGTGGGAGGTGTAGATCACCAGCCGCTCCTCCTCCTTAGGGATGAAGGCGGACCAGTCCGCCGGCTGTTTCCCGCCGCAGCCCGTCAGCAGCAGGCACAGTACCCATACCAGCAGGCGTTTCACGCATCCTTTCCCCCTTTGCTCTCTGCATTTTCTGCTATTTTACCATATCCGGACAGCAGAATGCAAGTAGCGGCCTCCTGGAGACGGCCCCTTCCCGCTCCGAGGGAAGGAAATTGGCCGGGGATCTATTGACAGATTGTAGTTTTACTGCTATAATAAAACTACAATCCATCAATTAAAGGAGGATGCTTATGCCGGCATACATCTCCATTTCAGAATCTGAGTGGACGGTTATGAAAATCATTTGGAGCGAACCGCCTAAAACGCTTCAGGATATCCTGGGCAGCCTGAAGCACACGGGCTGGAGTACCACAACCATCCAGACCTACCTCGCCCGGCTTGTCAAAAAAGGCGCGCTGGCCACAGAGCGCCAGGGAAAACGATACCTGTATTATCCGGCCGTATCGGAAAGGGATTGCCAGCTTGCGGAAAGCCGGACTTTTCTGAACCGTATTTATGACGGATCCCTGTCCCAAATGGTAAAGGGATTTGTGAAAAGCGGCAGTTTGTCACAGGAGGAGTGGGAGGAGCTGAAAAACCTCATTGCCTCCCAGGAGAAATGACATGCTGATGATCGGCGACATTTTTTATATCATGCTGTTTGTGACTACTGCAGGCGGAGTATTGACGGTGTTATCCCTTGCGGCAAGCCGGACCCTGCGCTTTATGCCGCCGCTTTGGTTCAGCATTTGCAGGATGGCCGCGTATATCATACCTTTACCTGCTCCAGGCCTGTATTTGATTTCGCCGGAGGAACATTCATGGGTTCATGGGTATGATAACGTTTGCATCCTGTGGCTGTGGGGGATCCTCTTCTTTACCCTCTACGATGCCGCAAGGACGCTGCTGGCACGCAGGGCCATCCGGAATTACCGCGTCTGTGACGACGAGCGTATCAAAGAGATCTGCGCCCGCTGCGTCGGATTTGCCGGTATGAAGAAAATGCCGTCCATCTATTTCGGTACGCTGGCTGACCCGGCTTGTGCGGCCCGGTGTTTTGCACCCGGCGGTCATTCTGAACGAGGCGGCCATGGGACAGCTTACCGATATGGAGCTGACGGCGGTCCTCTCCCATGAAGTAATGCACCTTAAGCGGAAACATAGGAATCAACGCAATCCTGATTTCAGGCGCCCTGACAGCCGTCTTTGCGCTGCTCGCCCTTTTGGGCGGGGAGCTGCTCCATCTGAGCTGCGCTGGATTTGAGGTGTTTTTTCCTGTTTTTTGCTCCATCGCCGTGGGTGAGTGGGGAAAGATGAAGACCGATGATGCCTTTGACATAATCGCCGCCCAGTCGCCTTCCGTCTTTCCGTGGATTCTGCGCCGGTTTACCGCAGTTTTTGGGGAAGTGACGGTATTCGCCACAGCCGCTATGACCGCTGTTTCTTTCCTGAGGCAGGAAGCGCCTGTGTCTGAGCTGTTTCTGCTCTATTTTGCGCCGGCTTTTTTTCTCTCAACCCTGGCCGTTCTATCCGGAATCTGCTTTTTGCAGGAGCATATTCCGGCGCTGCTTTGCGGCATGACCGGTTTGCTTGTTTTAATGCTCCGCAGCCTGCTGCGGGTGCAGGGAATGGGATACGTCTATCTCTTCATTCGTTTTGCCGGGGACCCGGACGATGTGTGGCTTATCAACAAAGCGATTCTGTGCGGCTGCGGCTTGCTGCTGTGGTATGGCATATTTACGATATGCGATAAACGGAAATATAGTCGAAGCAGTTGAGAATCGGTAAAAAGGAGGCGAGGGAAAACTG
>OFFM01001136.1_pt1 | contig 15948 bp, 7 predicted proteins | sample 1521401 | NCBI WGS metagenome assembly OFFM01 (sample SAMEA3504118, study PRJEB24116) | mouse gut metagenome | biome: mouse gut; feature: mouse-associated habitat; material: faeces | place: Denmark | collected 2011
CGGCAGCCGCGCCGACAGCTATTATTATTGCGGTTATAGCAGCTATAATACGGTTCATTGCAGACTCGTTTTTTGTCTTTAAAGATATAAACGCAGATCGGCGCTCAGCGGTTGCCGATCCCGGCAGTCTTAGCCTCATCCCATAGCGCATCCATCTCATCGAGAGTCATAGATGACAGTTCGCGCCCTGTCTCCTTGGCGCGCGATTCGATATGGTTGAAGCGCGCGATGAACTTGCGGTTTGTGCGCTCCAATGCATTCTCTGGGTTTATGCCGTATAGTCTCGACACGTTTATTAGGCTGAAAAGCAGATCGCCCATCTCCTCCTCCATGCGTTCGGCATCGAGTTTCTGCACCTCTGCGCGGAACTCTTCAGCTTCCTCTGTGAATTTCCGCCATGCTCCCTCCGGCTCATGCCAGTCGAAGCCTACGTTTGAAGCCTTCTCCTGCACACGGAAAGCCTTGACCAGTGCGGGAAGTGCCTCGGGTACGCCTGCGAGAACGGTGCGGTTGCCCCCTTTCTCCCGCAGTTTCAGCTGCTCCCAGTTTTGGATTACAGTCTCGGCATCGTCAGCCTTGACATCGCCGAAAATGTGCGGATGGCGGTAAATGAGCTTGGCATTGAGCGCGTCGGCTACATCGGCTGCGTCAAACTGCTCCTTCTCCTCGGCGATCTTCGCGTAGAAAAGCACATGGAGCAGCACGTCGCCGAGTTCCTTCTTAATGTCGGCAGTGTCATCGTTGAGAAGCGCCTGGCAGAGCTCGTAGACCTCCTCTATGGTGTTCGGACGCAGACTCTCGTTGGTCTGCTTGCGATCCCACGGACACTCCACGCGCAGGCGGTCGAGCGTGTCGATAACAGCGGCGATAGCCGCCGCTTTTTGTTCAGTTGTGTGTGCCGACATATTCCTTTATACCATTTTCAAGCCATTTGCCGAAGCGAGCCACATTCTCGTCGTAGTAGTAGGGGGCGGCGAGGGGACGTCCGGCATTATCGAGCATCACATAATAAGGCTGTGAGTTGGCTGCGAACTTGCTGCGCTGCAGATAGCTCCACTTGTCGCCGATGCTCTCGAGACGGACGTTACGTCCGTTCTCCTCAACGGTGATCACCTCGGGGAGCGACTGCTTGTCGTCGACCATCAGCTTTATGAGCACGAAGTTCTCGCGAATGATTGTCGAGATCTCCTCGGTATCGAATACCGCGCCCTCCATCTTGCGGCAGTTGACGCATCCGTGGCCTGAGAAATCGATTATGACGGGACGTCCGGTCTCGGCGGCGTAGCGCATGCCGGCATCGTAGTCGTCAAACTCGCGGAACTCCCCTCCTGCATAGAGGTTGAAGTCCTGGGTGTAGAGCGGCGGAACGAAAGCGCTAACGCTCTTGAGGGGTGCTCCCCAGAGTCCGGGGATGAGATATACGGCGAAGCTGAGCGATATCAGAGCCATGAAGAAACGGAGGATAGGCACGTGCTCGGTGGGGGTGTCGTGTGAGAAGCGGAGCTTGCCGAGCAGATACATGCCGAGGAGGATGAATATGACAACCCACAGCGACACGAATACCTCGCGGTCGAGAACGCCCCAGCCGTAGGCAAGGTCAGCCACGGAGAGGAACTTGAGCGACAGCGCGAGCTCGAGGAAGCCGAGCACCACCTTGACGGAGTTGAGCCATCCGCCGGAGCGGGGCATCTCCTTGAGCCATGAGGGGAATATTGCGAATAGTGTGAACGGAATGGCGAGTGCGAGCGCGAATGCACCCATGCCGATCGCCGGTCCGGTTATGTCGCCCATAGATGCCGCCTCGACAAGGAGGGTGCCGATGATAGGACCTGTGCAGGAGAATGACACGAGCACGAGTGTGAACGCCATGAAGAAGATGCTTATCAGACCTGTGGTGCGCTCAGCCTTGCTGTCGACGCCGTTGCTCCAACGCGAGGGGAGCTTGATGTCGAACGCTCCGAAGAATGATATGGCGAACACGAGCAGGAGCAGGAAGAACGCGAGGTTGAACACGGCGTTTGTCGCAAGGTCGTTGAGCTTGCTTGCTCCGAAGATGAGTGTGATTGCGAGTCCGAGTGCAAGATAGATGACGATGATGCCGGCACCGTAGGTCAGGGCGTCGCCGATGGATTTGGCGCGCGATGTGTTCTTCTTGAGGAAGAAGCTCACGGTCAGGGGGATCATAGGCCATACGCAGGGAGTGAGCAGAGCCACCAGTCCGCCGATGAATCCCCAGATGAATATGTACCAGAGCGATGATTGCGCTATGTTCTGACTGTCGGCGTCGGTGAAGCGGCTGAAATCGGCAGGTGCCCACCACTCTGCTTCGTCGGCTGCCGGTGTGGGTTTTGCCGGTGCGGTAACAGACGGTGATGCTACGGTAGTGTCGGCTGTCGAAGTTCCGGCGTTGAATCCTTCGGATGCGAACTCAAACGGTTCCTTTGCCGGAGGTATGCAGCTGCCGTCGTTACATCCCTGGAAGCTGATATTGCCCTCGATTAGGTAGCCTTTGTCGCCGGTGAGGCGGAAATGCTGCGTGAGGGTCACATCGCTCTCCCACCAGTTGAGCTTGAGGTGGAACACCATGTCGACTTTTTCGACAGGAGCCTGTGAGGGTTCGAGCGCGCCGACAAGCTCAACGCCTTCAAGGCGTGAGTAGGTCACTGATGTTGCACGCGGTCCGCCGTCGGGCAGGGTAGTGCCGTAGAGGTGCCATCCCGGCTCTACGGTGGCGTTGAAACGGATCACACCCTCGGTGGCTGATGTCAGCTCGGATGTGATGTTCCAGACTATGGGGTTGACAATCTGCGCCTGCAGCGCCACGGCAAGCGCGGCGAAGAGGAGTGTTACGGTTGAGATTAATCGTCGCATATCGGGAGTGATCACTTAATGATTACTTTCTTGCTGAATTTCTGTGTTGCCGGAGGGAGGCATGTCTGGTCGTTGCAGCCCATGTAGGATATGGTTCCGGCTACGGTGGCGTTAGCCTTGTCGGTGACGCGGAAGCGGCGGCGGAGGGCAATGTCGGCGTCCCACCACTGGAGATCGACATCAAACATGGCGTCGTGGACGGTGAGCGGCTTGCGCGCTGCCTCGAGCGGGGTCACCCATTCGATGCCACGCGAGGCGTCGACATCAATTGTTGTTGCCTTAGGTCCGTTTGCGGGCATTTCGAGTCCGTAGAGGTGCCATCCTTTCTGAAGAATAGCCTTGAATGTGGCAACGCCCTCGTTGGCGGTGAGCATCTTCACGGTTACCTGCCAGCGCAAGGGTGACTCGTCGGAGGTCTGTGCTGCGGCGGTGACAGCGAACATTATGATTGTAAGAAAAGAAAAGATTATGCGTCGCATGGATAGATTGTTATTGCGGTTGAGAAATTTTCTGCAAAGTTAGCCTTTTTCCGTGATAATGCCAAACTTGGCACACGTGGCTGACGGCAGGTTTACCGAATCATAACGCATGCATGATGAGTGGTTGTAAGAGAGATTACGGGGCAGAGAATTTTGTGGTTATCGGCAGAAGAATATGCCGGCTCACAGTGTCCCGATCGTTGAGCTCCTGGGAATGGATTATTTTTGAGAATCGGAGGAAAAAATTTGAGTTGTGCGGGAAGTTTTTTTAATTTTGCGGTGTGGAAATAATGCCGTCAATCCCATGAGATTGCTGTGGCGGAATCGCTGGTTTCTGCAGGGGATTTCCATAAAGTGTGTATAGATAAAAGTGTATATAGATTTTAATTTGATTTGCTTATGAAGAAGTTTTTGCTTGTGTGCGTTGCCGTGTTTGCCGTGGTGATGCCGGCTCATGGATTGACAGGTCTGTTTCGTCCGCCATCCACCAACATTCAGTCGGCATTTTCAGCACAATTCTTAAACGTGAGCCAATGGCAGCAAGGGAATCTTACAGGATACAATTCCAATGGTGTCGTTATTAGCGGGAAAATAAATAGTAGCGGCGTAAAATTTGTCATGTCGCCGACCGATAAAAGAGAGACCATAACCATAGAAACCACAGGTGGTAATGGTATACGGTTTGAGGCATCGAAAATGATTATCTATGCAAATCAGACGATTTCAATCTCTACAACCGGTTCAGCGATCAGCCGTATAATGTTCCGTGGCGCTAACGGACCCTATGTATCAGGTGATACCGATGCTGGGAGTTTCCAATGGGATGACTCTGACGCAAAATATCCAGATTACATATATACGTTGTCAAAATCAACAACAAGAGTTGAATTCAAGACTATGTATGATTTGGAATTGACTCTATCGATACAGTTCGAGTTGGTAGAACCGCTTGCTGCTCCTACAGTTGACATGGGATATCGTGATGACCTGGTTGTTGCCGGCTACCCGAAACTTGTTGAGGAAGATGGCATACAGGAATTTCAGTATCTGTTTGAGGAGGGTCAGTTGCTTAGGCTCGCCGTTCCGGATGGAGCCTCGAAAGTCCGTTATACGATTGACGGTAGGACAGACCCAAAAACTGAGGGCATTTTAGAGGACATCGTTGGCGGTATCTGTCCTATAACATTGCCAAAGGTAGGTGTGGGATATACGACTGAGGTGCGTGCGGTGTGTCTGGATGCCAGCGGTAACCCCGGTGACGAGTTCCGCATTGTGTGCCGAAGAATGGATATCGCTACCCCTTCCGCTCCGCGAGTGCTTCAGTACTATACTGATGCCTTGATTGTCAAGGACTCGTCCTACCAGTATTATTACAGCTATGATAAAAGTACGGTAAGGGATGTGGATGATAATAACACAATATATCTAACTCATAATTATGGACTTATTAAGCTTAGTGATACGTATGGTGATCATGTGTCGCTGAAGTTCCGTTATGCCATTGATGATAGTCCGGTGGCGAATGGCAGCACGGCGTATTCCGCTGATGCCTTTGTCGGTTTAGAACCGGATGCGCTCGCTTTGTATCTGCCAAGCCGTACCTACAATAACTCAACTCAGAGCTGGGATGAGGCACCGAGCCAAGGTTCGGATATTTTTACAGGCAGCAACCCGGATGTGAGTTATCTGCATATTATCAATGTCACTGCTAATCCGGGGTCTATCGCCTACCGTGAGAGTGAGCCTGTGACCTACACGCTGCGGCGGTTGCGTCCGCAGGTTGAGGAGCTGGAGCTTGATGTGGTTAACGGAACATATCAGAACCGCACGGCACGCTTCTCGCAGTATATGCAGATCAAGGATGTTGCGGCGGCAAACATGGATGTCGCACAGTACTATTTCGCATTCTCGACTACGGACGAGGTGACAACAATCGATCCTGCCAATCCTTCAACCCTCCGCCTGACGAAAGATCTGGAGACCGGCAAGTGGTACTCGGAGAAGAAGTTTACAGAGAGCGGATATCTGTCAGTTTTCGCAGTGAACAGCGACAATATCCTCGGTCCGGCGTTCACGATACGTCTGGAAAAACTGCCTACCGTGACCCTTGACAACCTCGGCGCACTCAACGCCTCGTCGGCTGATGCCGCGATATTCAACAACCGTCTGGTGATATTCAATTGCCCGCTTCTTGTAGAGGGGGTGGAGAATACTGTCGACAACGCCAAGTTTATGTACGTACGCGATCCCGAGGGGAATGCCATTAAGTTCGTCAACAACGGCTCCAACATATTCTTCCATGATGTCGAGGGTGAGCATTATGCCGTAGGGCAGGAGATCCCCGCCGGAGGCATAACCGGTATGTACCGTTACAACGACGGCTGGCCGCAGATCGATGTTTATGTAGGTCCGGGCGACGATTACCGTCCCTACAGTGTGGCGGGTATCGTGCCGGTGTCGGACTGGGCGGATTACAACCCTGCGCGCAGAGATATAGACAAGTCTGATTTCAACCGGCATGTGGTGTTGAGCGGTATGCAGTGGACTGACAACGAATCAACGTTCCTTACAGAGGATGGCACAGAGGTGGTCGGTTACGGCAGATTCACCGAGCACGACACTCCGCTGAAAGGACTCAAAGCCGGTCAGAAATACCGCGTGGAGGGTTTCGTGGGTCAGCGTGAGGGTGAACTGCGCATATTCCCGACAAGCGTGACCTCCGAGATCGTGGTTCTTGCTCCGAATCCGATCATCGCCGATCCTGATGCGGAAGGGTGGACTACTGTGAATGTAATCTCCGACGAGGTGAAACTGACGATTGACCGCACCGGTGTTGAAGGGCGACAATTCGTGTACCGCTTCGCCGATACGGAAGCCTACCTCAACTGGCCGGAGAACAGCCAGCGCGCTCTCACGATAACAGCCGATAATTACGGTGCCGACGGCGTATGCCATCTGCAGGTGGCATATATGGAGAACGGCGAGGCTACCACTCCGCTGAAGATACGCTTTGTGAAGCATGCCGTGACAGGCACGTTTGACAATATAGCCGATTTCAAGGCTCTCTATCCCGACGAGGTCGAGACGCCGGATCCGCGTGGCGGCGAGGTGAAATACTACCGCTACACCGGCAAGGCGCAGGTGCGCGCCATCACTCCGCGCTATCTCTATCTGCGCGATTATGAGAACTGCCCGGCAGGTGAGGAGAGCAAACACTCGCTGCTGCTCTACAATGAGAACGGATGGAACGCCGCTGTTGAGATGAAGGGTGGCGACGGCTCGCGTGCCCGCGCTTTGACAGAGGGCGACATTATCACTGACTTCGTGCTTATAGCCGACCGCATCCCGCAGATGCACGGCCTGCGCGGATATGCCACAGGTTTCGCCCGCACGCTGCACCGCGTGGAGGTGGATCCTGCTGAAGTGTCGTCGCCAAAGAATATTGATGCCACGAAGGATGATTTCGGAGGATTCGATGACTCTGACCGCATGGTGCGCTACTGGATCGAGAATGTGACTGTGACGCACCGCGAGGATGGCGTCTACGTGCTCGATATCCCGGGTGCTCCGGAGCTTAATATAAATGATGTGTTCCAGTACACGGGCGGTTGGGCTACCTCCTACCGTGCCGGTACGGTGTATGATATCGAGGGTGTGGTGCTGCTCAACGGCAAGCCTGTCGACGGTCAGACCAAGCATTATGCCGTAGCCATGACCAATTTCAAGATCGGTGGTGCGGTGCCGGCACTTTCGCTTCCATCTCTAGAAGGGGTCGCCGACAGCGACGCTTCGGCTCCTCTGACGTTCATGACCACCGCCAAGGTTGTTCTCGCTCCTGCTCCGGGAAGCATAACCGAGGATGGCGGCGAGAAACTCATGATCTATTACACCATTGACGGCAGCGATCCGCGCAACAATCCACAGGGGCGTAAGGTGTACACGGAGCCGTTCGAGATCAGCTCGTCGGTGACGGTTAAGGCATACGCGGCTATCGCCGGTCACATGCCGAGCGCTGTAGTGGAGCGCACTTTCACCCGTCTTGCCAATGACCGCCGCTACATTGTGAACTTCATCAACCAGGCTGAGCCGAATGTCGCTTACCACTTCACCGGCGATGCCCGCGTGGTGAAGAAGGGTGGTGAATACATATTCATACGCGGTGCGGTAGGACACTATCTGCCGATCCACGTGACTGAGGATGCTATCGATATGGATGCCGTTCCGGAGGGTGCCTATCTCGCCGATTTTGTGGCGGAGGCTGACTTCGTGAACAACCGTGTGCGCGGTGCTCGTATCACTCCGGCTTACAGCGGTATGTTCGGTGGCATACTCGATCCCGCACCGTCAAATCTCGACATACGTCTTGAGCCTGACGAAGTGACCACGATCACCGCCGAGAACGCGCGCCGCTATGTGCGCATAAGCGGCGTGAAGCTGATCGGCACCGAGTTTGAGACTGAGGACGGAATCTCGCAGCAGGACACCGAGTGGAAACTGATCACCAACCGCGGCGATGAGTCGGGTGTGGAGATCCGTGTGAACCACAATATCCTCGAACCTGAGTTTGACTGGGACAATACGGACACCGACGAGGCTGCATACTACAATATCACAGGTTTCGCAATGCTCGGCGATGACGGCACAATAGAGCTCTGGCCTACGGAGGTCGAAAAGGTGCGCGCCGCTAAACTGGTTGTGCCCACCTTCTCCGGAGGCATCATCTCGCAGACGCAGATGCTTGAGCTTACGACGGTGAAGTTCTATCCGTCGACCACGGTGACTCTCACATGCCCGATCATCGACCCTGAGAGCGCGACCATCGAGTATATAATAACTCCGGATGAGAATGCTCCTGCCGATGATGCGAAATGGAACGTCTACGCGCAGCCTTTCGCGGTGATCTCCGACGCCTATATCCACATGCGTGCCACAGCGCCGGGATATGAGACGAGCACCCACAGCCACCTGAAGATGATACTTGCTGCGGATGATGATCCGGAGGTGAATGTGAGCGGACGCGTGGTGTTCAGTCTCGATAATACGGAGGCGGGCAGCGTGAAGGTCAAGATCGAGCCGGAAGTGACCCCGTCGGGCGACTGGAGCATTTATTACACCACTGATCCTGACAAGGCGCTGACTCCCTCGAACGGAACGCTCTACACCGGCCCGTTCGAACTCACGGAGAGCGGCCTGGTAATCGCGATACTCGTGGAGGGGGGCAAGCCTTCGGCTAATGTATGCGAGGTGTACGTATGGGTTGCACCCACGGCTGTCGATTCGATCGGCTCAGACAAGATCGAGGAGATCCGCGCCGACGGCGACAGGATCATAGCTCCCGAGGGCTCGGAGGTGTATGATCTGAACGGCCGCCGGGTGCGTGCCGAGGGGCTACGCCCGGGCATCTATATCGTTCGTACGCCATCGTGCCGCACGGTGAAAGTTAAGCTGTAAAAACTCACATATCCAATATGGTGGGATCCGCTGATTCGGTCGGCGGATCCCACTTTTTTCTTCCGGGCAACTAACTTTTTGGTGGGTAGCGTTGTTTAAGAGATACACACCGGGAAAGTGTTCCCGACAGACAAACCAAAATTTAAGAAACACATAAAACACTTATTACTATGAATACAGCCCCTCTTCAAGGCATTAAAGTGGTCGACTTCACCGCTGTGCAGTCAGGACCCTCATGTACGCAGATGCTCGCATGGCTCGGCGCCGATGTGATTAAGATCGAACGCCCGGGCGTAGGCGACGCCACCCGTAAGGAACTTCAGTTTGACCCGAACGAGCCGAGCTACTACTTCCTGCAGCTCAACAGCGACAAGAAGTCGCTCGCTCTTGATGCCGCCACACCCGACGGCAAGGCTATCCTTACAAAGCTGATCGAGCAGGCGGATATCTTCGTCGAGAACCTTCACCCCGGAGCCATGGATAAGCTCGGCTTCAGTTGGGAAGTGGTCCACAAGCTCAATCCGAGATGTATCTACGGTACGATCAAGGGTTTCCCGCCCACATCCAAGTATAAAGACCTGAAGGCTTACGAACCTGTGGCTCAGGTGACCGCAGCTGCGGCAACAACTACCGGATGGTACAGCGGCGAGTACAATATCCCGACACAGAGCGGTGCGGCTCTCGGTGACTCGAATACAGGTATGCACCTGCTTATCGGACTGCTCGCAGCACTGATGCAGCGTGAGAAGACCGGCGAGGGTTCATTCGTATATCAGTCGATGCACAACGCATGTCTTAACCTCTGCCGTATCAAGACCCGTGACCAGTTGACACTCGACAAGATCGGTTATCTGACACAGTTCCCGCAGTATCCTAACGAGAAATTCCCTGACTACGTGCCGCGTGCCGGTAATATTGAGGGTTCAGGCGTGCTCGGCTGGACATTCCCCTGCAAAGGCTATCAGACCGACCCGAACGATTACGCATACATCATTCTTCAGCGTGGCGCCAAGGACTTCGAGAAGGCTTGTCAGGCATTCGGTTTCGAGGACTGGCTTACCAATCCCGACTTCAACACCGCCGATGCCCGCGACCGTCACAAACAGGAGATCATCGACCGTATCACCAAGTGGTCGCTCCAGCGCTCCAAATATGATGTGGTGACCGCTCTTGCTCCTTACGGCGTGCCTTGCGCACCTGTGCTCAACACCAAGGAGATAATGAGCGATGAGAGCCTTTACGACGGCAATACCCTCGTGCGCATCAACCAGGGTGGCAATATCGGTGAGTTCGTGACTGTAGGATGTCCGTTCACCATCTCCAACTACCAGCCTACCTACGGTCCGTGCCCGACACTCGGCGGCAACACCGACGAGGTGCTTTCGGCACTCGGATACACAGCCGACCAGATCGCGGAGTTTGCCAAGAACGGCACTACCGCACCCATGCCCAAGCCTGAGGCTCCGGCAAAATAATCTCTGACAGCTGAACAGAAATACAGGCGGGGAGGCACGGTCCTGACAACGGTGCCGGCAGCCTCCCCGCTTTTTTACCAACAGTTGTCAACAAGACAATCCTTTCTCATCAACGTTAAAGAATCAACATGTCAACAACTACCACAACCACAGCTACCCCCGCCGGCGCTCCTGCGGCTCCCCACTTCCCGGAGCAGGTGACGGGTATGTATATACTTGCCCGCGCATTGAAAAACGTTGGGCTCGACACAATGTATGGTCTCGTAGGTATTCCGGTCACCGAGGCGGCATACATAGCACAGGAACAGGGTGTGCGTTTCATCGGTTTCCGCCATGAGCAGCAGGCTGGTATGGCTGCCGCTACACACGGCTACCTGACCAAACAGCCTGGCGTGCTGCTGACCGTATCGTCGCTCGGTTTCATGAACGGACTTACCGCTACGGCTAACGCTACGGTCAACTGCTACCCGATGATCCAGATCTCAGGTGCTTCCGACCCCACTATGGTGGATATGAACATAGGCACCTACGAACAGCTCGACCAGCTCAACACGGCTCGTCCGCTTGTTAAGGCGGCTTTCCGTTGCAGCAAGGCTTCCGATATCCCGTCGGCGGTCAACCGCGCATACCGTGCAGCCGTCAGCGGACGCCCGGGCGGTGTCTATATCGATATGACGACACCGGCTCTCGGCGAAATCATGAACCGTGAGGATGCGGAGAAGCTGTTCTATCAGCCTGTCGATATTGTAAGCCCCACAGCGCCATCGGCTGACGCCGTAAGCCGTGCGGTGGAGATACTCACCGCGGCAAAGCGCCCGGCTATCCTTCTTGGCAAGGGTGCCGCTTACGCGCAGGTCGACGACAAGATCAAGGAACTGATCGAGACGTACAACATTCCGTACTTCCCGATGTCGATGGCTAAGGGATTGATGCCTGACGCCGGTCCGCTGAGCGCGCTGTCGTGCCGCACCACCATCATGGAGCAGGCTGACGTAGTGATGATCCTCGGTGCGCGTCTGAACTGGCTGCTGTCATTCGGCAAAGGCAAGTGGAGCGAGACAACGAAGTTCATACAGCTTGAGGTGGATCCCCAGGAGATAGATATCAACCGTCCGATCGCAGCCCCGGTAGTGGGCGACCTCGGTCTGTCGCTCGATGCTATGCTCGCAGCCATGAAAGGCAAGACCATGAGCGCCGACCCGACGTGGGTTCCCAAACTGCAGGCTGAGACCAAGGCTAAGGATGCGAAGTTCGCCGCCCGTCTCGACGCCGCCAAGGATGCGCAGCCGATGACGCACTGGAGCGCACTGAGTGCAATAAAGCCTGTGCTTGCGGCAAATCCCGACGTGATCCTCATCAACGAAGGTGCCAATACCCTCGATGACACCCGCGACACCATCAACATGTCGCTTCCGCGCCACCGCGTGGACTGCGCTACATGGGCGATCATGGGCATGGGCATGGGCTCGACCGTCGGAGCTGCTGTGGCGACCGGCAAGAGCGTCGTGGCGATAGAGGGCGACAGCGCATTCGGATTCTCCGGCATGGACTTCAGCACGATATGCAGATACAAACTTCCTGCCACCGTGGTTATATTCAATAACGGCGGCATTTACAACGGCATCGGTGAGAACCTGAGCAAGGACGGCGACCCAGCCCCGACTACCCTCGATGTGAAGGCTCGCTACGACAAGCTCGGCGACGCATTCGGTGCAAAGACCTATTATGTCACGACTCCGGCGGAACTGACGCAGGCATTGACCGAGGCTATCGCCTCGAAGCAACCGTGCCTGATCGATGTTCAGCTTGCTGCCGACTCCGGCAAGGAGAGCGGACATATCGGGTACTTGAATCCAGCACCTTTGATTGACATAGTGGTATAGTATCTGTCTATAATTACTTACTCTCTTACGAAACGGCAGCCGTGCAGACTGCGGCTGCCGTTTTTTCAATCTATACGGAAGCTGTCAGGCTCCGCAAAATAACTTTTTTACTCACTCTTTCAACGTCTAATTTATGGAACATATAATCCTATATGCCATCGTGCCGATCATCGTGGTGATGCTGGCAGGATATCTTTCCGGTAAGAAGGGGATCTTCACGGGCGACGACTCGAAGAAGTTCAACAAGGTGGTGCTCAACTACGCCCTCCCTGCAGCCCTGTTTGTCTCTATCGTCCAGTCGACACGCGAAATGCTTGCGCGCGACATCAAACTGTCGCTCATCTCGCTGGTGGGCATCATGTTCTGTTTCATGGTGGTCTACTATGTGTTCCGCATGTTCAAGAAAAACACCGGTGCCGACGCTGCCGTATCGGCTCTTATCAGTGGTTCGCCTACAATCGGCTTCCTCGGGTTTGCGGTGCTTGAGCCTATATTCGGCACCACTCCTTCGGTGGCGCTTGTTGTGGCTATCGTGAGCATCGTGGTCAACGCCGTAGGTATTCCGGTAGGACTCTCGCTGATGAATGCCTCGCTTGAGAAGCAGGCTCCCGGCTCTACCAAGAAGCAGAGTGCATGGCTGCCTGTGCTTCACGCTCTTGAGCAGCCTGTAGCCTGGGCGCCGATCCTTGCAGTGATCTGGGTAGTCGCCGGAATTCCATGGCCGGAATGGGCAAGCCCGTCGTTTGACCTTATTAAAGGTGCCAACGCCTCGCTCGCAGTATTCTCCGCAGGTATCACGCTCTCATCGATCAAGGTTACAATCAACTGGCAGGCTGTACTCGGTTCTATCCTCAAGATGGTGTTCATGCCGGCTGTGATCCTTATTCTCGGTCTCATATTCAAGATGGATCCGATGAACCTCAAGATGCTTGTTGTCGCTGCGGCTCTTCCGCCGGCATTCTCGGGTATCATCATCGCCGACGAGTACGATACATACGTAGCCACAGGCACATCCTCGCTGACACTGTCAGTGATACTCTTCATCGGTTTCTGTCCGCTCTGGATATGGATCACCGATCTCTGCCTGAAAGGTTTCTGATCTTTTTACCCTGATATAATCCAAGAATAACATGCGCAGGGCGGTGACACCGGTTTACGAAGTGCTGCCGCCCTGCGTTTCTCACATTAATCCCCCATACATGGCTGATCCCGATAAAAACAATATCCCGACACGCAGCAAGGTGATCACCGACGGATGCACCGCCGCCGCGTATGTGGCATACGCCCTTAGTGAGATTGCCACCATATATCCCATAACCCCGATCGCTTCGATGGGCGAGACTGCCGACAAGTGGGCGATGAAAGGCAGGCTCAATGTGTGGGGTGCACCTCTGGAGGTGAAGGAGATGGAGAGCGAGCTGGGTGCGGCTGGCGCCACGCATGGGGCAGCTGCGGCAGGAGCGCTTGCCACGACATTCACTGCATCGCAGGGGTTGTTGCTGATGATTCCCAACATGTTCAAGATCGCCGGCGAGCTGCTTCCGGTAGTGTTTCATGTAGGCACACGCTCGCTCGCCACACATGCGCTCTCGATCTTCGGCGATCATCAGGATATCATGGCGTGCCGCTCGACAGGTTTCGCTTTTCTTGCCTCGGCTTCTGTGCAGGAGACTATGGATCTTGCCGCAGTGGCTCATCTCGCGGCAATAAAGGGATCGGTACCTGTGGTGCACTTCTTTGACGGGTGGCGCACGAGCAATGAGACATCGACAATCGAGACCATAGGCTATGATGCTCTTGCCGGAATGGTCGATAACGACGCACTCGCCCGGTTCCGGCGCCGAGGCATGAATCCATGTCATCCCGATCTGCGTGGCTCGGCTCAGAACCCCGACGTGTATTTCCAGAACCGTGAGGCGGCGAATCCTTACTACGACGCATTCCCCGGCATAGTCGCGGAAGCGATGCGCCAGGTCGGCGAGGCAACCGGACGGCATTACAATCTCGTCGACTACCATGGCGCACAGGATGCCGACCGTGTGATGGTCATAATGGGATCAGGCGCTGAAGTGGCGCGGCAGACGGTGGATTACCTGAACGCCAACGGATACCGTGTGGGTGTAGTGACGGTGCGTCTGTTCCGTCCTTTCCCCTCCGAGGCGCTTATGGCGGCATTGCCACAGTCGGTAAGCCGTATCGCTGTCATGGACCGCAGCAAGGAGCCCGGCGCTCCCGCCGAGCCGCTTTGTCTTGACGTGATGTCGGCTGTTGCCGGTTCCGGCAGGGATATTAAGGTGGTGGGCGGTCGCTACGGTCTTTCGAGCAAGGAGTTCAGTCCGGGCATGGTAAAGGCTGTGTTCGATGAACTCTCAGCCGCTGCTCCTCGCCACGGATTCACCGTCGGTATCGATGACGATGTCACGCACCTGTCGCTAGATTATGACGCTACGCTCGATGTTGTGCCCGCCGATGTGGCTGAATGCCTGTTCTACGGCATGGGATCCGACGGCACTGTGGGTGCTACACGCCAGGCGGCAGGCATAATTGGCGCCACGGAGGGGATGTACGCTCAGGCTTATTTCCACTACTCGGCAAAGAAATCGGGTGGATACACCATATCCGAACTGCGGTTCGCGCACTCTCCGATCGAAGCAGCCTACTCGATTATCAACGCCGGATATGTAGGGTGCAACAAATGCACTTACGTGCGGCGTTTCCATCTGCTCGACCGCATCCGTGAGGGTGGTGTCTTCGTGCTCAACTCACCCTGGAGTGCCGAAGATATGGAGCGGGAACTGCCCGCCGCTTTACGCCGTAAGATCGCGGAGAAGCATCTGCGGTTCTACAACATCGACGCTACGGCACTTGCTGCCGCCAACGGACTCGGGGTGCGTATAAACACAATAATGGAGACAGTGTTTTTCAAGCTCAGCGGCGTGGTGGATTTTGACACCGCCGTAGCAGCGTTGAAAGATACGGTGACAAAGATATACATGCACGAAGGTGGCGATATCGTAGCCCGCAACATCGCGGCTATCGATGCCGCCGCAAGTGCGGTAAAAGAGATTAGCTATCCCGCTTCATGGGCGTCGTGTACCGACGATGTCGCCCCGGCGGATGTGGAGCCGGTACCGGCATTTATAAAGAACGTGGCTCGTCCATGTTTGGAATTGTTGGGTAATGCACTGCCGGTTTCCGCTTTCACTCCTGACGGGACGATGCCAATGGGCACGACCGCCTATGAGAAGCGGTGTATAGCTATCAATATACCTGAATGGGATGCCTCGCGGTGTGTGGAGTGCACTGAGTGTTCGCTCGTGTGCGCCCATGCTGCCATACGCCCCTATCTGCTTACTGACGCGGAGGTCGCTGCCGCGCCTGCGGGCATGACGGTGCGCCCTGCGTCGGGACCGCATCTCAAGGGGTTGCAATGGCGCATACAGGTCTATCCGGAAGACTGTACCGGGTGCGGGTCATGCTCCACTATCTGTCCCGGGAAGGCTCTGCCTATGAAGCCGCTGCAGTCGCAGCTCGATGTGCAGAAACCGTTGCTTGACTACTGCCGGACGAAAGTCGGTGTGAAGCCGACGACGCTCGACCGTTTCAGTGTGCGCGGCTCGCAGATGCACGTGCCTATGCTCCAGTTCTCCGGCGCATGCGGCGGTTGCGGCGAGACTCCATACGTGAAACTGCTCACGCAGCTGTTCGGCGAGCGGATGATAGTAGCCAACGCTACAGGTTGCTCATCAATCTACTCAGGCTCTGTACCTTCTACCCCCTACACCACCA
>OFFM01001138.1_pt1 | contig 15923 bp, 7 predicted proteins | sample 1521401 | NCBI WGS metagenome assembly OFFM01 (sample SAMEA3504118, study PRJEB24116) | mouse gut metagenome | biome: mouse gut; feature: mouse-associated habitat; material: faeces | place: Denmark | collected 2011
GCCCGCTTTGACGGCCGCCTGCGCCGCACCGCGGCCGGCCACATCGCCGAGGGACAGGCCGGCATCGACGGCATCGACGTCGGGCGCCTGCTGGCACGCGCCGACCTCGGAGCCGTGACTCTCCGTGCCGAGGGAAGCGCCGACTTCGGGCCGCGGCGCCCTGTATCGGCCGACGCCCGCGTCGATATAGAGGCCGCCACCTACGCCGGATATACATACAGCGACATAGGCGTCGAGGCTGCGCTGCACGAGCGGCGGCTCGTGGCCACGGTCGACGCTGCCGACCCCTCGGCAACGCTTGTCATCACGGCCGAGGCCACCGATGCCTCGGGCATGGCCGACATCACTGTCGAGGCCGACGTGACCCGCCTTGCCCCCCACGCCCTGCACCTCACGCCCCACCGCGCCGGATACGCTCTGAGCGGCAAGGCCGCGCTCCACGTCACGGGCCACGATGCCGACGATGCCTGCGGCGCGCTGCACGCCACCGACCTGAGCTTTGCCCCCGACTCGACCGCCGCAGGCGATGCCCTGCGTCTGCACAGCCTTGAGATGACTCTTGCCCGCACCGGCCGCCGCGCCGACCTGCGGCTGGAGTCTGACATACTCGAAGGCTCGCTCCACGGCTCGCTCTCGCCCACGACACTGGCCGCCACCCTGCGCGACATGGCCGCCCACACCGTGCCGGCGCTGATACCGCACAATCCCGACCTGCACCGCCGCATGGCCGACGGCTCGGGAGCCAACGACTTTGCCTTCTCTTTCTCACTGGGCGACACCGAAAATCTGTCCCGCTTCCTGCGGCTGCCCGTGCAGGTGATATACCCGGTGAGCATCGAGGGCGCCGTAAGCTCGACTCGCGGCCGCGCCCACGCCATCATTGACGCCCCCTATCTGCTCCAGGGCGACAAGATAGTGGAGGCGACAGTGGTGCAGGCGGCCATCGACACCGCCGACAGCCGGGCATCGGTATACGCCACCACCCGCTTCCCCACCAAGAAAGGCCCCATGACGGCCGTGGTCGACGTAAGCGGCGCCGACAACCGCTTTGACACCTCCATCGACTGGGTCATCGACCGCAAGATACCGCTCAACGGGCGCTTCAACTTCTCGACCCTCCTGGGCCGCGGCACCGACGGGCTGGTGAGCGCCGACACCCGCTTCAACCCCGGTGAGATCACCTTTGGCGACGATGTGTGGCGCATAGCGCCCTCGTCGCTCATCTGGGCCGACTCGCGGCTGGAGGCGCGCGACTTTGCCCTGCGCAGCGACACCCAGTCGATAAGCATCGACGGCGTGGCCGGACCCGCCATGGAGGATGTCGCCCGCGTGGAGCTGCACGACATTGAGCTGGCCTCGATATTTGAGACTCTCGAGATAGACAAGGCTCTCATCGGAGGCCGTGCCACAGGCACATTCACCGCCCGCCAGGCTCTGTCGCCCACGCCCATACTCACCACCGACGACCTGCACGTGCGCGGCATCGGATACAACTACTGCACTCTGGGCGACGCCGACGTGCGCGCCGGCTTTGACACCGACCGCGGCGCCTTTACCCTCGACGCCGACATAGTAAGTCCCGAGGGTATGCACTCCCATATCTACGGCGACATACTCACCGCCGGAGCGCTCGACCTGCACTTCGACGCGCGCCATATCAAGGTGGGATTCATGAAGCCGTTCATGTCGGCATTTGCATCCGACGTCGAGGGCTACGCATCGGGGCGCGCACGCCTCTTCGGCACGTTCAAAGACATCGACCTCGAGGGCGACATACTCGCCGAAGACCTGCGTCTCAAAATCGACTTTACCAACACCTGGTACTCGGCCACCGACTCCATACACATCCGCCCGGGCCTGATAGACCTGCGCGACATCACCATACGCGACGTCGAGGGACACACCGCCCGCCTCAACGGCCTGCTGCGCCACGACTACTTCCACAACCCCGTATTTGACTTCCGCATCACCGACGCCCGCGACTTCCTGAGCTACAATGTCACCCGCGCCCAGAGCCCCGACTGGTACGGCACCGTCTACGGCAACGGCTCGGCACGGGTGCAGGGCCGCCCCGGCGTGGTCGAGATAGACGTGCAGATGGCCACGGCCCCGCGCTCGACCTTTACCTTTGAGCTATCAGACCGCCTGGAGGCCGAGCAATACTCATTCATCACCTTCCGCGACCGCACCGTGGTCGAGGTCGAGGATACCCTGCTGGCCGTGCCCGACGACATACCGCCGGCCGTGAAGGCATTCCGCGACCGCATGAACGCCCGCAACACCGACTCGCCCTCCGACTACATCATGGACATACGCGTCGACATCACCCCGCAGGCACAGATGGTGATAGTGATGGACCCCGTGGGCGGCGACCGCATACGCGCCCGCGGCGAGGGCGACCTGCGCCTCACATACAATGCCGCCGACAACGACCTGCGCATGTACGGCACATACACCCTGGAGCAGGGCAACTACAATTTCACCCTCCAGGACATCATCATCAAAGACTTCACCATCGACCCCGGCAGCAGCATCACCTTCCGCGGCGACCCCTACTCGGCCCAGCTCGACATCGAGGCCGCATACTCGGTCAACGCCAACCTGAGCGACCTCGACGAGTCTTTCCTCCAGGACAAAGACCTCAACCGCACCAACGTGCCCGTGCAGGCCCTGATGAAAGTCACCGGCGACATGCGCCAGCCCGACATCGCCTTTGACCTGCGATTCCCCACCCTCACATCCGACACATACCGCAAGGTGCGCTCCATCATATCGACCGACGAGATGATGAACCGCCAGATCATATACCTGCTTGCCCTCAACCGCTTCTATACGCCCGAGTACACCACCGCCACGCGCGGCAACGAGCTCTTCTCGGTGGCATCGTCGACCATATCCTCGCAGCTGTCGAGCATGCTGGGCAAGCTGAGCGACAACTGGAGCATCGCCCCCAACCTGCGCAGCGACCGCGGCGACTTCTCCGACGTCGAGGTAGACCTGGCCCTGTCGAGCCGGCTGCTCAACAACCGCCTGCTCTTCAACGGCAACTTCGGCTACCGCGACCGCTCACTCAACACCAATCAGTTTATCGGCGACTTCGACATCGAGTATCTCCTCAGCCCGCGCGGCACCTGGCGCCTGAAGGCATACAACCGATACAACGACCAGAATTACTACGTGCGGACCGCCGCCACCACCCAAGGCGTCGGTATCGTATTCCGCCGCGACTTCGACACTCTCTTCCACCGCCGCCGCAAGGCTGCGCCGGCCGACTCTGTCCCGGCCGACTCCACCCATATCTCCCCGACCAAATAACACACTCAATATGCTCAAACGAATCCTGCTCGCCACCGCACTCTCCATCGGCGCCATCGCCGGCGCATCGGCCCAGACCGCCAAGGGCGAGAAGACTCTCGGCCCCCGCGTGGGCTACATATCTGAAAATTCCTCGGTACTGGCCGGCCTCTCATTCCGGTATACATTCTCGCAACACCTGCGCATATCGCCGGCCATCGGCTGGGCCTTCCCCAACCACGACCGCGACGCCCTGCTCATCGACGTCGACATGCACTTTCCCTTCGGGCTGTCGGAGTCGGGCCGCACTGCCCTCTACCCCCTGGCCGGCATCACCTTCAACTCCTGGAACCGCCACGGCCGTGTCAACGATGTCGACGTGTCGGGCCATGCCAACCGCTTCGGCCTCAACGCCGGCGCCGGCTTTGACCTGCGCTGCTCGCAGTCGCTCATGCTCAACATGGAGGCCCGCTACTGCCTGGTAAAAAGCTACTCGTCGTTTATCGCCACCGTAGGCATAAGCTATATATTCTGATGGAAAAGCCTGTACACATCCTGGGTATAGAGTCGTCGTGCGACGACACCAGCGCGGCCGTCATCACCGACGGTATCCTGCGCAGCAACGTGATCGCCTCGCAGAGCGTACACGAGGAGTATGGCGGCGTGGTGCCCGAGCTGGCCTCCCGCGCCCACCAGCAAAACATAGTGCCCGTGGTCGACGCCGCCCTGCGCCGCGCCGGAATCAAGGCCGCCGACCTGAGCGCCATCGCCTTTACCCGCGGCCCCGGCCTGCTGGGCTCTCTGCTCGTGGGCACCAGCTTTGCCAAGGGCATGTCGCTGGGGCTGCGTATCCCCATGGTCGACGTAAATCACCTCCACGGCCACGTGCTGAGCCACTTCGTGCGCCGCGAGCCGGCCGACCGTGTGCCCGAGTTTCCCTTTCTGTGCCTGCTCATCTCGGGCGGCAACAGCCAGCTCATACTGGTGCGGTCATACCGCGACATGGAGATATTGGGCCGCACCATCGACGACGCCGCCGGCGAGGCATTTGACAAGTGTGCCAAGACCATGGGCCTGCCCTACCCCGGCGGCCCGCATATCGACCGACTGGCGGCCGAGGGCGACCCCGCGCGGTTTAAGTTTGCCCGCCCGCATATCCCCGGGCTCGACTACAGCTTCAGCGGGCTGAAGACATCATTTCTCTACACCCTGCGCGACGCCATAAAGACCGACCCCGACTTTGTGGAGCACAACAAGGCCGACCTGGCCGCGTCGCTCCAGGCCACCATCATCGCCATCCTGCTCGACAAGCTCGCCGCCGCGGTCGACGCCACCGGAGTGCGCACAGTGGCCATAGGCGGAGGCGTGAGCGCCAACAGCGGCGTGCGCGCCGCCGTGGCCGACTTCTGCGCCGCGCGAGGCATCGAGGCATTCATCCCCGAGCGCGCCTTCACCACCGACAATGCCGCCATGGTGGCCATCGCCGGATACTACAAATACCTCGACGGCGACTTCTGCCCCTACGACGCCACGCCATACGCCCGCGTCTCCGTATAATCGGTGCCTGCGACAGGGTGGCGGTCAAACTAAAGTGGCACGGGATTTGTTATCTGACTATAACGAATCCTAATAAATTCATCGTATGAATTTCAACAACTTCACCATCAAGTCGCAGGAAGCCATACAGAAGGCCGTCGAGCTCACCCGGGCAGCCGGGTCGCAGAGCATCGAGCCGGTGGCCCTGCTCAAGGGCGTGATGGACGAGGGCGAGAGTCTGGTAAAGTTCATCTTCCAGAAGATTGGCGCCAATCCGGCCTCCATCGCCGCCCAGGTCGACCGCGAGATGGCCGCCCTGCCGCGCGTGAGCGGCGGCGAGCCGTACCTTAGCCGCGAGTCAAACGACGTGCTCCAGAAGGCTATCGACGTATCCAAGAAGATGGGCGACCAGTATGTCACCCTGGAGGCGCTGCTCACGGCGCTCTTCGAGGTGCGCTCGTCGGCCTCCACCATACTCAAAGACGCCGGGCTGGGCAGCCGCGAGCTGCAGGCAGCCATCGAGGAGCTCCGCAAGGGCAAGAAAGCCACCGACCAGGGAGCCGAGGAGACATACAACGCCCTGTCGAAATACGCCGTAAACCTCAACGAGCGCGCCCGCTCGGGCAAGCTCGACCCCGTCATCGGCCGCGACGAGGAAATACGCCGTGTACTGCAGATTCTGAGCCGCCGCACCAAAAACAATCCCATGCTCATCGGCGAGCCCGGCACCGGCAAGACCGCCATCGCCGAGGGCCTCGCCCACCGCATCGTGCGCGGCGACGTGCCCGAGAATCTGCGCACCAAGCAGATTTACTCGCTCGACATGGGCGCGCTGGTGGCCGGAGCCAAGTACAAGGGCGAGTTTGAGGAGCGCCTGAAAGCCATCGTCAACGAGGTCACCGCCTCCGAGGGCGAGATTATCCTCTTTATCGACGAGATACACACCCTGGTGGGCGCCGGCAAGGGCGAGGGAGCCATGGACGCCGCAAACATCCTCAAGCCGGCCCTGGCCCGCGGCGAGCTCCGCAGCATCGGCGCCACCACCCTCGACGAGTATCAGAAATATTTTGAGAAAGACAAGGCGCTGGAGCGCCGCTTCCAGAAGGTAATGGTCAACGAGCCCGACGAGCTCAGCGCCATCGCCATCCTGCGCGGCCTGCGCGAGCGCTACGAGAATCACCATAAGGTGCGCATCCGCGACGAGGCCGTCGTAGCCGCCGTGCAGCTCTCCGAGCGGTATATCACCGACCGCTTCCTGCCCGACAAGGCCATCGACCTCATCGACGAGGCCGCATCGAAGCTCAAGCTGGAGATTGACTCAGTGCCCCAGGCCCTCGACGACATCACCCGCCGCATAGCCCAGAAGGAAATCGAGCGCGAGGCCATCAAGCGCGAGGGCGACGAGGCCAAGGTACGCGACATCGAGAAGGAAATCGCCTCGATGCGCGAGGAGGAAAAGGAATACTCGGCCAAGTGGAAAGCCGAGAAGGAGCTCATCGGACGCATCCAGCAGAATAAGATCGACATCGAGCAGCTGGGATTTGAGGCCGAGCGTGCCGAGCGCGAGGGCGACTATGCCCGCGTGGCCGAGATACGCTACTCCTCGATACAGCAGAAGCAGCAGGAAAACGCCGCCATACAGGAGCAGTTGCGCTCGATGCAGGGCGACAAGGCTCTCATCAAGGAGGAGGTCGACGCCGAAGACATCGCCGACGTGGTGTCGCGCTGGACCGGCATCCCCGTCAACAAGATGGTGCAGAGCGAGAAGGAGAAGCTGCTCCATCTGGAGCAGGAGCTCCACTCGCGCGTCATCGGCCAGGAAGACGCCATCACGGCCATCGCCGACGCAGTGCGCCGCTCGCGCGCCGGGCTCAATGACCCGCGCCGCCCCATCGGCTCGTTTATCTTCCTGGGCACCACCGGTGTGGGCAAGACCGAGCTGGCCAAGGCTCTGGCCGAGTACCTCTTTGACGACGAGAATATGATGACCCGCATCGACATGAGCGAGTATCAGGAGAAGCACAGCGTGTCGCGACTGGTCGGCGCCCCTCCGGGATACGTCGGCTACGACGAGGGCGGCCAGCTCACCGAGGCCGTGCGACGCAAGCCATACTCGGTGGTGCTCTTCGACGAGATCGAGAAGGCACACCCCGACGTATTCAACATCCTGCTGCAGGTGCTCGACGACGGCCGCCTCACCGACAACAAGGGCCGCAACGTCAACTTCAAAAACACCATCATCATCATGACCTCCAACATGGGCTCGGCACTCATACGCGACAACTTTGCCAAGATGACCGCCGAAAACCGCGCCGAGACCATCGACCGCACCCGCTCGGAGGTACTCGACATGCTCAAGCAGACCATACGGCCGGAATTTCTCAACCGTATCGACGAGATAATCATGTTCACGCCGCTCAACCGCGCCGAGATTGAGGAAATCGTCGGTCTGCAGATCAAGAGCATACAGAAGATGCTGCGCGCCTCGGGTGGCATCGAACTGGAGGTGACCCCCGCCGCCCTGGGCTTCCTGGCCGACGAGGGCTACGACCCCGAGTTTGGCGCCCGCCCCGTAAAGCGCGCCATACACCGCCTGGTGCTCAATCAGCTCTCAAAAGACATCCTGGCCCAGAAGGTCGACCGCACGCGACCCATCGTCATCGACTACGATGCTGAGGCAGGCGACCTCGTCTTCAAAAACTGACCGCTCCCCACCCATATCGCGAGCCATCCGCAAAAAAACATGCGGATGGCTCGCTTTTTGGCATAAAATGTATTATCTTTGCCCGCAAGTCAATATCTTACAATCTATTCATCCCATGAAAACCATCTTTGCGCGTATTCTGCTGCCCGCTATGCTGCTGGCCGGTATGACGGCCCGCGGTGCGGAGACCGACTACACCTCGCGGATAGTAAACCCGTCGTTTGAGACCAATGGACTCGAAGGCTGGATCAACGACGGATTCCAAAGCCAGACCAACAACTCTCCCGCCGACGCCGGCTGGCAAAAAGACGGCAACGTCTATGCCGAGAAATGGGTGTCGGCATCAAACAAGCTCGGCGACGCATCGCTCCACCAGATCGTGACCGGCCTGCCCAACGGCCAGTATGTCGTGCGCGCCGTGGGCCACGCCATCAATCAGAACGGCAATCCCCCCGTCACCACCGGCACTTACCTCTACACACGCATGGGCCAGACTCTCATCACCGCCGCCGGCGAGTATGAGGTCACCGGCACCGTGGCCGAGGGCACTCTGTCGATAGGCATACGTACCAGCGGCACCGACGCCAACTGGGCCGCCATCGACAACTTCCGTATCTACCGCACCGGCGAGAGCGCCGCCGAGTACCGCAAGTATCTCGACTACATCGTGGCCGAGTTTGAGGCGTATGTCGCCGGCGACCGCCTGCGCCCCGACGATTACAATAAGGAGCAGATTGCCGCCGCTGTGGCCGCCGCCGGCGCCGCCACCACCACCGAGCAGATAATGGCCGCCATCAAGCAGCTGCGCAGCGCCGAGAGCGACTACAAGGCCCTCGTCGAGGCTTACAAGGCCACATACTACGCCAAGACACGCCTGGCCAGCGAGATACGCATCGCAGAGTCGCTGCGCGACGACAGCGACTATCCCGGCAAGGCCGACTTTGCCGCCGCCATCGCGTCTGCCAAGACCGACGCTGCCGCCACCGGGCTCTCCATCGCGGCCGGCGACGCCATCATCGCCCGCCTGAAAGCCGCCACCAGGACATACCTGGCCGGTCGCCCGAGCCAATGGGTGCGCATATCCAACGGCGAGATGTGGCGCGACGACCGCGGCCGCGACGTGCAGGCCCACGGCGCCGGCTTCCTGCTCGTCGGCGACCGCTACTACATGATCGGCGAGGACCGCTCCAACTCGTGGAACCCCGACGTAAACATGTACTCGTCAAAAGACCTCGTAAACTGGCGCTGGGAGTGCAAGATCATCGAAAACGGCGTGACACACCCCGACCTGGGCAGCTCGCGCATGATAGAGCGCCCCAAGCTGATGTACAATGCCCTGACAGGCAACTTCGTGGTATGGTGCCACTGGGAAGCCAGCAACTACGGCGCATCTGAGGCGGGCGTATTTTACAGCGACGTGGTCAACAAGCCCTATACATACTACAGCGGCGGCCGCCCCATGGGCATCAAGAGCCGCGACTGCAACATCTATGTCGACGACGACGCCACCGCATACTTCATATCCACCACCTCCGAGAATACCAATCTCGGCCTCTTCCGTCTCTCCGAAGACTATCTCGAGCCGGTCGAGCATACCGTGCTCTTTGCCGGCCAGCGCCGCGAGGCTCCCGCCATCGTCAAGCACGAGGGCCTGTACTACATGCTCTCGTCGGCATGCAGCGGATGGGACCCCAACGAATGCAAGCTGGCCACCACCGCCGACCTCAAGACCGGCTGGAGCGGGCTGCGCAAGGTAGGCAATCCCATCGCATACGACACCCAGGCCGCGTCGATACTCAAGGTGGAAGGCTCCAAGACCACCACGTATCTCTACGTGGGCGACCGCTGGCAAGACCCCTCGCTGCCCGAGTCGAAGACCATCATCTTCCCGATTGCATTTGACGGCACAGGCTGCACCTTTGAGTATGTGCCCGAGTTTGAGATAAACTTTGCCACGGGCGAGTGGCGCGCCGTCGACAACTCGGCCTCGGCCATCGACCGCTCGGCGTTCAGTATACTCGACTGCTCCTCCGAGGAGACTGCCAAGGAAGACGGCGCCGCCGCCAATATCCTCGACGGCGACCCCGCCACCAAGTGGCACACCCGCTACAGCTCGCCCGCCGGGAAAGCTCCCCACCACGTGAGCATCGACATGGGCGCATCACACCGCATCAGCGCCCTGCGCATCGCTCCCCGCACCGATACCGGCTCGACCAACGGCCTCATACGCGACTACGCCATCCAGACCAGCGCCGACGGCTCGGCCTGGACCACCGTGAGCGCCGGCAGCTGGCTCCCCTACTGGGGCGAGGTGCGCTTCCATCCGACCGACGCCCGCTACATCAGACTGGTGTCTTTCTCGGGCAATTACGCATCGGTATCAGACATCGAGGTATTTGGCGACCGCGCCGACTATACCGCCGTGCCGCTCACGACCGCCTACAAAATCAACGGCGGCGCCTGGACTGCCGGCGGCGACATCACTCTCACACAGGGCCAGAGCCTTACCTTCGGACCCAACGTCGACGGTACCCACGGCTGCTGGGCACTGGAGTGTCCCGACGGAACTTTCCGCTCGGGCCGCGAGGTGACACTCGACGCCATGCAGCCCGCGCAGTCGGGCACATACCGCGCGCACTTCCTCGACATGTACTCCACATCGCACTCGGCCGAGTACCGCGTCAACGTCAAGGCCGACGCCGGCGTCGAGGATGTGGCCGTCGAGCGCACCCTGCTCTCGCGCCGCTACACCACCCTGCAGGGCATAGCCACCGACAATCCAGCCCCCGGCGCAGTGTACATTGTCACAGACACTTACACCGACGGATACACTCATACCTATAAATTTTTTGTACATTGATGGAGAATTAAGACAATTTTAGGTAATTTTGCGGTGTCATTTCGTGAGAAATGGCACCGTTTTGTTTTATGCTATTCCATTTTATCCATCAAAAAGATATGAAGCATCTCTACACTGCACTCGCATGCCTGATGATATGCTCGTCGGCAGCTACTGCCGGCACCCGATTTGCCGCGCGGCGCGCTGCCCAGCGTCACACCATCGCCAAGGAGGCCACCAATCCAGACCTGATCTGGCGCCCCGCCTCTCAGACCGACTTCCTGTACATGGACGGTGAGTGGCTCGAGCTGGGTACCACCACCTTCTCATACGACGAGCGCGGCAACGCAACTCTCCAGGATATCGAAGACGAAGACGGCAACTACCGCATCGCCACCACCTTTGACCAATACAACCAGCCTCTGGAGCGCATCGAGACCGCCAGCGAGGACGGCACCGTATGGGCCAACGAGTCGCGCACCGTATACACATACGACCCCATACTGCACTCTTACTATACCGAGCGCGCCGCCTACGACTGGGCCGACGACTCGTGGGTAAAGAACTACAAGTGTGAGACCAACGTCATCACCCGCGACGGCGGCAAGATTGTCGAAATCGTCAAGTCGCTGCCCATGACCGGCGAAGACCTCGTGCCGGCATACAAGCTGCTGTGGAACTACAACGAGTCGACCGGCCAGGCCGACGCCATGACCTACTATGTAAACAATTACACAAACTCCGTCATCGACTGGGAAGTATACGACGACACCGAGTACCGCAACATCGTGTGGGAAGCTACCGACGGCCAGATGACCGAGGCATCAATCAGCGACTATCTCGAGGGCGCCAACCGCATCTCCCGCGCCGACGTATACTATGAGGGCGTCATCGACGGCCACTTATTCGTGACATATACCGCCGACGGCGGCTACACCGTGCGCGACACCTATGCCGACCCCGACAAGGCAGGCGTGGTCGTCGTGAAGGCAATCACCGACGCCAACGGCAGCTACACCATCACCGAGACCGAGTATTTCGACGAAGACGGCGAGTACTCTGAGGAGCCCACCGGTCAATACGTGTCGACCGTGACATTCAATGAAAAGGGCGACCTGGTGTCGGAGGAAGTCACCGAGACCTACGACGGCATCACCGAGCTTGTCGACGGTATCAAGTATGAGTACACCTACGACGCAGCCGGCCACATATCGCAGTACGTCATGAGCCAGTACAACTACGACGATGCCGAGTACGCTCCCGCCGAGAAAGCCACATTTGGCGAGTACAAGAGCTTTGCCGGTATCGAAGACGTAGCCGTCGACGCCGACGCTCCCGCCACCTACTACGACCTGCAGGGCCGCGCCGTGGCCAATCCCGCTCCCGGCCGCCTCTACATCAAGCGCCAGGGCAACAAGGCCACCAAGGTGGTGCTCTGACTCTGACAGCCGCAGCCACATTCACAGCCCCGGCATTGCAATGCCGGGGCTTTTTCGTAACTTTGTGCCACAATACTCCGTTTCATTTTTATTTTGAAAGCATCCTTGTGATTTACGATTTTGATGTTGAGATAGACCGCCGGGGCACCGACGCGGTAAAATACGAGGAGCTGCCGATAAAATACGGCCGCTCCGATCTCATGCCCATGTGGATTGCCGACATGGACTTCGCCGTGCCGCCGTGCATCACCGAGGCCATAGCCGCCCGTACCGCACACCCCGTGCTGGGATACACCCATCCGTCTGACGCCTTCTGGGGCGCCATCACCGGCTGGCTCGGCCGGCGCCACGGCTGGAGCGTGGGCCGCGACCAGATAGACTATGTGCCGGGGGTGAAAAAGGGCCTCGCACTGTGTGTGTGCCACTTTACCCGCCCGGGCGACAAGGTGGTGATACAGCCGCCGGTCTACCACTCCTTCCGCTCGGTGGTCGAGGGTACGGGGCGCCATGCCGTCGACAACCCCCTCATCGCCGGCGCCGACGGCGAATACCGCATGGACTTCGACGGTCTTGAGCGCATCATCGCTGAGCAGTCGCCCCGCATGCTCATCCTCTGCAATCCCCACAATCCCATAGGCCGCCAGTGGGATGCCCCCACCCTGGAGCGCCTTGCCGCGACCTGCCGCCGCGCCGGCATGATACTGCTCTCCGACGAGATTTACGGCGATATGTGCCTGCCGGGAGCACCGCGCCACATCCCCACCGCCACCGTATCGCCCGACGCGGCCGAGATCACGGTCACGCTGGGCGCGCCCTCCAAGACATTCAACATACCGGGCCTGGCGAGCGCGTGGACGGTGATACCCAATGCGGAGCTGCGCCGCGGCTTCTTCGACTTCCTGCTCGCTGGCGAGTTTGACACCCCGCCTCTGTACGCGCAGGTCGCCACCCGAGCCGCCTACGAGGGTGGCGCCGAGTGGCTCGACCAGGCCCTGGCCTATATCGCGGCCAACGCCCGCCACGTGGCCGACCGCCTGGAGCGGGAGCTGCCCGCGGCGCGCGCCGTGATTCCCGAGGCCGGCTTTGGCATGTGGATACAGCTCGGCGAGTGTGCCGGCTCACACGATGCCATGATACAGCGGCTGATAGAGCGCGGCCGCATCGCCCTGAGCGACGGAGTATCGTTCGGCCCCGGCGGCGAGGGTTTCGTGCGCCTCAATATCGGCACTGCCCGCGCCACTCTCGACCGCGGCCTCGACCGCATAATCGACGCTCTGCGACAATGACCCGCGCCATCGCCATAGACTTTACCAAGATGCACGGCCTGGGCAACGACTTCATCGTGGTCGACTGCCGCCAAGGCATCCCGGCGCCTCCGGGCGAGATGGCCCGCATCATGTGCCCGCGGCGCACGGCCGTCGGCGCCGACGGCCTCATCGCCATATGCCCCTCCGGGCGGGCCGCGATACGCATGCGCATCTTCAATGCCGACGGCTCCGAGGCCGAGATGTGTGGCAACGGCATACGCTGCGCCGCCCTCTATGCCGCCGGGCTCGGCATCACCGACGCCGCCGACTTCGATATCGAGACCAAGGCCGGCCTGCGACACGTATGGCTGCTCGGCGCCGACCGCGTGAGCGCCGATATGGGTATGTGTGCCGTGTCGCCGGCAGAGAGCCTTGCCGTGGACGGATTTGGCGCGGTGGAAGTGATGGCGGCCTCGACCGGCAATCCCCACTGCGTGACCTTTGTCGACGATGTTGCCGCTGCGCCGGTCGACACGCTCGGCCCCCGGCTCGAGCGCCACGCGCGCTGGCCCGAGGGAGCCAATGTGGAGTTTGTCGCCACGGCCGGCCCCGGGCGCCTCGATGTGAGGGTATGGGAGCGCGGCGTGGGCGAGACCGACGCCTGCGGCACCGGCGCCTGCGCCGCCGCGCTGGCCGCTGCCACCGCCGGCCGGGGCAGCATCCCCTGTGAGGTGAGACTGCCCGGAGGCACCCTGGCCATCGACCGCTCGCCCTCGGGCTCGCTGCTGCTCACCGGGCCGGTGGCTATTGTATATCAAGCAACATATCATTTACAACATGAAACATAATCTCACTATGGCTATTGCCATGACAATGCTGGCTAAAGCCGGCGCCCAGGCCACGGCTCCCCGTGGCGTCGACCGCGCCAACCTCGACCCGACGGTAGCGCCGGGCACCGATTTCTACGACTACGCCTGCGGCGGATGGATGAAAGCACATCCCCTCAGCGACGAATACTCGCGCTACGGCACCTTTGACCAGCTCGGCGAGCAAGGCCGCACCCAGGTGCGCGACCTCGTGATCGGCCTCGACCGCGAGGCATCGGCCCCCGGCTCCGACGCCCGCAAGATAGCCGACCTCTATGCGATGGGCATGGACGCCGACCGCCTCAATACCGAGGGCGCGGCCGCCGTGGCCGCCGACCTGCGCGCCATCGCCGGTGCCGACCGCGCCGACGTACCCGCCCTGCTCGCCACTGTGCCCGGCATCGGCGGCTTCTACGGCGCATATGTCGAGGCCGACCTGGCCGATGCTTCCCGCACCGCTCTGTACTTCGACGTGGCCGGTCTCGGCCTGGGCGACCGCGACTATTACCTCGACGACAGCGAGGATATGAAGAAAGCCCGCATGGCTTACCGCGAATATCTCCATACTCTGGCCCGCCTGGTGGGCTACGACGATGCCGCCGCATACCGCCTCGTGGGCAACGTGATGGACATCGAGACCCGCATCGCCCGCGCCACACTGTCGCGCGAGGAGCTGCGCGACCCCGCCGCCACATACAATCCCCGCGCCATGCAGACTCTGACCGCCGACCTCCCCGCACTTGGCGCCGAGCGCTACGTCGCCGCGCTGGGACTCAAGGGCGTCGATACGCTCGTAGTGGGTCAGCCCAAGGCTCTGGCCGAGGTCAATGAGATACTGGCCGACGCTCCCATGCAGGCCATCCGCGACTACCTCACCGCCGACTATCTCGCCGCGGCCGCTCCCTACCTGAGCGACGACTTTACCGACGCACGCTTTGCCCTGCAACAGGTGCTCTCGGGCATCAAGGAGCAGCAGCCCCGATGGAAGCGTGCCCTGGCCGTGCCCAACGGCATGATGGGCGAGGCCGTCGGACGCCTTTACGTGGCCGAGTACTTCCCGCCTGAGTCAAAAGCCAAGATGCTCGACCTGGTGGGCAACCTGCGCACTGCCCTGCGCCAGCACATCGAGGGTCTCTCCTGGATGAGCGACGACACCAAGCGCAAGGCCGTCGAGAAACTCGACGCCTTCACCGTGAAAATCGGCTATCCCGACAAGTGGCGCGACTACTCGGGCCTCACCATCGACCCCGCCATCCCTTACTGGAACAATGTACAGGCCGCCATACGATTCAACACACAGTACAACCTCGCCGACTACGGCAAGCCCGTCGACCGCGACAAGTGGTACATGTCGCCCCAGACCGTCAACGCCTACTACAACCCCACCACCAACGAGATATGCTTCCCGGCCGCCATCCTGCAGGCTCCCTATTTCAACCCCGACGCCGACCCTGCCGAGAACTACGGCGCCATCGGCGTGGTGATCGGCCACGAGATGACCCACGGTTTCGACGACCAGGGCCGCCAGTTCGACAAGAACGGCAACATGAACAACTGGTGGACCGAGGCCGATTCGGAGGCCTTCAAGCTGAAGACCGACGTGCTGGTGAAGCAGTTCGACGCCGTGGAGGTGCTGCCCGCACGCGACGGCCAGCCGGCGCTCCATGCCGACGGCCGCCTGTCGCTGGGCGAGAACATCGCCGACCAGGGCGGTCTGCGCGTGGCCTACACCGCGCTGCACAACGCCATCGACACCGAGGCCGTTGCGCCCATCGACGGCTTCACGCCCGACCAGCGCTTCTACCTGGCCTACGCTACGCTGTGGGCGCAGAGCATCCGCGACGAGGAGATCGCGCGTCTGACCAAGAACGACGTGCACTCGCTCGGCGTGAACCGCGTGAACATCACGCTGCGCAACCTCCAGTCGTTCTACGACGCCTTCGGCATCACCGAGGGCCCGATGTTCCTCCCCGCAGAGGAGCGCGTGGTAGTCTGGTA
>OFFM01001142.1_pt1 | contig 15890 bp, 12 predicted proteins | sample 1521401 | NCBI WGS metagenome assembly OFFM01 (sample SAMEA3504118, study PRJEB24116) | mouse gut metagenome | biome: mouse gut; feature: mouse-associated habitat; material: faeces | place: Denmark | collected 2011
CGCGAGCCGTAAAGTTCCGACGGATCGGAGGCGAGTTGGCTCCACTGCTCCATAGCCTCTGATGTGCGTCCGAGCGCGTTGAGTGCCACGGCGCGGGTGTAGCGCACCTCGGGAGCCTCGGTGAGCGTCGTTGCCGATGATGCGAGGAGCTGGTCGGCAGCCTCGAGAGCGGCGGCGTAGTCGGCGAGTTCGGCGGCGGTGCGCATCACCCCGAGGCGAGCCTGGCGGAGCGTCTGTGCGGAAGATGTGCGGAGCGCGAGGCGTCGGTAAGATGCGAGGGCTTCCTCACCTTTGCCCTGGGCATGCTCGGCATCAGCTTTGATGAGTAGCACGTCGGCAGCTGATTCCGAGTCGGGGTAGCGCTCGGTGAGCTGCGAGGCGAAATCGAGGGCGCGGGCATTGTCGCCGGCATCGGAGGCAGCGCGTGCGAGTAGATAGAGCGCCTGGGGTTCGTTGACACCGCGCGGGTAGTCGCGGAGGTATGCCTCAAGGCGTTCGGTGCGGTCGTTGTTGACATAGTCAGCCTCAGCCGAGCGGAATGCGAGGGCATCGAGCTCGGAGGGGTCGGTCTGGGGTGCGTCGGGGATAGAGCTGATAAACGCCGTGTAGCGGTCGAGCTGTCCGGCATCGGCATAGATGCGCTTGAGGTCGTCGGCGGCGAGGCGCGCCTCCTCACTGGTGGGATATGTGGAGATAACGTTCCTATAGGCGTTCTCGGCATCTGCGGCACGCCCTGAGCTACGGTAGGCGATAGCCAGCTGGAGCATACCCTTGCGGGCGTAGGGTGAGGAGGGGTAGTCGGCTATCAGCTTGTTGTAGGTGGCGATCGCGGAGCGTGAATCGTCGACGGCGGCATAACTCTCGGCTTTCTCAAGCATTGCCGCGGGGATGAGTCCGGATGAGGGGAACAGCTCCGCGAGGCGGTCGAGGCGTGCTATCTTTCCTTTGTGGTCGCGCTGCAGCCCCTGCATTATAGCCTGCTGATAGAGGGCGTAGTCGCCGGCATCGGGGTTGAGCTGATATGCGCGGTCGTAGAGGTCGGCGGCTCCGCTGAAGTCGCTGCGGTAGTAGTGGCAGTCGGCGGCGCGGCTGTAGGCGTCGGCGAGCATTCCGGGTGCGGTGGGGCGTGCGTCGATGACCTTGCGGAATTGCGTGAGGGCGGCATCGTAGTTGCCCTCGGCGAATTCGGCATATCCGAGGTCGTAGCGGGCTATGACGGCGTTGGGGTCAGAGGCGGGCGTCTGCCGGAGGAACGAGTTGAACGCCTTGATAGCCTGATCGTAGCGTTCGAGTTCGTAGAGGGTGTTGCCTTGCCAGAGGAGCGACTGGCGCGCTATGCCTTTGTCGGATCCGGTGGATGCGGCACCCTGGAAGCGGCTGAGGGCGGCGGTGTAGCGTCCGGCGGCATAGTCGCGGGTGCCGAGCGCGAAGAGCGCGCGCTGCTTGGCGTCGAGAGCCTCGGCTGAGGGGCGGCGCATAGCCTCGATGGCGCGGAGAGCACCCTCGTAGTTATTGTCGGTGAGGTAGCCGGTGACGATATAATCCTGCACTTCGGGTGCATAGCGTGATTGCGGGTACTGGCTGAGGAAACTCTCGAAGAGCGCCACGGAGTTGCCGAACGGCACGCGTCCGCCTTGGCTCTTGGCTACGGCGTAGTTGTAGAGAGCGGTCTCCGCGACCTCGCGGTCGTAGTTCATGCGGTAAGCTTTCTCGAAAGCCATGAGCGCGGCGTCGGTATTGCCTTTCTCCACGTATGCCTGACCGAGGAACAGGTTGGCGCTCTGACCCATCGCGTCGGGCACTTCGGATGCGTGTCCGAGAGCGGAGATGGCGCGGTCGTACTCCCCGAGGCGGAATTCAGCGACACCGAGGATGTAGGATGCCGACGGCTTGGGGGCGGATGCGGTTGTGGCGAGGTATCGGCGGAGGTACGGTATGGCGCGGCTCTCGTCGCCGAGGTTGAACCAGGACTCTCCGGCGATGCGGTTAGCCTCGGGGGCGAACTGCGGCATAGCATCGGTCTTCAACGCCGCTTCGGCACGCTGTGCAGCCTCGCGGTAACGCCCCTGCATGAAGTCGATCTGGGCGATGTAGTAGAGCGCTGCCGGACCGAGCTCGGGATCAGATGTAGTGTCGGGGAGATAACGCATAGCCTCCGTGTAGTCGCCTTCGGCATAGGCGATATAGCCCATGTAGAAGCGTGCGGCGGTGCGGTATCTGCCGGGACGCGACGCGAGTGTGCCGAATCCTGCCTGGGCGGTAGATACCTGCGCGAGCATCAATGCTGAGTAGCTGCGGCGGTAGAGTGCGTCGTCGAACTCATCGCCGGTCAGTGTAGAGATGTCGAAAGCGGTGTAGGCGGCGTACGCCTCGGAATATTTGCCTCGGGTGAAATAGTAGTCGCCGACCGATGCGTGAACCTGCGGGCGGAGGGTCGAGGAGGGGTAGGCGGCAAGAAACTCCTGAAGAAGCTGGAGGGCGTCGTCGCCACCGGGTGTATGCAGCGTTGCCACAGCGCGGAGATAGTCAGCCATCTCCTGTTGGGCAGGAGTGGGATTGAAGCGGCGCAGCATGGTGAGCTGGTCGAGGCACCCGGTATAGTTTCGGTCGGCGTACATCGCACGGGCGCGTGCGAGATAGCCGGGAGCTCCGGTGGCGTTTATGTCGGCGGGTGCCGACACCGGCGCGATCTGCGCCGATAGTGGCGCGGAGGCAGTCAGTATTGTGTAGAGAATCAGGTTTCGGAACTTCATATTCATGCTTATGCGTTATTATTCCCCATGACATCCGATATGATTGGCGACGGCACAGGGTTTCACACTGCAAAAATACTAATTATAATCGTAAGTAAGCGTTTCAGCGGGGGTAATAACTGCCGCATGGGTAAAATACTGAGTAAAAAAAGAACGGGCGGCGCCAGCCTCACGGTCAGCTCCGTCCGTCGTCGTAAGAAAAAACGATATTGTTCCAAATAGATTACACCATGTGGACTATGATGTCCGCTGCCATGGATGCGGGGGCTGCCCGCTCCGCGGTGATGTCATTCAAAAAAACCGGTCAATAAAGTCGGCTTACAAACGTAATATTATCCGATACAAAATTACTGCCGCCATACAATACACACCATACCCAAAAACATGTATTTTTCAAGAAATGCAGTGCACTATATTACTCACTTATGATTATATGGAAGCCTGCGGGGGTGTGGCGGAAGCCTATAATGCCTGCCGAAGCGAGGCTCACGACGGTACGCTCGGCGGTGGCACGCGCCATGGGTAGAGTGGTAAGCAGAGTGTCGGCGGGCATGGCTCCTCCGGCATCGCGCAGCGCTGCGAGAAGCAGCGTCTCATTGTCGCCCATGAGCGACGCCGCGCGCTCCGGATCCGACTCATGGCGCCACGCACGCACCATCAACGGATGTGCGGCTATGTTCTCATCGGCTACGCGTATGTAGGCACGCAACCTGCCGTCAGCCTCGCGCACGCTCACCGGACGCACCTCCGAGGGGAGAATCTCGGCGCGTATGACCACTGCCCCGCCCTCGGCTTTGAGGGCATCGATCGTGACCGTCTGCTCAGGCACACAGTACATCTGCGCCGCCTGCTCAATGACGTAGACATCCTCTTCGGAGCGCCCGCCGGCTATGCTGCCGTTGTCGCGCACACCCACAAGCAGACGTCCGCCCGAACGGTTGGCGAACGCCGAGAGCGTGCGTGCGATCTTGCGGGCATCGCTGATGGCGTACTTGAAGTCCTGACGCTCATGCTCCCCTTCTGCTATGGCGCGTGCAAGAAATCCCTTGCCGCGCACGGCACGGATATCTTTCACTGCGGGTAGTTGAGGTTTTCGTCGGTCGGCGAGGTCAGCACCTCGTCAAAATAGCGCCGCGCCGCGGCGCGTGCGGCTGCGAGATCCATGTAGGAATAGTTACCACAGTCGCGCGGTGTCGCTCCGGGGACATCCCCTTCCCATGACGCTATGAAGCTGAACGTCTCGCGCATCAGCGGGAGGATATCGGCTGAGTTGAGCTCGCCCGACAGCAGCAGGTAGTTGCCGGTGCAGCAACCCATCGGTCCCCAGTAGATGACACGGTCAGCCCACACGGGGTGATTGCGCAGGAACGTGGCGGCAAGGTGCTCGATGGTATGGAGTGCGGCACCGTCGATGGGTGGCATACGGTTAGGCTCGGTCATGCGGATGTCGAACGTGGTTATGACGTCGCCCGACGGTGTGGTGTCGCGGCGCGATACGAATATGCCGCGCTTGAGGCGGATATGGTCGATTGTGAAACTGGCTATCTTCTTCATCGCAAATCAATTTATGGAACCTGCCTTAAGCGCCTCGGAGAGTATGGCGAATGTCTGGCGCGGAGCCTGTTCCCAGAAATCGGTGTACTGGGAATAATTGTCGTCATGGCGTCCGGGGGTGTCGCTGAGCACGCGCAGGCTCAGGAACGGAATGCCCTTCTTATAGCAGGTGTGGGCTATAGCCGCGCTTTCCATGTCGACAGCCATTGCGTCGGGGAAATTCGAGAGAATGTGCTCCACCTGTGCGGCACTGTCGATGAAGCGGTCGCCGGAACAGATGAGACCGCGATGCACTCCCGGAGCATCGAACGCCGCCAGACGCAACAGGGCGGGATCGGCGGGGAAACGGCGCGGACAATCGGGCACCTGTCCCTCTTCGGAACCTGGACACCAGACGTCATGGTAAGCCACCTCGCTGCCGACAATCACGTCGAGCACTCCGGCGGCACCTGTACCACCCGCAACACCGGTGTTTATAACCACATCCGGGGCATATACCGATATCAGAGCCGCAGCACCGAGCGCGGCATTGACTTTGCCTATGCCACACTGCATAGCCACGACATCGTTGGCGCCGATGCGTCCGGTGTGGAATTCGAGTCCGTCACGCATCTCCGTGTGGCGTTCCTCCATCAGGGGGAGCAGCAGGTCGAGCTCCTTGCCCATAGCCACTATTATTCCTATCTTCATCTTAGATTCTGTTGCTTTTACACTGCAAATGATATCACAGTGCAAAAGTACATAATTTTTGGCGTAGTTCGGGAAAATGCAAAAGATAGCCGGAATGGTGTAACACCGAAAGGCGCGGCAGGATGTAATTTTGCAGTAGGAAAAATACAACTTTAAACTGAACGATATGCTACACTTTCTGAATTCGCTCTGGGCGATAATATGCGAGATGGCACCCTATATACTGCTCGGTTTTCTCTTCGCGGGCGTGCTGCACGAGTTCGTGCGTCCACAGACCATGAGCCGCCACCTCGCGGGACGCGGCTGGCGCCCGGTCGTCAAGGCGGCACTGCTCGGCATCCCTCTGCCGCTCTGCTCCTGCGGCGTACTGCCGACGGCTGTATCGCTGCGTCGCCGCGGAGCTTCGCGCGCCGCCTCGACATCATTCCTGATAGCGACTCCGCAGACCGGCGTCGACTCCATAGCCGCGACATATTCACTGCTCGGACTTCCGTTTGCGATAATGCGCCCCATAGCCGCCCTTGCGGGTGCCGTTGGGGGTGGACTTGCCGTCGACAAATGGGGTGAACGTGAGCGCACTGATGCCATGACCGACGCCGACGATGCGTTCGACCATGATGAGCCGACGCAAGGCTCGCTCTTGCGCCGCATCCTCGCAGCCGTGCGCTACGGACTGGTGGATATGGTGGCATCCGTGGGACGCTGGCTGCTGATCGGTCTGCTTGTGGCGGCTCTGATCACGGTATTTGTGCCCGACAGCCTGTTTGTGAGCCTCAACCGCTATCCTCTGCTCGCCATGCTTGCCGTGGTAGCAGTAGCAGTGCCAATGTATGTATGCGCTACTGGTTCCATACCGATCGCACTGTCGCTGATGCTCAAGGGTCTTAGCCCCGGCATCGCTTTCGTGCTGCTCATGGCAGGTCCGGCGGCAAACTTCGCATCAGTGATGATACTCTCCCGCACACAGGGTGCACGCGCCACCGCCATATATGTGGCATCGGTCGTAGTCACCGCGATAGGGTTCGGGCTGCTGATCGACCTCCTGCTCCCCTCCTCCTGGTTCGCCCTCCCGCAGGGGATCTCGGCTGTGAGCACCGACGCATGCCACTACACCGCCGGATGGTTCCCGACGGCATGCAGCATACTGCTCGGCGCGCTGCTGCTCTACACCACTTTCTTCTACAAACGCAACAATTCACATAATCATACAATCATGGAAACAAACGAATCACGCACTTATCAGATCAAGGGCATGGCTTGCGCACATTGCCGCGCCACCGTCGAAAAAGCACTCTCAGCACTCGAAGGTGCCAAGACCGTGGAAGTAGATCTCAGCAAAGGCACTGCAACGGTGACCGGCAATGTAGCTCCCGAAGCGGTAGAGAACGCCGTGCGGCTCGCAGGATTCGAGATCTGAGAACCTAACGCCAAGCCGATACGGCAGATAGGGCAAATAAGGCGAATATAGCGAAGGATGCTGTGTGTTGTTGCACGGCATCCTTGCTGTATATTGCATCTTTAGATATTACATCTTGCCGTAAGACGGCAAGCGCATCCAGCGCCACCAGGTATCGCCGCGAACGTTCTTATAGGTTTTATTGCGAAAGGTTGCTGAAAAACATAAAAATAAATTTGTTTTTCACAATCTTTCGCAATATCTTTGCCCACACCATAAAAAAAAAGACACCTTGCACAGACAGGTACACAATAGAGTAAGAAACGATTAACCTTAACAACAAACCAATTATGAGACAAAGATTTGCAATCAGATCCCTGCTCATCGGCACGCTCGGGCTGTGGCTCGCCACAGCTTCCTGCCAGCAGGGCGAAATCGATCTGGAGGTGCCGACACCGGAACCGGCAGCCATTACTCTGGAGAACAAGATCCTGACAAAATCAGATGCCGCAAAAGTCGCCGGAATCTTCAGTGCCGACCGCTACGGCATGGCATCGCTGCCAAGCCGCAGCTCACAATCGATAGAGACAATAAGCAACGCTGTGGGCGAACCGCTTGCCTACGTCGTCAACAATCCCGGCAGTGGATGGGTGATAGTCAGCGCGACAACAGACTACTACCCGATACTGGCTTACTCCAACAATGCCGCATCGACATTCACGCTCGATGCAGCCGAGGAGATCGGAGGACTCCGCTCGTGGATCAGCGACATTAGCGGTGCCATAGAGTCGAGCGGCAGCCTTGACTCTGTCTCCGCCGCGCAGGTTGCTGCAGAATGGCTCGCCTACACAGCAGGCTATGCCCTGCCGAGCCGCAAAGCACCATAGCTCCGCCCGGAGGTACCGACTTCAGCACTCCGCAGGGCATAGCCTGCCGCAACCGCATGAAATCGCTCAACGAGACACACTATAAGGACGGATGGTCGTTCCGCACACTAACATCCTTGAGCAGCAGCGACCTCCCCTCATACATCACCTCAGCCATAGGTAATAACGCCGACGGTTACGGCTCGCCCCGGCAGTACACAATTGTCGGAATAAAGGATAACAGCCGCCGGACGGAAGTCGGCCCGCTGCTGACCACGGAATGGAAGCAAGACGGTGGGTTCAATGCCCTTTGTCCTGAGGGAACTATTGCAGGATGTGTTGCAATCGCCATGGCACAGATCATGTATTACCACAAATATCCGAGTTACTTCAACTGGAGCGAGATGAAGACTCACGAAGCAACAGCCGCCTCCGCGTCACTTGTATATGAAGCTGGGAAGGCTGCAAAAACAGTATATGGATCGCAAGCTTCCTCATCAGATATTGGCAAGGCAAAAGATGGGTTCGAAAAGTTCATTTACAGCGCGACCCAAAAAGACCATAACGAGAATGATGTATACAACGAGGTGGTGAATATGAAAAGACCTGTGTTTATGAGCGGCACTGGGTCTGATGGTCATGCCTGGGTCTGCGACGGTGTTATAGATCCATACATTGGCAAACTGTATTACGTGGAATACATCAACAGCATGAATGAGTACACGACTAATGGCGAACGCTCGTTGGAAGATCCAGCAGGTTATAGCTCTCGTGCCCCCATGCGTTTCAGCATGAACTGGGGGTGGGGATCCAATCCACCGGGATGGACAACCAATCCTAACGGATGGTACGGGGATCCGAAACCCGGGCAATATGATTTCAGCCAAAAACGTAAGAATCTATATGTTCACCCTAAATGATATGATATGAAACAGATCAGAATATTACTGGCATTCATTCTTTCATCGATTCTTTTTTCCGCTTGTAAAAATGAAGATCCGCCACTCGGATTTCCTATGTACGATCACGTTTTAAGGGTCACTTTTGTGGATGAAGACGGCAACAACCCAATACCGTCCTTGGAGTTTTGCAACTCGAAGAATCCATATATACCTGTGGAACCTAATATGTCCTCCATTTACGCAAACAACTGGGTTATGGATAAATATTTCAGGTTTTATATGAACGCCGAGAATCTTAACATTGGAGACTTGACAGGAAGTCTGAGAGCTGTGTGGATTGACGATATCGCATATCTAAACTTCCAGTTCACCAACGGTCACCATCAATTACCGGTGGTGGATATGGAACTTACCTGCGAGAAGATATTTGGCGATAACGACAGGCATGTTATGGTCGCGGAATATGGTGTGGAGCACTTCAACGAGGAAAATCAGATTGAGTGTGTGCGGTTCACTCTCGACGGGGTGGAGTATCCGGTAAAAGCGGGCGGGTTAGTGACTGTGCCGCTTGGCAGATAGAGATCTGAGGCTGAACAAATAAGGCTAATAAGGCTAATAGAGTGGAGGATGCTGTGTGTTAGCGCATGGCATCCTTGCTATATAGAGGGGGATGATGTCAATTGGGTGGAGATGGCGGGGGATGTCAGAGTGCACGTTACGGATGTAGGCTGCGCCCAGCAGCCCTGTGGACATAAGGGCTGACTGCAACACAGAACTTTTATCACCGCTTTGCGATGACGGCACGGAACTGGAAGAACGGCACAGAACCCATCCGGGTGGGGAGCCGAGTGCCAATAAAGTTCTGTGCCGTTCTATGAGTTCTGTGGATGTTGCGACAGCAACAGAAAGTTCTGTGTGGCATTTCTCTTCCTAAAAACAAAAAAGTTGCTACGGAGACAATTTTCAGCTTGAGGCTGAAAATATGTCTCCGCCCCGTACTCAGGGAGGGTGGCAGTCTAATGCTTTTGTAAACGGGTTGAAACGGAGGTAGGCTGCGCTTCGCTCGCGCCATACCTCCGCCCCCGCAAACTGCGGCTGATGGGGCGGGGATTCCTTACAGGTAGGTTATTGCAGGAGGGCGAGAGCCTGGAGGCACATGCGGGAGTTATGGTAGGGGCATTTCCAGAAGCCGGCTTTGTCGTCGCGGCGGTTTATGCTTCCGTCAGCAAAACGACTCCAGTACCACTCGCCACGCTCGGTGTCGAGAAGATTGCGCGAAATGTAATCCCAGGTTTTGGCGGCGAGATCGAGCGGATTAGGCGCGAGCGGGTAGCGTGGATGATATTTAGCCAGCCACAGCAGTCCGACAAGCGTCTCCGCCTGCACCCACCAGTGCTTCTCATTGTCGTAGCGTCCGGAAGCATGACGCTCGTAGATCATCGATCCATCGGTGCAGTAGCCCTGCATAGCAGCCATGGCTATGCGTCCGGTAGCATCGAGAACCTGACTGTAGAAATCTTCATCCTGCGGTGATGCAATCTCGCGCGCAGCCTCGAGAATGAGCCATGATGCCTCGATGTCGTGACCGTAGGAGATCTCGGCGTCAAGGCGCGTCCAGTCGCGGTCGAAGAAGAGTCCGAGGTGATGCGTGGCGGGGTCGAGAATTCGGCGAAGCATTATGTCCACAAGACGGCGCACGGCAGCCTTTACCTCCGGCAGCGGCGCGACACGATGGAGCGCGGTGTATGCCTCGAGGATATGGAGGTGGGTGTTCATGGTCTTGCAGGCGTTGCGGTCCTTGTCGCTCAGACGCATATCGCCGATAGCCTTCCAGTCGCGTGTGAGAGCCTCAAGATACCCACCCGCGGGATCCTTGTCGAGACAATTCTCCTCGATGTCGCGGAACAGGCTCATGGCAAGCGCGAGGGGTGCTTCCGGCTCGTCAGCCACACGCGCATATTCCGCGAGTCCGTAGATGGTGAAAGCGATGGCGTAGGTCTGCTTCTTGGTGTCGGCAGGTGTGCCGTCGGGATTGAGCGACCAGTAGACGCCTCCGAATTCCGGGTCTACGAAACGTGAGGTTATATAATCGAAAGCGCGGCGTGCGGCATCGAGATGCTGCGGATCACCCGTCAGTGGATATGCGGCGGCAAAGCTCCAGAGTATGCGCGCGTTGAGTATCGCTCCGCGCTCAGCCTCGGGGTGCAGACGGTCCTCACCGTCGCGGCGTCCGTAGTATCCACCGTCGGGGTCGGTCATATATTTCAGCCAGTAGGGCAATATATTTTCAGTCAGACACTGCCGTATGTCGGCGGCAAGTTCGAAAGGTTGTTGAGCAGTCATCAAGTATTTGTTTAGAAACAACTGTAATTCAGGGGATATTCGCGAAATCGGTCATCTCGTCGCGCTCCGGACCTGATGCGGGAGCCTTTCGCAGCTCCTTAAGCCGTGCGACGATCTCCTCGACGCGGCGGGTAGTGAGCGGATAGAACCAAACGACGACGATAGCAAGGAGCGCCACGCCGGCGGGGATAAACGTCATGAGCATCCACAGCGCCCGGATAGCCCCGGGAGTCTGCGTCAGCACCTCTCCCGCCTGTTCGGCTGTGCGCGCCACGTAGCCGCATGCGCCGAGCAGCCAGAGCACCGCGGCACCGCCTATGGCGCTACCGAATTTCTGTGCCATCGACGACGAGCTGAAAATCAGCCCTGTAGAAGCAGTGCGGTAGCGGAGTTCGGCGTAATCGCTCACGTCGGCATACATCGACCATACCAGGGGCGACATTATGCCTGTGAGCACCGATATGAGCACCTGCAGCAGAAGCATCCACCAGTAGCCCGCCGGGGTGACAGGGATGAAGAAGAAGAGCACGCTGAGAACCACAAGCAGGGCGTTGACAAGTATAAATGTCGACTTCTTGCCAATGCGTGCGGCAATAGGCACGGTCAACGCCACTCCCACCATGTTAGCTACCTCACCCACGCTGAGGAACAGTCCGCTGTAGAAGAGGAGCGCTACGGAGAAGAGCATTATGTGGGCGTCGAAGCCGATGATGTCGGCAAAGAAATATGCCACCGTGGCGCCACGCACGGTGTTGAAGAGGTTGAAACAGAGAGCGGCGCCGATAAGAAGCCACCAGGGGCGGTTGGTGAGCAGCGACCGGAAATCGGAACCGATGCTGACGCTCGAGGTGGTGCGCAGCCGCTCGCGCGTCAACTTGAAGCAGAGCAGGAACAGCACCAGACATGCAGCGGCTATAACAACCATGGCAAACTGCCAGGAGCCCTGCAGCGACATGCCGAAGTGCGAGCTGAACAGAGTGCAGAGCGGCTCCCATGCCGCGAGGGCTATGAACGAGCCCCCGTAGGCGAAAAACATGCGGAAGGAGGAGAATACTGTCTTCTCGTGAGGATTGTCGCTCATCACACCGAGCATGGCACCGTAAGGCACATTTATACCTGTGTAGACCGTCATCATCAGTATATATGTAACATAAGCCCACACGAGCTTGGCGGCATAGCCCCAGTCGGGGGTCGTAAACAGCAATATGCCACAGATAGAGAATGGCGCCGCCACCCAGAGCAGATAGGGGCGGTACTTGCCCCAGCGGGTGTGGGTGCGGTCAGCCACGACCCCCATCATCGGGTCGGACACGGCATCCCAGATGCGGGTAATCAGCACGAGTATTCCGGCATCGACAAGCGACAGCCCGAACACGTTGGAGTAGAAAAACGGCAGGTAATAGCTGAACACTTTCCAGAACATGGATGAAGCCATGTCGCCGAAGCCGTAGCCAATTTTCTCTGAAAGTTTAGTCATGGTAAGCGTAGAAAAGCGGTGATGAAGGTCAAAAAGTCGCGCGCTCGGGCGCCGTGTATAAATGAAAAAGAAGCCGCCCGGCGCAGAGAGCGTCATGCCTGTGCGCCGGGAGCTTCATGAAGCGTTTATTTTCCGAGGTAAGCCTCGTTGGAATCTATCAGTCGGTTGATGGCACGCACGGACTCGCCGGTGAACAGACCGTCGACAGGCGTTCCGAAGCAGTAATCCACGAGACGATCGACAGTCGAGGTTGCCACATGCATGCGGGTATCGGACGAAGCGTAGTAGATGAACACGCGCCCATCCTCATCAGCAATCCATCCGTTGGAGAAGAGCACGTTCATCACGTCGCCCACATACTCCTCGCCCACCGGTGCCATGAAATAGCCGCCGGGGGTTGCTATGGCGCGCCAGGGCTCATCGAGAGCGGTCATGTAGAGATAGAGCACGTAGCGGAGTCCGGAAGCGCATCCGCGCACACCGTGAGCCAGATGCAGCCATCCGCGAGAGGTCTTGATCGGGTGGGGACCCTCGCCGTTCTTCACCTCCTTGATGGTATGGTAGTAGCGGGGGTCGATGATAGTCTCCTCTGTGACAACGGCGTGGGTGATGTCGTCGACGAGCGCCCAGCCAATGCCGCCGCCCGAGCCGGTATCGATGAATCCATCCTGCGGACGGGTGTAGAGAGCATATTTGCCGTTGAAGAACTCGGGGTGGAGCACGACGTTGCGCTGCTGCGAGCGGCTGACGAGGTCGGGCAGGCGCTCCCAGTTGACAAGATCATGCGTGCGGGCGATGCCACAAGCCGCGGTAGCAGCCGAGAGATCGCCGGGCTTGGAGTCGTCGTGGCGCTCAACGCAGAAGAGTCCGTAGATCCAGCCGTCCTCATGGCGTGTAAGGCGCATGTCGTAGACGTTGGTTCCGGGCACGTCGGTGTCGGGCATTGTGATCGGTCGCCCGACGAAGCGGAAATTGTCGATGCCGTTGGGCGATTCGGCGAGGGCGAAGAATGACTTGCGGTCCATCCCCTCCACGCGCACCATGAGCACGTACTTGTCGCCCCATTTGATCGCTCCGGAGTTGAGGGTAGCGTTGACGCCGAGACGCTCCATGAAGTAGGGGTTGGTCTGCGGATTGTAGTCGTAGCGCCACGTCGGCGGGATGCTTTCGGCGGTGATTATGGGGTTGGTATAGCGTTCGAATATACCGTTGCCCTCTATGGGTGAGTTTTTGAGGGCTACGTGACGCTCATAGCGCTCCTCGACGAGTGCGCGGCGGCGTGAATAAACCGAGTCGGTCATTTGCTTTTATATATTTAAGTATTGTATACGATGCTACGGGTTGTAACACGCAGTCAGCGTATGAGGTTCATTTCGGAGGCGAAAACGGTGCGCGGGTCGGCGTGGAAGCGGCGGAATGAGTCGGCGGATGAATGTCCGCGCCAGGGACCGAAGAAATGCTCCGGTTTGTCGTGGGCGTTGCGCCACACCACCACGTATGCCACGGGATAGCCCTCCATTGCGGGGAGGAGCACGTCGGTCCACCAATTGTCCATGGTGACCCCTTCGAGCCCGGTCTCGGTGAACGCCACGAGCTTGCCGCTGCGGCGTGCAGCCTCGGTGGCTGCCGAGAGGGTGGCGTCGACGGCGGCACGGTAGGTGTCGACACCTTTTTCAGCACCGTAGTGGTAGACGTCGGCACCCATGATGTCGACATACTCATCGCCGGGATAGCGCTCAAGATATTCGTCGATGCTCTTCACGCGGTCGGGGGAATATGCCCAAAGCACATTGTCGACACCCTCGCTGTCGAACACGCTGCGTGTCTTTTCCCAGAGCTTGCGGTACTGCTCGGGAGTGCACTGGCGTTCGCCCCACCAGAACCATGCTCCGGTGTGCTCGTGCCATGGGCGGAACACCACCCCGATGCGGCTGCCGGTGGAGTCGGTGAGCGACATGATGAAGCGCGCGGCGCGGCGCACCTGATCCTCGAAGCGCGCGCCGACAACGGAGTCGGTGAGGATCTGCGCAACGATGGTAGTGTCGGAGCACTGCCATGAGTCCTGACCGTCGACAGGGTTGACGGCGTGCCAACTGAAGGCGTTGACTCCCCCGCGCTCATACTGCGCGATAGCCTCGGCGCGCATACGTGCGAAGTTGACACTGTCGAGATTGGCGGCGTCGCCTTTCTCTATGCCACCGAGATCCCAGTTCATCATGGCGGGGTAATCGCCGGCGGTCTCGAGCACGTCGGAGCGTCCGGAGTCGCCCACCCATGTGTGACCGTAGACGGGATCATCGTCATGCCCGAACATCACCAGTCCGCGGGCGCTTACGCTGTCAAGGCGTGCGCGGAGAACCTCGGCGGGAGTGAGCGATGCGTTGTCAGCGGCATCAGCCGTGCCGGATGTCTTGCCGGTGCATCCGGCTATTGCGATAGTGGCTGCAGCAGCCATGTATGCGAGAGTCTTCATTTGCTGATGTTTTTGAGAGATTCAGTCATGCGGCGGATCACGGCTACTGTCGAGCTGTCGGCTGCGAATACAGAGTTTAGTCCCTGATCCTCCTGAGCGGGATCGCCCGAATAGTCGTCGCCGCGCTGCCATGTGCGGTGTGCGGGCTGTGCGAGTCCGCCCCATCCCCAGAAGTTCGATCCGTTGATCTTGCCGGAGTCGCGGATTATCGAGAACACATATTCATAGTAACGGTCGCGTCCGAGTGTGGGCGATCCGGGTGCGATAGCCATGGAGTCGCGCGGATAGCCGAACTCCTCGAGCACGATCGGCTTGGCGCCGCCGAAGCGGTCGAAGTGCTCGTCGATGTAAGCCTGGGTGTAGCGGCATGCGCTGTCGACATCCTCAACCACGCGGGCGGGGTCGTCGCGGCGGATCCAGTTCCAGTTGTAAGGCCAGATGTGGATGTTGGCGTAGTCGATTTCGGGATAGTTGTGGATCTCCGCCCAAAGGTCGAGGTCAACCTCACATCCGTATTTACCCTCGCTGCCGGTGCTGACGAGGTGGTTGGAATCGATCTCCTTGATGGTGCGGGCGGTGGTGCGGAGCCAGTCGGCAAGCGCGCGCTTCCCCTCGCGGCTGAATGCGCGGGGCTCATTGGCGATCTGCCACGACATGATGGCGGGCGATTCGGTGTAGGGCTTGCCGGTGATGCTGTTGGTGCGGCTCACCATGTTGCGCACATGGTTGAGGGCGAGCTGACGGGCGGAGTCGGAGAGCACGAACTGGCTGGCATAGTCTACATATTCGCGGTAGCCGTCCTTGGGGAGCGGTGCGGGTCCGTGACCTGTCCATTCGAGATATGTGCCGTAGCCGCCGCTCCATTCCCAGGAGTTGTTGAGATAGAGCACGGCTTTCATGTCGCGCTTCTCGAGTTCGGCAAGGAAGTAGTCGAGTCCTTCAAGGAGGGTATCGTTGTAGACGCCGGGGGCTGTCTGGAGCACCGGCTCTATGTGCGATTCAAGTCCTTCGGCACCATCGCCGCCGACGAGCACGCGGAGGTTGGTGAGACCCAGCTCCTTGAGGAGGTCGAGTTCGCGTGCGAGGCGCTCGCGGTCGCCATACTTCTCGGAGCCGAGTATGGCGCCGTACCAGAAGTTTGTGCCGACGAAACGGTAGAGGGAGTCGCCGATGTAGAATTCGCCGTCGCGCACGGTGACGAACTGTGGTGCATCGGTCTGTGCATCACCCCTTGAACATCCGGTGGCGACGCAGATCGCAGCGATGCCCAGGGCGATGAATCGCAATAAGTTTTTCATTTGGTAGTGTGTAAGCGGTTAATTTGGTTGCAAAAATACTCATTTTTGCCAATTAGCGCAACAGAGCAGGGGTAAAGTTGGCACGAGAGATTGTAGGGGCGGAGATAGGCTGCGCTGCGCTCGCGCCATACCTCCGCC
>OFFM01001144.1_pt1 | contig 15878 bp, 13 predicted proteins | sample 1521401 | NCBI WGS metagenome assembly OFFM01 (sample SAMEA3504118, study PRJEB24116) | mouse gut metagenome | biome: mouse gut; feature: mouse-associated habitat; material: faeces | place: Denmark | collected 2011
GCTGTTGGTTGGAGTACTCCCGGCGTTTTCCTTTGACGCTCAGTATGCTGAGGCGGAAAGGATTGTTGCCGAGGCGGAACGGCTTGATGCGGTTCCGGCGCATCAGGTGTGCGGGGAGTGGCTGGAGAGCCAGTGCTACGTAGCGTGTGGAGGCATCGGACGCCGTGTCGAAAAACTTCAGGGAAAACTGCGTGGACCATCGGCGTGCGTTGCCGTGCACGACAACGACGGAATGGTAGTTGCAGCATTGCGCTATGCAAGGTATCTGCAGGAACTGATGCACGGCGCTCGGGAAGTTATAGAGTATAGCCTCCTCCGAGAAGTCGGGAAGGGGAGTCCTGTCGGCGTCGACCACCAGGAGGTGGGCGAAGTTTGTGCCACGCCAGTTGGTGACAGCCCTGAGCGCACCGTAATGAAAACAGCGCGCCTCACCTCCTAACGCTGCCGCACGTGCGGTGGTACGGGCTATTATCAATGATTGTGGCGTGTTCTCCCGGCGCGAGCAGTAGTGACGCCAACTGATGTAATCGGCAAGCAGTTGCGGGATGTTGTCCTCGGGCGTGGATCCGTCGTCGTGGATATACAGCCGCGGTTCCTCACCGGGGTTGCGGCGAAGCATCTCGAGCAGGGCTATGACGCGCGTCTGCCGCTGGTTGAGCGGGCGTCGCAGCCACCGCTGGAAAGCGTGGTGGTGAGGGTCGGTTATCTCGGCGTTGAAGAACATACCGCAAAGTTACTCCCGCCTAACTCCCATCCCTATGCGAAACGCCCCATTCGGTCACAACTTAATGCGGGTAGTCGGCTGTCACTCCTCCTCTATGATCCAACTGTCGATTCCCCGGAGCTGGGTGGAGAAGTTGGCACCGATCTTTATAAATCGGCGTCCGTCGGCACGGAACGGCAGCATGTATCCTTTCGAGTCGATCTGTGCGAGCGCCTCCTCTGCCGTGCGGTCGAGCTTGAACTCCATTACGTAGATGTAGCCGGGTGTCATTATCACCATGTCGATACGTCCGGAGGCTGTACGGTATTCTATCCGGGTATATAATCCCATCAGTTTCACCAGGATGAACAGCACGTCCTGATAGTGCTGCTCGAGGCGGCGCAGGTCGAAGGCATCGTACTGGAAATCGGCGAACAGACTCTGCATGCGCTGCATGAAATCTTCTGCCCGCCCCTCGCGCGCATCCTTCACGAAGCGTGTGATCTCGAATGCCGAGTTGCTTTTCAGTGATGTGTAGAAAGGCAGGAGCTGGTTGAAAAAGCCATTCTCGACCTCGGTGTTGGGGAAACCGAGGGTCACGGTCTTGAACTCGGGGTCGAAATCCTTGATTGTGAGATATCCGCTCTGGTACAGTACCGGAATGGGATCCCCGAGGTCGAACGACACGTCGGTGAGCGATGTCAGATACGTCTGGTGCTGTGAGAGATCCTGAAGCGGTAACCCCATGCCGCGTATCATCTTGATCAGGAATGTTGGTGTGCCGGTCTTGAACCAGTAGTCGCCGAACATCCGTTTGCTCAGGCAGTTGAGCAGGCTGAACGGATTGTAGACATCCTCACGGCGTTTTGCCGAGAAGTGATATCCGTCGTAGCTCTGTTTGAGTTTCCCGTATGCTTCGTCGGTTGTGATCTCCCAATCGCGTGCGAGTTCCTCCACTCCGGGGTGGAAATATTGGTGCAGTTCGTCGGTTGTGACCCCGCAGATTCCGCTGTACTGCTCGTCGAGCGATATATCCTGCAGGTTGTTGAGGTCGCTGAAAATGCTCAGGTGTCCGAACTTGGTGACTCCGGTAAGCATGGCGAAGCGGATATGCAGATCCTGACTCTTGAGATTGCTGTAGAACGCCCGCAGGTCACTCCTGTATTGTTCCTGCAGATCGCGTCGGTCGACAGTCTCAAGCAGTGCCTTATCGTACTCGTCGATCAGCAGCACTACCCTCTCCCCGGTTTTTGCATGGGCTTCCTCCAGTACCCGCTTGAAACGCAATCCGATGCTCTGATCCTGCTTCTCTATCCCGAACTGACGCTCCCAGCCTGTGAGGAAATGGTTGAGGTGAATCTTCAGGCTGTCTGGCGAGTCGTAGTTTGTTCCGGTGAAGTCGAGGTACAGTACGGGGCAGGGCGTCCAGTCCTGTTGGTAATTGCTGATCGCGAGCCCCTCGAAAAGCTCTCTGCGCCCCTGGAAATATGATTCTATGGTGGAGAGCAGCAGCGACTTGCCGAACCTTCGAGGACGGCTGAGGAATACATACTGACTTGTGCTGACAAGACGATGGATATATTCCGTTTTGTCGACGTACACGAAACCGGCCTCTCTGATTTTGGAGAAGGTCTGTATTCCGATTGGATAAAGTAGCTGCGCCATAGCCGGGTGTTATGATATTGTATAGTGCAAATTTATGAAAAGTTATTGTGGCTTCCAAATATATGGTGATTCCTGCGGAGGGTTTGATCAGTTCATATTTAATAGATGGTGCCGGGGTGGAACTTTTAGTGTGGAAGGAGTGTTATATCTACAGACTGCGGAAAGTTCCGCTGCCTTCAGATGACGGATTTTGCTGAAACAACATAAAACTTATTACTATGAGTGAATTTAACGATATTATCAAGAGCTCGACTCCTACGCTGGTTGACTTCTTCGCCACGTGGTGCGGTCCGTGCAAGGTGCAGGGACCGATCCTTGAACAGGTAAAAGCAAAGTTTGGCGATGCGGTAAATATCATCAAGATAGATGTAGACCGCAACCCGGAGCTTTCCGCCGCATATCGTATCCAGTCCGTTCCTACGCTGATCATGTTCAAGAACGGTGAGGCTGGATGGCGCGGCTACGGTGTTCATCAGGCGGATCAGCTTGAGGCTAAGATCCGGGAATTCATCGATGATACGAAATCTGACATGAAGTGACCGCGTAGTCAGAACTCTGCTGTAAGAAAACAACTTGCCCCGGCGTCATGACCATGATGCCGGGGCAATGCTTTATGTGGGGTGACTCTATGTTCTCTTACATGAAGGCGAGGATTATGCCTTGGGCGGCTACGACGCGCAGGAACATTGTGAGAGGATAGACGGTCGAGTAGGCTACAGCGGGAACGTCGCTGCCGGTCGAGCCGGTGGCGTAGGCAAGTGCCGGCGGGTCGGTATATCCGCCCGACATGAGTCCCATGATCGACAGGAAGTTGATCTTGTAGACACCGCGCGCTATGCATCCAACGACAACGAGAGGCACGAATGTGATTATAAAGCCCCAGATCACCCACCACATGCCGGTGGTATTGAAGACGGTCTCAGCAAAGCCTGCTCCAGAGCTGATGCCTACGGATGCAAGGAAGAGGCAGATGCCGAGCTCGCGCATGAGCAGCGATGCCGACGATGATGTGTAGGTGACAAGGTGGAACTTGTAGCCGAAGCGGCTCAGCAGTATGGCGATCACGAGGGGACCGCCGGCGAGTCCGAGCTTCATGCCGAAGCCTATGTCGATGGAGCCGAGGATGATACCGAACAGGATGCCGACGAAAATCGTGATCATGTTCGGCTCGTTGAGGCGCTTCATGGAGTTGCCGAGTTTGTCGGCGAGGCGTGAGATGTCGTTGATGTCGCCAACGACAGTGAGGCGGTCGCCCATCTGTATGCGCAGTCCGGGTGAGGCGAGCAGGTCGACGCCGGCACGGTTTACGCGGGTGGCATTCACCTTGTATGCCGAGTGGAGGCGCAGCGAGCCGAGCTCCACGCCGTTGTATTCGCTCTTGGTGATGAGTATGCGGCGCGATACGACCTCTTTCTGTGTCCACTCCCAGTCCATCTCTATCTGCGGACCGATGACAGCCTCGAAACGCTCCACGTCGCTGGTCGAAATGACGACATACAGTTTGTCGCCCTGGTGAACCTCGGTCTTGGAGGTAGGAATGATTATAGTGCCGTCGTGGAGGAGCCTGGAAATCACGAAGTCTGTCTGAATGATGTCGTGGATCTGGAAGAGCGTCTTGCCGTCGATGAGCGGATTCGTCACCTCGACGGATATGATATTGGGCTTGTGGAGGGAGGCATTGTTGGCGTCCTCCACTGATGCTATTTCGCGGTCGGTCTTGATCTTAAAGAGCGCTTTGATGAGGAACATCGCTCCGATGATGCCGCAGACGCCGAGGGGATAGGCGGCGGCATAACCCATCGACATGGTGTTGATCGCCTCCACGCTGTCGGCGGTCTGCTGTGCGGCGGCAAGACCGGGGGTGTTGGTCACGGCACCCGACATGACACCGACGAGCGCGTAGATGCTTGTGTTGCCGTCGATATAGAATATGGCAAGCACAATCGCCACGTTGAGTGCTATGGCGAGCACGGCGAGTCCGTTGAGGCGCATGCCCCCTTTCTTGAACGATGAGAAGAAACCGGGACCTACCTGTATGCCTATCGAGAAAATGAACAGTATAAGTCCGAACTCACGGATGAACTTCAGCACTTCGGCATTGACGGTGTATCCGAAGTGTCCCATGAGTATGCCTACGAAGAGTACGAATGTGACGCCCAGCGACACGCCCGCGATTTTAAGTTTGCCCAGATAGACGCCGGCAGCTATGACAAACGAGTAGAGCACGAGTGTGCTCGCCAGGTTGGTGTTGCCGGGACCAATGAGTGAAACCAGCCAGCTCAGATCCATAAAAGAATAATATCGTTTAAAATTTCTGCAAAGTTAAGCATAATTTAGAGTTTGAGCGATGCCGCGGGTAAGATATTTTTTGCCAATTTTTATTCATGGTATCGCTGTGGTCTCGTGGCGGATTGAATGCGAAATGAAGCGGAAGTGGCGAAGAAAACGAAAGTTTTTTTGTGAAACTCTTGCACGGTTCGCAAAAAGTGCCTACTTTTGCATCGCAATTCGGCGCTGAGGCGCCTGAAAGTGCATCCTGCTTCAGTAGCTCAGTTGGTTAGAGCACCTGACTGTTAATCAGGGGGTCGTTGGTTCAAGCCCATCCTGAAGCGCCAAAAAAGCTCCGCAATCCATAGTTGCGGGGCTTTTTCGTAACCAGTCATTGCTTGACCATGAGAAAAACATTTCTGACACTTCTTCTGATTGCAGGCGCAGTAGCCACAATGCTTGCGCAGCGAACCGTCATTCCGATGAACGCGGACTGGACATTCCGCTTCGCCAACAAATTCAGCGGGAAAGGGGAGAGAGTCGATCTCCCCCACACCTGGAACGCCGCCGACGCCCTTTCGGGGCGTCAGGACTACTACCGCGGCATGGGCATCTACGAGAAAAAGATCAAGCCCTCTGCAGCATGGAAAGGGAAACGCGTGTATCTGCGCTTTGAGGGAGCCAACGAGAAGGCCGATGTGTTTGTCAACTCCCGCTTCGCGGGGGAGCACAAAGGGGGCTACACCGCTTTCGTCATAGAGATCACGCCGTTTCTGGAAGCTGACAAAGAGAATACAGTGACCGTAAAGGTCACAAATGCCCTCGATCTGGAGATTATGCCGCTTGTCGGAGACTTCAACATGTATGGCGGCATTTACCGGGATGTATATCTCGTGGCGGTGGATCCGCTGCACATATCCCTGACCGATTACGCCTCCCCGGGATTTTATCTCACCCAGAAAAAAGTCACGAAGGAGAACGCCGACGTGGAAGCGGCTGTTGTCGTGAGCAATCTCGGCGATAATAAGGCGGAAGGTAAACTCAAGATCACTTTGACGGACGGCCACAAGGCGATAGCCGAAAAATCGGCCGATTTCGCTCTCGGCCCGGACAGCACTGCCCGAATCGCACTTGATTTCGCCATCGGCAATCCTCATCTCTGGAACGGTCGGGAGGATCCGTTCATCTACACAGCCGTGGCCGAAGTGACCGATGCGTCAGGAAAAGTGACCGACAGAATGGAGCAGCCTCTCGGGCTCAGATCCTTCTCCGTGACATCCGACAACGGCTTTTCGCTGAACGGGAAACCGCTCAGGCTACGCGGGGTGTGCCGCCACCAGGACCGCGCAGAGAGAGGCAACGCCCTCCTGCCGGTGCACCACGAAGAAGATGCGGCCATAATCAGGGAGATAGGAGCGAATGCTGTGAGACTCGCCCACTATCCTCAGGCAACATATTTCTACGACCTGATGGACCGCGACGGAATGATTGTCTGGGCAGAAATTCCTTTCATCGGCCCGGGCGGATACAATGACAGGGGATTCAACGACATTCCCGCATTCCGCGAAAACGGCATGCAGCAGCTGAAAGAAATGATACGCCAGAACTACAACCATCCCTCCATCTGTTTCTGGGGAATTTTCAACGAGCTCAAGACTTTCGGCGACAACCCGGCGGAATATGTAGGGAAGCTCAATGAAACCGTTCACCGCGAGGATCCCACCCGTCTCTCGACGGCTGCAAGTTTTCTCGGTGCGGACGACCCGATCAACGGGGTTACGGATCTCATAGCCTGGAACCAGTATTTCGGATGGTATGGCGGCCATCCTTCCGACCTCGGCAAATGGCTCGACAGAACGCATAAATCACATCCCGAGTACAGGATAGGGATGAGCGAATATGGCGCCGGAGCAAGCGTCTATCACCAGCAGGATTCCGTCAAACCCGGAATCGCCTCGGGAATGTGGCATCCCGAAAATTATCAGACCTTTTATCACCGCGAGAACTGGAAAGCTCTGGCGGAAAGACCTTTCGTCTGGGGATCGTTCGTCTGGAACCTTTTTGATTTCGGCGCGGCCCACCGAACGGAAGGAGACCGCTTCGGCATCAACGACAAAGGACTTGTAACGTTCGACCGCAAAGTAAAAAAGGACGCTTTCTATTTCTACAAGGCCAACTGGAACCGCGAGGAGCCTTTCGTCTATATCTCGGAGCGCCGTCACGACCGGCGGACAATGCCATCGACCACCGTCACCGTGTTTTCCAATCTCAAGGAAGTGCAGCTGAGTGTCAACGGGAAAGGACTCGGACGAATGACACCCGAGGGATACGGCACATTCACTATGGAAAACGTCGCCCTGCGCCCCGGCAAGAACGAAATACGCGCTATAGCCTCCGACCGCGGCAAGCAGCTGTCGGACTCCGTCAGCTGGACTCTGCAGGGCGGCGTCAGATGAAGTTTTGAAGCCGAAAGACCATTAGGTTGCAGAAATTTTGCTATTTTTGTGGGAAATTACTATAGAACTCTTCAAAAGACCATGTCAGAACGAAAAATAAAGATAGGCATAACCCACGGCGACACCAACGGGATCGGATATGAGGTGATTCTGAAAGCCCTCGAGGATCCCCGCATGCTGGAGTTATGCACTCCCGTAATATACGGTTCGGCCAAAGTCGCCGCCACTTACCGGAAACTTGCCGAGCTGCCTCCGGTACAGCTCCATCAGATTCCGTCAGCGGCTCAGGCCTCGCCTGACCAGATAAATATAATCAATGTCGTTGACGAGCAGCTGAAGGTCGAACCGGGCGTAGCCTCACATGATGCCGGCCATGCCGCGTTCCTCGCTCTCGAAAGCGCGGTCACCGATCTGCGCAACGGCGAAATCGACGCACTGGTTACAGCTCCGATAAACAAATCGACAATCCGCAGCGAGAAATTTTCATTTCCGGGCCACACCGAATATCTCGAAGCTTCCCTTTCAGACGGGTCGCAGAAAGCTCTGATGATCCTTGCCTCCGAAAAAATAAGAGTCGCGCTGGTGACGATCCATACTCCCGTCGCCAAAATCAGCGAGGAAATCACCGAAGAGAATGTGCTGGCCAGAATCCAGGCTTTCGACGCCGCTCTAGAAAGCGACTTCGCCATCCGTCACCCGCGCATAGCGGTTCTTTCGCTCAACCCCCACAGCGGGGAGGACGGCCTGATAGGGACCGAAGAGAAGGAGCAGATCATCCCCGCGATTGAAAAGGCCCGCGAGGCGAAGATCAACGCCTTCGGCCCGTTTGCCGCCGACGGCTTTTTCGGAAGCGGTATGTGGGAGAAATTCGACGGAATTCTCGCGATGTACCATGACCAGGGGCTCGCTCCTTTCAAGACACTCGCCATGGATGCGGGAGTCAACGTGACATCGGGGCTGCCCTTCGTGCGCACGTCGCCCGACCACGGCACAGGAATGGACATTGCCGGAAAAGGAATAGCGTCGGCTGACTCCATGCGTCAGGCCATCTATGCCGCAATCGACATTTTCCGCTCACGCCATCACCACGCCGAGGCGCTCCGAAATCCTCTGCGCAAGCAATATGTGGAGCGCAACAAGAAAGACAATGTTGTACTTGACCTCACAAAATCATCCGACGAATGAACTACGCCATAATTGCAGCAGGAGAAGGATCGCGTCTCGTCCAGGAAGGCGTGAAACTGCCGAAACCGCTTGTGAACCTCTGCGGGACACCGATGATAAAACGCCTCATCGACATAATGACGGACTGCAATCCGGAGTCGCTGAGCATCATAGTGAACGAACAGATGACGGAAGTCCGCGAATATCTGGAGTCACTCAAATTGCCGGTGCCGCTTCATCTGACGGTCAAGACCACTCCGAGTTCCATGCACAGCTTCTATGAAGTCAGCCGTCATTTCGAGGATGGAAAATTCATCCTGACAACGGTCGATACGATTTTCCGCGAGGAGGATTTCCGCGCCTACGTGGAAGCGTTCGAAGCGGACGAGACAACCGACGGCTACATGGCCGTCACCTCATTCATCGATGACGAGAAACCGCTCTACATAGACGTTGACGCCGACATGCGCATCACCGCTTTCCGCGACCGTCCCTTCGAAGGAATGAAGTACATATCCGGAGGCATTTACGGACTGACGGCGCCAGCCCTGAAAGTGCTCGAGAACTGCATGGAGACCGGAGTCAGCCGAATGCGCAACTATCAGCGCGCGCTCGTAGAGGCCGGGCTGAATCTCAAAGCATATCCTTTTCCGAAAATCATAGATGTGGACCATGCGGGCGACATCGCCACGGCGGAAGCATTCATAAGCTGACCCTCACGGTGCACAGGTCTCCATAACCAGAATCAATATCATTTCACATTTTCTTATCCACGAACTTACAGATGGCAGACATTAACATAGCGGGCATAATGAGAGCGGGAGCGTTCTCGCCCAATCACATAGGGAACGACGCGGCGATATTCAATCTTGTCGCCGACCAGTTGCGCAAACGCGGTTGCGCCGTCACCACCTACAGCGAGGAACAGCTCATCGCAGGCCATGTGAAAGAACAGATCATAGTAAACATGTGTCGCGAACAGCGTTCAATCATGAAGCTGCAGGAACTCGAAGACAAAGGTTGCCTTGTCATAAACTCGGGCTACGGCATAGAGAACTGCACGCGCGAACGCATGACGCGCATTCTCGTAGGCTGCGGCATCCCTTATCCGGAAAGCATAATAGTCAACACCGACGAAGGTGTGCGCGACGCGCTGACAAAGCTGAAAATGGACCGCTGCTGGATCAAGCGCGGCGACTTCCACGCCATGCACAAAGAGGATGTCAGCTATGTACGGCATCCCGAGGAAGCGCAGGAAGTGCTTCAGGAGTATTTTCTCCGTGGCATCAAACGCGCCGTTATCAACCGCCATCTCGAGGGTGACCTGATCAAATTCTACGGCGTCAGAGACTCGCCTTTCTTCTTCTGGTTCTATCCCTTTGACTCGGGGCACAGCAAGTATGGCCACGAGGCCATAAACGGCCATTCGCAGGGTCTTTCGTTTGACCACGACAAGATGAAAGCAATCTGCCAGAAAGCCTCGGAAGTCCTCGATGTAAACATCTACGGAGGAGACTGCATAGTCTCTGCGCAGGGCGACATAAGGATCATAGACTTCAACGACTGGCCCAGCTTCGCGCCGTGCCGCAACGAGGCCGCTCCTTTCATAGCGAAATCAATAATGGCAGCCATCAAGGCCCACGCCGCAAAATGACAATCAACCCACAGCAATTCCCATGACCAGACTGAAGGATGCGACAAACAATCTGCTGACAAGCGACAAGCTCTTCTACACTTTCTTGCGTAGCGGATTCTCGTCGCAGTCATCAGGCATTCTCGACATGCTGACCGGTTTCGCGCTTTTCGCGCTTCTCGATCTGCCGGTCTGGTTCTCCACGGCCATCGGAGCGATAGCCGGGGGCATCCTGAACTGTATTCTCAATTACCGTTTCACCTTCAGGGCGTCGGACTGTCCCTGGAAAGCGGTGATAGTGAAATACTCGCTGGTGTGGTGCGGAAGCATGTTGCTGAACTCCGGAGGTACAGAGGCGCTCTATTATGTCCTTTCGCGCTGGCACTGGCTTGACTCCATCGGGTTCAAGCCCGACGGATATTATGCGGCAGCCCGTCTGACGGTCTCGATTCTCGTCTCATGGTTCTGGAATTTCGTCATGCAGCGCTATTTCGTCTATCGTCCCACCAGATTCGATGCGGCAGCCATCAGATTCGTCAACGCGATCTGCCCCTCGCTTCGTCACCGTCACCATCCTCATGACGATTAAATTACCACTGACAATAACATCCATCCTTAAAAATATATGGCAGAAAACAGTACGAACGCCAATGAGACCTATCACGTGAAGCCTGACGTCCTGAACTACGACGATGTCAGGCGGATGGTCCCGAAACTTGACGGACATCCCCGTCTGGTCAACGCACTGCTCCGCTTCCTCTCGGTCGATAAGGTCAACCGGGTCCATGCAGCCAGCTGCGCGGAGCCGGGTCCGAAATGTACGGAAAAGCTGCTTTTCCAGGAATTCCACAACACGTTGCGCGTTGACAACGCCCAACTTCTCGACCATCTGCCCGAAGGCGCCTTCATCACGATAAGCAACCATCCGTTCGGCGCTCTCGACGGCATAGCGCTCATCTATCTGATCGGCACCCGGCGCCCGAAGTTCAAGGTCATGGTCAACATGATTCTGAACTACATTTCGGGAATGCGCCCGAACTTCATAGCCGTTGACCCCATCCCGTCAAACGACCCGTCGCGCCGCGCCCAGTCGGTCAAAGGCATCCGCGAGGCACTGAAACAGATCAAGGAGGGTGAGCCTCTCGGCTTCTTCCCCGCCGGCGCGATGAGCAAAGTCAACTGGCGGGGACGCCTGCAGGACCGCGAATGGCAGCGTTCAGTCCTCCAGATCATCGAGAAAGCGAAAGTTCCGGTGATCCCTATATTCTTCCACGGCTCCAACAGCTGGTGGTGCAACATTCTTGGGGTTGTCTGCTGGCCGGCGCGCTCGCTGAGACTTCCCGCCGAGGTGTTCCGCAAAAACGGCAAGGAGCTGCACATCTCTATCGGCAACCCCATAACGGTCGAAGAACAGAAAGCCCATTCTTCGTCGCTCGACGAACTCGGGGCATTCCTGCGGGAAAAGACCTACGCCCTGCGCGACAATCCCCTCAATCCGGCCCCCAAAGGGCAAAACTTCCGCTGAGTGAGACCATGAACAGATTTATCGTAACAAGCAAAACAGTATAAAACGCCAATGTCAAACGACTCATCTTCAAGCACGCCAAAGTCATCCTACCGCGACTCGCTGAAGTCAATGGACACCGAGGAACACATAGACCTCGCTTTCTACCGGCCCATAGGATATGCCTGGGCCTGTCTGGCAAAAAAACTCGGCGTTACCCCGAATGCCATAACCATAGCATCCATCTTTCTGGGACTGGGAGCCGGAGTGCTCTTCTATTTTCCGGAGCTCTGGCTCAATGTGATCGGAATGCTCCTGCTCGTCTGGGCCAATTCTTTTGACAGCGCCGACGGACAGCTGGCGCGCATGACCCATCAGTATTCACGTCTGGGCAGGATTCTCGACGGTCTGAGCGGCGACTTCTGGTTCGCAGCCATCTACGTTGCCATCTGTCTGCGCGAGAATGTCACTTCTGAGTTCTTCATGGCCCACCACTGGGTCATCTGGGTAATGGCTGTCGTCACGGGGCTCTGCCACGCTAAACAGGCGGCTATGGCCGACTACTACCGCCAGTTCCATCTCTATTTCCTCAAAGGCGACGAGGGGAGCGAACTCGAAACGGCTTTCACCCTTAAACGTCAGCTCGCCTCCCTTTCATGGAAAAAGAATTTCTGGAAAAAGCTGACGCTCAGCACCTATACGAACTACACTCTGCAGCAGGAGGCAACCGCGCCCGCCATGCAACGCCTGCGCCGGGAACTGGCCAAACGTTTTCCCGACGGAAAAATCCCGTCAAAATTCCGCGAGGATTTCAGGAGAAAATCATTGCCACTGATGAAATATACCAACATACTTTCATTCAACTGGAGAACGATAGCCCTGTTCACATCGCTATTCCTGACGATGCCTTGGCTCTATTTCGCTTTCGAGCTGACAGTCCTTAACATCCTCCTGATCTACATGGTGGTGCGCCATGAACGGATATGCCGCTATTTCACCCGCGAACTTCAGGAAGGAAAATACTGAACCTCTTTTTCCAAAAAACATCTGTCAACAATGATAAAAGGAATTATTTTCGACTATGGCGGCACAATCGACAGCCGCGGCGTCCACTGGAGCGAAGTTATCTGGGACGGTTATCAGGCATGCGGCGTCGGCATAGACAAAGCTGTTTTTCGCGACGCATACGTCTATGCTGAGCGCGAATTGGCCCGGGTGCGCCATATATTGCCCAACGATAATTTCCACGACCTGCTTCTGAAGAAAATGAAGATCGAGCTGCAGTGGCTCGTCGATAACGGGCACCTCGCCGAAGGGGCCACAGAGGCATTCGCGGAACCCATAGCCGACTATTGCTACGAGGCCGCCCGCAATGCCATAGCGGACGCGCGCCCTGTCCTGGAAGAACTCGCATCGCGTTATCCGATGATGCTCGTCTCAAATTTCTACGGCAACGTCGATTCCGTTCTGCGCGATTTCGATCTGCGCCGCTACTTCAAGGGCGTCATAGAAAGTGCGGTCGTCGGAATCAGGAAACCGGATCCAACCATATTTCGCCTCGGTGTCGTGGCCCTCGGGCTTGAACCGGAGGAAGTGCTCGTGGTTGGCGACAGTCTAAAGAAAGACATCCTGCCGGCCCGTTCGATCGGCTGTCATGTCGCATGGCTCAAAGGAAAAGGCTGGACAGCAGAAGAAGATCTCCAGACCGATCCGTCAGTCATAAAAAATCTGTCGGACGTTCTCACTACAGCATTTTGATTCATTAACATTAAAGGGTTGGAATTAATAATTATAAACACAAACATAACCCTTTATCCACATATTTATATTTCGTTAGTAAAAATAAGAAATTATTAAAATAAAAAATTTTTGCAATTAAATAATATGACGTACTTTTACGCGCTGAAATCGTTCAGCAGCGTAAAGCCTTTGCGGCTTTTAACCTTAAATAGAAAATAATAAACATCATTTTAAATTATGAAGGCAACCAACGTAAAACCTGCCGAAGGTAAACTTGGCGTCCTCGTCGTCGGACTGGGAGCCGTTTCTTCAACATTCATGACCGGTGTCCTGATGGCACGCAAAGGTCTCGCAAAGCCCGTAGGCTCAATGACCCAATATGATAAAATGCGTGTAGGCAAAGGCGCCGACAAGAAATATCTCAAATATGACGAAATCGTTCCCATTGCAAAACTTGACGACATCGTGTTCGGTGCATGGGACGTTTATCCTGCAAACGCCTACGAAAGCGCTATAAACGCAGAGGTACTCAAAGAAAAAGATATCAACCCCGTTAAAGACGAGCTCGAGAAGATCAAGCCGATGAAGGCCGCTTTCGACCACAACTATGCAAAGCGTCTTGACGGCGAGAACATCATGAAGGGCGCAACCCGCGAGGAGATGGTCAACAATATCCGCGAGGATATCCGCAACTTCAAGAAAGAAAACGGCGTTGACAGAGTAGTTGTCCTCTGGGCCGCTTCAACCGAAGTCTATGTTCCGGTTGACGAAAAGATCCACGGAACTCTCGCCGCTCTCGAAGAAGCTATCAAGGCTGACGACAAGGAACACATCGCACCTTCGATGTGCTACGCTTACGCAGCCCTCAAAGAAGGCGCTCCCTTCATCATGGGTGCCCCCAACACCACCGTTGACATCCCCGCAATGTGGGAGCTCGCCAAGGAAACAGGCATGCCTATCGCCGGCAAGGACTTCAAGACCGGTCAGACTCTCGTGAAATCAGGCTTCGCCCCCATCATCGGCACCCGTTGCCTCGGCCTCTCCGGCTGGTTCTCGACCAACATCCTCGGCAACCGCGACGGTCTCGTGCTTGACGAACCCGCAAACTTCCGCACCAAGGAAGTGTCGAAGCTTTCAACACTCGAGTCGATCCTCGTTCCGGAAGCTCAGCCCGATCTCTACACCGACTACTACCACAAAGTGCGCATCAACTACTATCCCCCGCGCAACGACAACAAAGAAGGTTGGGACAACATCGACATCTTCGGATGGATGGGCTATCCCATGCAGATCAAGATCAACTTCCTCTGCCGCGACTCTATCCTCGCAGCACCTCTCTGCCTTGACCTCGTGCTTCTGAGCGACCTCGCAGCACGTGCAGGACGCTACGGCATCCAGCGCTTCCTCAGCTTCTTCCTGAAGAGCCCGATGCACGACTACACGACAGGCGAAGTACCCGTCAACCATCTCTTCCAGCAGTACGTAATGCTCAAGAATGCAATCCGCGAAATGGGCGGTTACGAAGCCGATGAAGAAATCGACTGATACTGCAGTGAACTGACACCTCCCTTTACTAACTAAATTCAAAAACAGACTGCTTTCCATTGCGGATCGCAGTCTGTTTCATTTTACACTTCCGATGTGTTACGCCGGACGATGAGCTTATCAAGCTGAATAGCTTAAAGGGCCGTTATCAGCTGCGAGCCGGTCATGACATCCATCTTTGAGAAGGCGAAGAATTTCTTGCCGAGGTCTTTCAGCGAATGGCCGATATGATAGACTTCCTCATCGATTATCAGGAAGCGGTCGTGGCTTTCTTATAAGAGTGTAAGGTTACGCCCGGATACTGGGCATTGTGCCGCGCGACGTCCTGTCGGAGCTGCTGAGAAATCTTTCCGTTGTAAATATCAACCTTGACACCCGGCTTACGTTTTGACAGCTGAACAAGCACCGAATCGTCAACATAGCTGTCAATGACAACTATCCGTTTTTTGCCTTCCGGATCAGTCCGGCAACAAAGGCGTATGCGTCAAAAATCTGACCGTCAAAGAAAATTCCTTCCTTGGGCTGAATGGAACTGCGCACAAAGAAATCCACTTTCTCATCAAGCTCTGAAAGATGTCTATCATATTCTGAAAAATGGCGGTCAATGCGGTCTTCAAGCTGCATCAGCCGTTGATTTAACGCATAACCACGGAGAAGATATTCTTTCAGAACCTTGTTGGCCCATTGCCGAAACTGAATACCACGAACTGTGTTTACCCTATATCCTACGGAAATTATCACGTCCAGATTGAAAAAATCTATATTTCTGGTCACACTGCGGTTTCCTTCCCGTCGAACTGTTCGGAAATTCCGAACAGTTGCCTCTTTTGCCAGTTCACCAGAGTCAAAAATATGTTTGAGATGTTCACTTATGTTCGCCTTGCTTGAATCGAACAATTCAACAATCTGAGATTGTGTTAGCCATACAGATTCGTCTTCAACCCTTACATCAAGAGCGAGGTTTTCATCCGGTTGATAAATTATTATTTCGTTTTCTTTAGTCGGGTCCATGCGCAAAGTTATATGATATTTGTGAAAACTTGATTATCAGCAGCAAACAAATTAAAAAACTCCTTATCATATCGTTACCTGTTGCTTCTTTTAAGCGTTAAATCGGCAAGCAATACGGCATGTTCTTTTTCTTCTCATTCATCTGAGCTGTGAAATAAGCTGTGAGCCGGTCATGACTTCCATCTTTGA
>OFFM01001146.1_pt1 | contig 15855 bp, 13 predicted proteins | sample 1521401 | NCBI WGS metagenome assembly OFFM01 (sample SAMEA3504118, study PRJEB24116) | mouse gut metagenome | biome: mouse gut; feature: mouse-associated habitat; material: faeces | place: Denmark | collected 2011
TTGGTTTGTCTTACGGCTGGGGGAAGATTACGATACGGTTCCAGTTGTTGATGTCGTAGGGCTGAACATCGCTGCCGTTAGCCTTGATGGTGAGGCGTGATGCGTCGATACCGTACTTGTTAACGAGGACGTCAACGACTGCCTGGCTGCGGCGCTGTGAGAGCTCCATGTTGTAAGCTGCTGTGCCGGTGTCCTTGTCGGCGTAGCCCTGTACGGTTACAGTTGCCTGAGGATTAGCCTTGAGGAACTCAGCTACGTTGTAGACGTTAACCATTTCCTCGTCGGTGATGCGGGCAGAGTCGATGCGGAAGCGTACTGATGCGAGCATCGGAGCCTGTACGATTACCTGTTCTGCTTCAACAACTTCGGGGCAGGGGAGCTGTGCTTCAGCGGCTGCGAGAGCGGCGGCTGTGGTAGCGAGTGTGCCACGGAGGTCGTTAACCTGCTGGTTGAGTGAGTTGATGTATCCGAGGTATTCGCAGGGGTTGTAGCCTGTGAACTTGCGGCCGCCGAAGTTGATGTTGAAACCACCGTAAACGCTCAGGTTAGCCTCGATGGGATCGCCCGATACTACGTTGTTGAAGTTGTCGCCGTAGAAGTTAGCGCGTGCTTCAGCGAAGAAGTCAACATACTTGCAGAGACGGAAGCGGAGCTGAAGACCTGCAGAAACGGGGAGTGTGAACTCTTTGGTTTTGCGGTGACCCTCGCCGTCAGGAATTACAGCGTATGCGGGGTTGAAGTCCCAAGTGTAAGTTCCACCTACACCAACGAAGGGGATGATGCTGAATACGCGGTCAGCCTTAACACCGCCGATTGAGTTGAACATATCCCACATAAGGTCGGCGTTCACGTTTGCCATGTTGGCTTTGTTTACGGTAGCCCAGTCATAGCGGAACTTGCCGTAGTAACCGGTGAGGCGGAAACCGAGGTAGGGGCTGAACCAGTGACCTACACCTACGTTGTAGACGGGGCTGATGTGACGCTTGCCGTCGCCCTTGTTGAGATAGTGGTCAACGTAAGGGATCTGTACGCCGGCACCGAGCTGGATAAACCAGTTGTCCTTCCAGGAGGTGCTGTATTGAGTCTTGCACTCTACGGGTGCTTCGGTGATAACGGACTCCTCGACAACAACCGTCTCTTGAGCCTTGGCTGTGTTGGCAGAGAGCAGCATCGCGCCGCATCCTGCAATCGCTAAAAGAAGGTTCTTTTTCATTTCTCTCGTAAATTTTAATGAAACATTTGTGATTTTATATTCTCTTTTGTTAGGCAAACGCTGCAAATCCTGTGCCAAAGGTCGGCGGTGTGATTTCCGGCGTTTTGAATTTATAACATGCCCTTAAGTTTTTTTGTTCGGCAAAGGTAAGTATTTTTTTCGACTCCATTGCACATTTTATTGCGAAGTGTGTGTTTTTTAGTTGGAAATGCGGCAGAAAAAAGTTTTTTATGTACTTTTGCAATCTGAAAATTGTGAAAAAATACAGCGACTGACATACGTGACACCATCTACTAAGAACATTGCCATAATTGGCAGTACCGGCTCGATCGGGACACAGACACTCGATATCGTTGCGGAGAATCCGCAGCGTCTTCGCGTAAGTGTGCTCGCGGCGGGAAGCAATGTCGACCGGCTGATTGAACAGGCGGTGCAACACCGTCCGGCGCTTGCCGTAATAGCTGATGAATCGAAGTACGCGCGCCTACGCGAGGCGTTGCGTCCGCTCGGCATACAGACTGCCGCAGGTGCGCCGGCACTCGCCGACGCCATGGAGCGCGACGACTTCTCCACTGTCGTGACCGCCACTGTAGGCTATAGCGGACTCGAACCCACCATACGCGCCATTCGCTCCGGAAAAGATATAGCACTCGCCAACAAAGAGACACTGGTCGTTGCGGGTGAACTTATAAAACGGCTGCTCAGCACTTCCGAGTCAAGCATCTACCCTGTCGACTCCGAGCATTCGGCGATCTACCAATGTCTCGTGGGTGAGGATCCCGCTACGGTCGACCGTCTTATCATAACCGCCTCCGGTGGCCCGTTCCGCACGCTCGATGCCGGGCAGTTGCAGCGCGTTACCGTTGCCGACGCACTGCGTCATCCCAACTGGAATATGGGCAACAAGATCACCATCGATTCCGCTACGATGCTCAACAAGGCGTTTGAGATAATAGAGGCACGCTGGCTCTTCGACATTCCCGCCGACCGTATAGAGGCTGTAGTGCACCCGCAGTCAATAGTTCACTCCATGGTGCAGTTCTGCGATGGTGCTGTAAAGGCTCAGCTCGGATTGCCCGACATGCATCTCCCCATCCGCTATGCGCTTGGCGACGCCACGCGTGCCGATGCGCCCGAACGACGACTGTCGGTAGCCGACTATGCCACGCTTACTTTCGAGCGTCCCGACACCCGGCGCTTCCCATGCCTGTCGTTTGCCTATCGCGCCCTTGCCGAAGGCGGCACCACAGCATGCACAATCAATGCCGCAAATGAGGTGGCTGTAGCACGCTTCCTTGCCGGTCAGCTCCGCTTCCTCGATATATATAATGTAATCGAGGCGACACTCGCGGCTACGCCATTTGTGGCGGCTCCGGGCTATGACGATTATGTGGCGACAAATGCTGAGGCGCGGCGAATCGCAACCGGAATCGCGGCAGAGATGTCAGCCGCCCTCTCCTGACACCCACTAAACACCCTTTTTGACATAAAATGGAATCATTTCTTATAAAAGCCGCCCAACTCATAGTGGCTCTATCCTTTCTGGTAGTTATCCATGAGTTCGGGCATTACATCTTCGCGCGTGCTTTCGGCATAAAGGTCGAGAAGTTCTATCTGTTTTTCAACCCCTGGTTTTCGCTTTTCAAGTGGAAACCGAAGAAAAAGGCTCCGCGCATAGGCGCCGACGGACAGGAGAAAGCCACATGGCGCGACACTGAGTATGGCATCGGATGGCTCCCGCTCGGCGGATACGTAAAGATAGCCGGAATGATCGATGAGTCTATGGACAAGGAGCAACTCGCACAGCCGGAGCAGCCGTGGGAGTTCCGCACAAAGCCCGCATGGCAGCGTCTGCTCGTGATGCTCGGCGGCGTGATGTTCAATTTCATCCTAGCGATTATCATCTATGCTGGGATCGCATTCCACTGGGGCGACCGCTACATTCCTCTGCAGAAGGCTTATGAGGGTATGGACTTTGTCCCCATTGCCCAGGAGGTGGGATTCCGCAACGGCGACATACCGCTGGCTGCCGACGGACGCCCGCTCGACGCATCAGAGCCTGATTTCAAGCTGCGAATGCTCGAGGCTGATGTCGTGACCGTGCTCCGCAATCACCGCGACACTATTGAGATCCGCATACCTGAAAACTTCATACTTCGTCTCAATGATACCCCGGTATTCATGGCTTACCGCGTGCCTGTCTTCGTCGACCGGCTTGTCCCGGGCGAGCCTGCCGCCAAGGCGGGGATGCTCGAGGGGGATCGTATTGTCGGCGTCGACACACTTCCTACCCCGGCATTTACTGAACTGATACCGGCGCTCGCGCAGTATGCCGGACGTGAGACCGACATACACATACTCCGCGGAGGTGAGAAGATAACCCTGCGCGCCACTCCGACTGATGGCGGCAAGCTCGGATTTCAGGTGAAGAATCCTGCCGACGTGTATCCGACGGTAGCTGTGCGTTATGGCATACTCGGATCATTCCCGAAAGGATGGGAGCTTGGCACAACCACGCTCTCCAACTATGTCGGTTCCATGAAATATGTGTTCACCTCAGAGGGCGCCAAGAGCGTAGGCGGTTTCGGGGCTATAGGCAACCTTTTCCCCGACAGGTGGGACTGGTACAGCTTCTGGCAGATTACCGCGTTCCTCTCTGTCGCCCTCGCGTTCATGAACATCATACCGATTCCGGCTCTCGACGGCGGGCATGTGCTCTTCCTGATCTATGAGATAGCGGCGCGGCGTAAGCCTAACGAGAAGTTCATGGAGTACGCGCAGTATGCAGGAATGCTTTTCCTGATAGTTCTCCTTCTGTATGCCAACGGCAATGATCTCCTCCGTGCTTTCCGTTGACCTCTTAAAATTTGATGAATGATGGAATATAAGACTATACGTTTGCGCCGGGGCAAAGAAGAATCGCTCCGTCGCTTTCACCCCTGGGTATTCTCGGGCGCGATCGACAGCATAGATTCCGGAGTGGAGGAGGGCGATACGGTGCGTGTCGTCGATGCTGATGGCAATCCGCTCGGTGTCGGTCACTATCAGATCGGTAGCATCGCTGTCCGTATGCTTACCGCCGGACAGGAGGGCATCGGCGAAGGTTTCTACAACCGCCGTCTTGAGCAGGCATGGCAGATGCGCCGTGCCATAGGTGTGGTCCGTGAGGGGACTGACGCGTTCCGTCTCGTGCATGGCGAGGGTGATTTCCTTCCCGGTCTTATCGTCGATGTCTATGGTCCGACAGCCGTAATGCAGGCTCATTCGCCGGGCATGCATTTCGCCCGCAATGAGATAGCACGCGCGCTCGTCGATCTCCCCGGAGCTGGTATATCCAATGTGTACTACAAGTCCGAGACCACGCTCCCTTATAAGGCTGAGCTCGATCCGCAGAACGATTACATCATAGGTTCATATTCCGGCGATGTGGCAATGGAGAACGGACTGAAATTCCACGTCGATTGGCTGCGCGGTCAGAAAACCGGTTTCTTTGTCGACCAGCGCGACAACCGTTCGCTTCTTGAGCGCTACAGTGCCGGACGCCGGGTGCTCAACATGTTCTGCTACACCGGAGGATTCTCTGTCTATGCCCTGCGCGGTGGTGCCGAGCACGTCACATCGGTCGACAGTTCGGCTAAGGCGGTCAGCCTCACTGAGGCAAACGTCGAGCTCAATTTCCCGGGTGACTCGCGTCATGATGCCGTGGCTGAGGATGCCTTCAAGTTCCTCAGTGGCATAACCCCCGGCGACTATGATCTTGTGGTGCTCGATCCCCCCGCTTTTGCAAAACACCGCAGCGCCATACGCAATGCCCTCCGCGGTTACCAGAAGCTCAATGCCCGGGCTATGGAGCGTATGCCACAGGGCAGCATACTCTTCACTTTCTCATGCTCTCAGGCTATAACCAAGGAGCAGTTCAGGCTCGCAGTATTCTCTGCCGCGGCGCAGACAGGGCGCCGTGTCCGGATTCTGCATCAGCTCACGCAGCCTGCCGATCACCCTGTGAATATCTATCATCCGGAGGGTGAATATCTGAAAGGACTCATCCTTTACATAGAATGACACATATATTATATACGTAATAATGAAACTTCACATTTTCGCCGCGGCAGTCGCCGGTATGGCGATGCAAGCAACAGCCATGACACCCACTGACAACGCTTTCGACTATAAAGTGGACCGTTTCGCCGACATCGAGGTGCTGCGCTATCGTGTGCCCGATTTCGAGAACCTCACACTGCAGCAGAAGCAGCTCGTCTATCACCTCACCGAAGCCGCCCTCTGGGGACGTGACATTCTCTGGGATCAGAACGGACGCTATAACCTTCCGATACGCCGTATGCTCGAATCGGTATACACATCCTACACTGGCGATCGCAATGATCAGCAATTCAAGGATTTCGAGCTGTATCTCAAGCAGCTGTGGTTTGGCAACGGTCTGTACCACCACTATTCGATGGACAAATTCACGCCCCGTTTCAGCCGTCAGTGGCTTGAGAATCAGGTGAAGAACCTCCCCGCTGCATCCCGCCCCGCAGATCTTCCCGAATTGCTCGACGTCATTTTCGACCCCACGCTCCTTCCTAAGAAAGTTAACCAGGCTGAGGGAGCAGACCTCATAGCCACATCTGCCGGCAATCTTTATGCTCCCGGACTCACTCAGGCTGAGGTCGAGGCATATTATGCCACGCGCAAGGACACTACGGAGGCGCGTCCGGTAATGCATGGTCTCAACACACGCCTCGGTCGCAACGATAAAGGCGAGATCGTAGAGCAGACCTACCGTGTGGGTGGGCTTTACTCTCCGGCTATCGAGAAAATAGTGGCTGAGCTTGAGCTTGCTCTCCCATTCGCAGAGAATAAGAAGCAGGCTGATGTGATAACCAAACTGATAGAGTATTATCGCACCGGCTCGCTCCGGCAGTTCGATGACTATTCGATAGCATGGGTCGCTGATACAGCATCGCGCGTAGACTTCGTGAACGGTTTCATCGAGAGCTATGACGATCCGCTCGGTATGACCGGCAACTTCGAGAGCATCGTGAACTTCAAGAATCTCGACGCTTCACACCGCACGGAGGTGATAAGCGGAAACGCGGCATGGTTCGAGCAGCATTCGCCGGTCGATCCCCGTTTCCGTAAGGATGAGGTCAAGGGTATCACGGCTAAGGTCATCACTGCTGCTATCCTCGCGGGTGATGCATACCCCGCAACGCCGATCGGTATCAATCTCCCCAATTCAAACTGGATCCGCGCCGAGCACGGCTCCAAGTCTGTGACGATTGAGAACATCACACAGGCATACGACGCTGCCGCGCATGGCAACGGTTTTGCCGAGGAATTCGTTCCCGACACCGCCATCCGTTCGCTCATGGACCGCTACCTCTTCATTACCGACAATCTGCACACCGACCTTCACGAATGTCTCGGACATGCATCCGGCAGACTGCTTCCGGGCGTTGATCCCGATGCTCTGAAGGCTCACGGCTCTGCGCTTGAGGAGGCGCGCGCCGACCTGTTCGCTCTCTATTATCTTGCCGATCCGAAGCTGATAGAGCTTGGGCTCATTGACAGCCCTGACGCTTACAAGGCACAGTACTATCAGTACATGCTCAACGGGCTCATGACTCAACTCATGCGTATCGAGCCGGGCAAGAATGTCGAGGAAGCACACATGCGCAACCGCAAGATGATTGCCGAGTGGGTGCTTGAGAAAGGAAGTGCTGAGGGTGTTGTGTCACTTGATACCGTAGATGGACGTACCACACTCACCATCACCGACTATCCCCGCGTGCGTGAACTCTTCGGCGAACTTCTCGGCGAAGTGCAGCGCATCAAGAGCGAGGGTGATTATGAGGCAGGGCGCGACCTCATGGAGCGCTATGGCGTGCGCGTAGATCCCCGTCTTCACAAGGAGGTGCTCGACCGTTACGCACGTCTCAACATAGCTCCTTACAAAGGCTTCGTGAATCCTGTCTACACTCCGGTTCTTGATGCCGATGGCAATGTTACCGACATAACTGTCAGCTATGACGAGGACTATATCCCGCAGATGCTCCGGTACTCGGCTACGCATTCAGCGCTGTGATGTGACCTTTGAGAAATGAATTACGGCGGTGTGCCAGGTGAATCTTGACACACCGCCGTTGTTATTGGAGTTTTGGAAATAAGTGCTTATTCAGTTACCTAACTGCAGCGTGGTATAGAAGCGGGTGCCGCTGCCGGGGTTCATGGCACCGAACTGGAGGGTGATATAGCCGGATGGTGCCCCGAACCATGTAGCCTCCATTATGCCGCCGTTATTGGTGTACGATACCGGTTGCCCGTAGCGCCCTACTAGATTCATGTAAAGCGAGTTGTACCGGCTCATGTCGCGGACTGCAGTCGAATAGCTGAATTGTGACCCTATGAGTCCCGACGGACCGTAGTAGAGTGTGGCGTCAGGCCATATATAGTTCATTTGGTTCACATTGCGCAGATATACGACATCTTCATTGTAGCCGTCGACGGAATAATTGTTGTTGTACAGATAGTCGAGCGACATTGTGAGTGCCGTGCCGAACGCTATGCCGAGTATGTTACCGAGCGACGGACCGGTCCATGGGCGCCATACAGCCGGACGTACCGGACGGCGGAAAGGACGCATCGGCGGACGGTACGGACGGACCGGCGGAGCCATGACTATCGGGCGGTTGGGGCGGTAATGCGGCGGACGGTTATATCCCGGAATAGGTCTGTTGTTTCCCGGTGTCGGACGGTTAGAACCGGGTGCAGGGCGGTTGTGCTGCGGCGGTTTCTGCTGATTGCCGTTACCGGGTCGGTTGCCGTTGTTGCCCGGACGGTTGGTTTGTGGTGGCTTTTGCTGGTTGCCGCTGTTTCCCGGACGGTTGTTGTTACCGTTTCCCGGGCGGTAATTGTTACCGGGGCGTGTTGTCGATGGCTTCTGACCGTCGTTGCGTCCCGGACGTGTCGATTTGTTATCGTTGCGTTGAGTGCGTCCCGGGCGCACTGTCGTCCCATCCTTGCGGTTGGGCTGTGTACGCGTGGGAGCCACTTTGGGAGCATTTTTTCTTTCCGACGATCCGCCGTTGCTTCTTGACCGTTCGGTGCGCTCGTTTCTCTGTGCACCATTATGACGTTGTGCCTCAGCGGGGGAGGTATATATGAACAGTGCGGCTAATGCTGCTATCGCTGTGGGGATGATTCTTGGCATGGGCAATGGGTTTAAGGTTCAACAATAAGCTGCTGAAAGTGGTTCAGATCCCGTGCTTTCTTTCGCTTTTCTGTTGGATACCGGATGTAGTGAAAAGTTTAGTACGTGTGGAGTTTTATAACAATATCGTTCTCTTTTTGGCAAATCTACGCAAAAAATTTGTATTTGCAGCGACAAGTGTGTAACTTTGTAATTGCAAAAACCGCCAACAAAAAGACTTTTAAGCTACCATCATGAAATCAATCGAACGACTGCTCGCTGAGCGACTCCTTAAAATCAGTGCCATTAAGCTCCAGCCAGATCTGCCTTTTACCTGGGCTTCCGGATGGAATTCGCCTATCTACACCGATAACAGAAAGACCCTTTCATATCCTGACGTGCGCAGCTTTATCAAGGTAGAGATGTGTCGTCTCATTCTTGAGAATTTCGAGATGCCCGATGCCATCGCCGGAGTTGCTACAGGTGCGATAGCTATGGGTGCACTCGTAGCTGACACTCTTGGACTTCCGTATGTTTACGTGCGCTCGACACCGAAAGATCACGGTCTGGAGAACCTCATAGAGGGCAATCTTAAGCCCGGTCAGAAAGTCGTTGTCATAGAAGATCTCATCTCAACCGGTGGAAGCAGCCTGAAAGCTGTGGAGGCAATCCGTGCCGCCGGATGTGAGGTGGTCGGCATGGCTGCAATATTCACCTATGGCTTCCCGATCGCTGTAAAGCGTTTCAAGGACGCTGGCGTTGAGCTGATCACCCTCTCCAACTACAATGCGATGCTTGAGGCTGCGCTCGATACACAGTATATCCGTCCCGACGACGTAGAGACTCTTAAGGAATGGCGCAAGGATCCCGCCAACTGGACTCCTGTGCGTCATTAATATAGTTTTAACATGGCACATTATTCCAGCAAGCCTGTTACGGTAAGTCGCCCTGCTGCGCAGATGTTCGAGGCGATATCAAATATCGGGGCTTACCAACAGCGTCTTGATGAGCTTCCCGCAGATGAGCGTGCCCGCCTGGGCGAGGTTCGTTTTACGGATGATTCGATCATAATAACCGCACAGCCCGTTGGGGAGATGCGCTTCGACGTCGTGGAGCGTGTGGCTCCTCAGCGCGTGGTGCTACAGGCTGCACAGTCGCCCGTACCGCTTACCCTTGCCGTATGTCTGAAACCGATAGGTGAAGATGCTACCGAGGTCACAAGCGAGATAGATGTCGAGATTCCCGCCATGCTCAAACCGCTTGTGGGAGGAAAGATGCAGGAGGCGGCTGATAAGTTCGGCGATCTGATCACTACATTCTTTGGCGGCAAGTGAGAAGCCGCTCTTGCTTAAGATATCACGATCATCCGCTGCGCATCTATGATGTGCGGCGGATGATCAATTTATTCCTGCCGTCATCGTTCGTTCGTATGGCTATGCGTTCCGCCACGGCTGTAGCATTGCTCATCTCTTTGCTCACACCCTCTTGCGATACCGTCGACGATACCCGGATCCCGGTTCGTCCGGTTTTCATATCGTTCACCGATGTAGGAGTGTGGAATACGTATGGAGTTGCGGCAGCTCTCGATTACCGTTCATTCATAAAGGATTCGCGGCTGCCTTCCGGCTTTCCGTATACGGCGCAATCTGCAACAGGTTTCGGTGGCGTGCTGCTCGTTTGTGACTTCGATGGCGCTCCCCACGCTTTCGACTTGGCATGTCCGGTGGAGATGAAAGCCGACGTGCGCATTGCTGTCAACTCACAGGAGGCGGTTGCGGAATGCCCCGTATGTCATAGCGTCTACGATGTGTTCCGTCTCGGTCAGCCGTTGTCCGGCAAAGCTGCCGAGCAGGGCTATGGATTGACCCGTTATTCCGTTGTTTCCTCGGCCGGCGGCGCTTACATGACCGTCACACGTTAGGCTAAGTCCTCGCAGTCCGTATAGGGTTCCATTACCATTTGCTGTTTGCACTATTCGTCTTATCCTCTCTATTCGCCCCATTTGCCCTATTTGCCCTATTCCACTATCCAATCATCCAGCCATCAGCCTCAGATCAGGCTTTAATCCCTCTCTTGCTATATGGATTTTGCTGTTTGTTCCCACATTGGCAACATTGCATTAGTGATGTTGCAAAAACCGTTATTGATTATTACACTGTCGCATAAAAGAAACAAAAGGATAGTCTCACGACTACCCTTAAGCTTCAAATACACAATTATCTATAAAACAACTATTTAGTACTTAAACTCTCTCTATTCCAATACACGCGACAACAGGGGCGCGCTTCCGTGCCTCTTTTGCGAGAATCTTCAATCTCCTGTTCGGGTAATGAATATCTTTTCGCCGCGTTCATAAAAATCTTATAACCTTATATACTTTCTTTTGGTGTCTGCCGTGTCGCCAAATATCCGGTGACTCTTGGCAGACTATATTTTTACACAAACATGCTGTTACTTTTGTAACGCTGCAAAATTATAATGTTTCGACGGATTGTGCAAATAGTGTAGCCTTTTTTATACATATTTTAACGCAAAATTATCCAAACTGCTGATTTTCAAATGTGATTTTGATAGCTTGTATAGATTACAATTTGTAATCATATAGATAATTTTCGTGGGGCGTGATTTATTGCGTTTTCTTAATATCGTTTATCCGGGAACAGTACTGCCATAGGCAGTGTGTGGATCATCCCCAGATCAACGACGCTATAAGATAACTCACGGCGGTGGCTACAGCGACACAGACAAGTCCCGGTAGCATGAAGCTATGGTTGACAAGGAATTTGCCAATGCGCGTTGTGCCGCTTCTGTCGAAATTCACCGTAGCTATATCCGATGGATATGTGGGGAAGAAGAAGTAGCCGTAGACGCTCGGAAACACACCGAGTATAACCCATCCGGGGACTCCCATGGCAAATGCTGCGGGAACCATAGATACAACAACAGCGCCTTGAGAATTGAGAAGGATCGAGACAACAAAGAATACCACGGCAAGCAGCCAGCTGTATGTGGCAAGCATCGCACCGAGACTGTCCTTTATCGATGGCAGCCAGTGTCCGAAATATGTATCGGCGAGCCATGCTATGCCATATATGGCTACTACGGCTGTCATTCCGTTCTGCCATACAGCTCCGCCCACGGCATCTTTCGGTTTGGACTTGCAGAATATGAATATGAACGCTGCGGCGCTCATCATGATTATCTGGATAACGACACCCATTGATAAACGCGATTGGTAATGCTCGGTTACTCCGGGAACTGATATTCCTGCCGTGGCGAGTTGCTCGGGAGTGATGCTGATGCCGTCGGTGGCGACTGATGCCGCTCCGGTCACCGCGCGTAGCTTGTCAAACGACGGCAGCAGTGAGGGGACGGCGGCAAGTATGACTATTATTGCTATTGCCGCCAGGAAGATGTATACCGCACGGCGTGAAGTATTGCTTATCTTACGGTCGAGTGTCGTGGCTGACGCTTCCATCATTTTGCGTCTCAGCTCCGGATCTGCGAGTCTCCGTTGGTATTCCGGATCGTCGGCAAGTTCCGGACCGCGGCGATAGCTGACAGCCGCTGCTATTGCAAGTCCGCAGAGGCTTGCCGGTATGGTTACTGCAAGCACGTGGGGGATTGCGATGTCAAATCCGTTGAGGTTGCTGATCGACACAACCGCGACAACCGCGGCTGCGATTGGTGAGCATGTTATACCTACCTGTGAGGCTATGCTCGCCACTGCGCAAGGGCGTTCTGGACGGATGCCGCGCTTCAATGCAATGTCGGCTATGATCGGCATCAGCGTGTAGACAACATGCCCTGTGCCTACTAAGACCGTCAGGAAAAACGTGGCAAACGGTGCGAGAAAGGTGATATGACCGGGATGACGCCTCAACGCCTTCTCGGCAAGCTGTATAAGCCAGTCCATGCCGCCCGACGCCTGAAGGGCGCCGGCGCATGTGACTGCTGCTATGATTATGTAGATTACATCGGTGGGTGGGGTGCCCGGAGCCATGCCGAATCCCAGCACGAGTATGGCGAGACCGATACCCGATATGGCTCCGAGAGCCAGACTGCCGTAGCGTGAGCCCAGATAGAGGGCTCCGAGCACTACCAGCAGCTGGACTGTAGCTTCAATCACCGGATCAGTCGATCAGTGAGTGACCTGTCATCTCCGAGGGCTGCTTCAATCCCATGATCGAGAGGATTGTAGGAGCAACGTCGGCAAGTTTGCCCGGCTCAACATGTGCATCCTTGCGCGATGTCACGTAGATGCAGGGCACGGGATTGAGCGAGTGTGCCGTGTTGGGTGTACCGTCGGCATTTACTGCGTTGTCGGCATTGCCGTGGTCAGCTATGATTATAACCTCATAGTCCGATTCCTTGGCTGCCTCAACTGTGCGGCGCACGCATTCATCCACAGCCTTGACAGCCTTTTCGATAGCCTCGTAGACTCCAGTATGTCCTACCATGTCGCCGTTGGCGTAGTTGACCACGATGAAGTCGAACTGCTGCGAGCGGATTGCCTCGGTGAGCTTGTCGCATACCTCGAATGCGCTCATCTCAGGTTTCAGATCGTAGGTGGCAACCTTGGGCGATGCCACAAGTATACGCTCCTCACCCTCATAAGGTGCCTCACGTCCGCCGTTGAAGAAGAATGTCACGTGGGCATACTTCTCGGTTTCGGCTATGTGGAGCTGCTTCTTGTCGAGCGACGAGAGATATTCGCCGAGGGTATTGTCGACATTCTCCTTGTCGAATATGATGTGCACGCCAGTGAACGACGCGTCGTAAGGTGTCATGCAGTAGTACTGCAGACCGGGGATGGTGGTCATGCCCGCTTCCGGAATGTCGTGCTGTGTGAGCGCTACGGTGAGCTCCTTGGCGCGGTCGTTGCGGTAGTTGAAGAATATTACCGCGTCGCCCTCTTTTATTGTGCCGTCGACGGTCGAGTTGTTGATCGGTTTTACGAACTCGTCGGTTACATCGGCGTCATACGAAGCCTGCATTGCTGCAACCATGTCGGTGGCTTGTGTACCCTCGCCATGCACGAGCAGGTCGTAGGCAACTTTCACGCGCTCCCAGCGCTTGTCGCGGTCCATGGCATAGTAGCGACCGATGATCGATGCTATCACACCTGCCGATTTGCTGCAGTGCTCCTGAAGCTGTTCGATAAATCCTTTGCCGCTGCGGGGGTCGGTGTCACGGCCGTCCATGAAGCAATGGATATATACCTTTTCAAGTCCGTAGCTCTTTGCGATGTCGCACAGGGCGAAGAGGTGGTCGAGCGAGGAGTGCACACCGCCGTTCGATGTCAGACCCATGAAGTGGATCGCCTTACCGTTATCGCGGGCGTATGAGAAAGCGCTCTTGATCTCGGGGTTCTCCATGATCGAGCCTTCGCGGCACGCTTTGTTGATCTTCACCAGATCCTGATACACGACGCGTCCGGCGCCAATGTTCAGGTGTCCGACCTCGGAGTTGCCCATCTGTCCGTCGGGAAGTCCTACGTTCTCACCGCTCGCCTGAAGCTCGGAGTTAGGGTAGTTTTCGAGAAGATAGTCCCAGTAAGGGGTGGGGGTGGAGAAAATAACGTCGCTCTTGTCATGTTTGCCGATTCCCCATCCGTCGAGAATCATCAGCAATGCTTTCTTTGCCATATTGTTGTCTATCTGTTTTTAGAGTGCGCCGGGATTAATGCCGGACTGACAGTTTTAATAACCGTCACGCACTTAGTTTGGTTGTAGGTTTTCGATTTTTTTGAGAGCGTAAAGTTACTAATTTTTCCACAATCCCGATTCGTTGAATCCTCAAAAAACACATATAGGAGCATCGTGTCGCGCTCTTTTTGACGGCGAAAACTTGTGCAGGTGTGGAATCTTTGTAATTTTGCAGGATAATAGTTGATAAACCTCAAAAAACTTGCAGCTCTAATGACTGATGACCAAGACCGCAAGCCAGGTGCCACGGCACTTGAGGCTGTCTCCAATGCCCGGCGCCTGAGCCGTGAGCGTGGTGATGGTAAGATACGGGTGCTTTTCGTATGCCTCGGTAACATTTGCCGTAGCCCTGCTGCCGAAGGTGTCGCCACATCCATTGCAGTTGAGCGTGGGGTGTCTGACCGCTTTGAATTCGATTCCGCCGGATTCTACGGAGGTCATGCCGGTAGCCTGCCGGATCTGCGTATGCGCCGTGCGGCATCATACCGCGGATACACTCTTGAGCACCATAGCCGCACAGTCAAGCTGTCCGACTACAGCTACTTCGACATAATCCTTGGAATGGATGATGCGAATATCGACGACCTCCATGATCATGCACCGACGCTCGACGATCTGCGTAAGATTGCGCGGATGAGCGATTTCGCCACCGCGTTCCCGTCTGCGCGCTCCGTGCCCGATCCGTATTATGAAGGTGCCGAAGGCTTTGAGCTTGTGCTCGATCTGCTCGAAGATGCATGTTCCAATCTGCTCACACTTTTGTTGAAATAACCAGCCGTACATAAAACTCCGGTTGATATCAATTGATTAATATGAAAAAACTATTAGGCATTGCCGCCGTGACGGCAATTTTGGGTGCTTCCCTCACAGCCGGAAAGGTCTCCGGCACGCAGACTTCAAATTGCTGTTCATCGCGCGATAACATAGCTGACACCATCGTGGTGCCGGGAGGCAGATGGCTTGACACAGACATGAAAGTCACAGTAGCTGTTCCCGCCTCTTACCGTTGCGAGGGTGATACCGCGCATTATCCCACCGTATATCTTCTCAACGGTCATGGCGGAAGCTATAAGAACTGGGGCACGCTCCTCGATCTCGACAGCGCCGCCACGGCTTACGGCTGCATAATCGTATGCCCCTCGGGGATGAACAGCTGGTACTGGGACTCTCCCGTGAAACCGGGCATGCAGATGGAAAGTTTCATCGTCAACACTCTCATACCTGCGGTCGACTCTCTCTACCGCACGATTCCCGACCGTTCGCAGCGTGCCATTACCGGTTTCAGCATGGGAGGACACGGAGCGCTTTGGCTTGCAATCCGTCATAAGGATCTTTTCTCATCCGTAGGCTCAACAAGCGGAGGCGTGGATATCCGTCCGTTCCCCACACGCTGGAACATGCCCGATATGCTTGGGTCAAAGAAGGATAATCCTGCACGTTGGGACGCCCACACCATCGCTACCGCTGTCGATTCGCTTAAGCCGGGTGAGCTTAACATAATCTTTGATTGCGGCACTGACGATTTCTTCTATAAAGTCAACTGTAGCCTTGACAGCACCATGAATGCACGTGGCATACACCACACTTTCATAACAAATCCCGGAGCGCACACCGCGTCCTACTGGCGCCGTTCCATCATTCCGCAGCTCGACTTTTTCAAAGCAAAGCGTGCCGGACGCTGACCTGTAAGCACCTGATAATACGACATCGGCGTTGTGCCTGCATAGACACAACGCCGACGT
>OFFM01001159.1_pt1 | contig 15715 bp, 14 predicted proteins | sample 1521401 | NCBI WGS metagenome assembly OFFM01 (sample SAMEA3504118, study PRJEB24116) | mouse gut metagenome | biome: mouse gut; feature: mouse-associated habitat; material: faeces | place: Denmark | collected 2011
CCCTTAAAGTGTATTTGAATATGGTTTATTCGGCACGATCTTCATTCAGAAGACGTATCATTTCAATTGCGCTCTTCGGAATGCGTGTACCGGGACCAAAGATAGCGGCGACTCCGGCTTTGTAAAGGAAGTCATAGTCCTGCGCGGGGATTACACCACCGGCAGTTACCATAATATCCTCACGACCGAGTTTCTTAAGTTCTTCGATAACCTGCGGCACCAAAGTCTTGTGACCTGCCGCGAGAGAAGAAACTCCAAGAATATGAACGTCATTCTCAACTGCCTGACGGGCTGCCTCTGCCGGTGTCTGGAACAATGGTCCCATATCGACATCGAATCCGCAGTCTGCATAACCGGTAGCAACAACTTTTGCACCACGGTCATGACCGTCCTGACCCATCTTGGCTATCATGATACGGGGCTGACGACCTTCGCGGGCAGCGAAGTCTGCTACAGCCTTACGGGCTTCCTCAAACTCAGGATCACCCTTTTCTTCATTTGAATACACGCCTGAAATAGTTTTGATTACAGCTTTGTAACGACCTACAACTGCCTCGCAAGCATCAGAGATCTCACCCAATGAAGCGCGGAGTCCGGCTGCCTTGACTGCAAGATCAAGAAGGTTACCCTTGGAAGGATCTTTCACAGCCTCTGTAATCTTGGCAAGAGCCTCTTTTACAGCTGCCTCATCACGATTCTTCTTCAGATCCTCAAGACGCGCGCACTGCTCTTTACGAACCTCAGTGTTGTCAACTTCAAGGATATCGATGGGATCCTCATGATCAAGACGGAATTTGTTGATACCGACAATAGTCTGTGTGCCCTTGTCGATATGTGCCTGTGTGCGGGCTGCAGCCTCTTCAATCTTAAGTTTTGGAAGACCGGTCTCGATTGCTTTTGCCATACCTCCGAGCTTCTCAATCTCCTGGATATGCTCCCACGCACGATGTGCGATCTCATTGGTAAGAGACTCAACGTAGTAGCTACCGCCCCATGGGTCAACCTGCTTTGTTACATAAGTCTCATCCTGAATATAGATCTGTGTATTACGTGCGATACGTGCGGAGAAGTCTGTCGGAAGCGCGATAGCCTCGTCAAGAGCGTTTGTATGAAGCGACTGGGTATGACCAAGGACAGCACCCATAGCCTCTACACAAGTACGGCCGACATTGTTGAAAGGATCCTGCTCGGTGAGAGACCATCCTGATGTCTGGCAGTGTGTGCGGAGAGCGAGTGATTTGGGATTCTTGGGATTGAACTGCTTCACAATCTTTGCCCAAAGCATACGTGCAGCACGCATCTTGGCGATTTCCATAAAGTAGTTCATGGAGATACCCCAGAAGAATGACAAGCGCGGAGCGAAGGAGTCGATATCCATACCGGCGTTCACACCGGCACGAAGATACTCAAGACCATCGGCAAGTGTATATGCAAGCTCAATATCGGCGGTTGCGCCTGCCTCCTGCATGTGATAGCCGGAGATTGAGATTGAATTGAACTTAGGCATATTCTTCGATGTGTATTCGAAGATGTCAGCGATTATCTTCATCGAGAATGCCGGCGGATAGATATAGGTGTTACGCACCATGAACTCTTTGAGGATGTCATTCTGGATTGTACCTGCCATCTCATCGAGCTTTGCACCCTGCTCAAGACCTGCATTGATATAGAACGCAAGAACCGGAAGCACTGCTCCATTCATGGTCATCGATACAGACATCTTGTTCAATGGAATACCGTCGAAAAGAACCTTCATGTCCTCAAGCGAGCATATTGACACACCGGCTTTACCGACGTCACCAACCACACGCTCATGATCGGCATCATATCCGCGGTGAGTAGGAAGGTCAAATGCTACTGAAAGTCCCTTCTGACCGGAAGCGAGGTTACGACGATAGAAGGCGTTTGATTCAGCTGCCGTTGAGAATCCTGCATACTGACGGATTGTCCAGGGACGCAGAGGATACATCGCGCTGTAAGGGCCACGCAAGAAAGGAGGAATACCTGATACGAAATCAAGATGCTCCATGCCTTCAAGATCCTCTTTTGTATATACGGGTTTTACAGGAATCAGCTCGGCTGTCATCCATTCTTCACCGGCTGCCGGCTGCTGACCATTTCCCGCAAAGGTCTTCTTTATATCTATTTCTTTAAAATTCGGTCTCATGATTATTTGAGGAGTTTGGCGTTAAATCCGATAAGCGTGTCAAGCACATTTACTCTCACGTGGATAAAATTCTCTATACCCTGCGCTTTAAGATCCTCCATGCATGCGGGAGCACCTGCCACAACAAACATTGCGCGACCGGCAAGCTCTTTATATGCTTCGGGAGCGAACTCGGCATATTCATCATCACTTGAGCAGAGAACAACGATGTCTGCACCTTTCTCAATAGCAGCGTCCACACCCTCTTTGACAGTGTTGAAGCCGATATTGTCGATGATCTCATATCCTGCGCATCCAAAGAAGTTGGAAGAGAACTGTGCGCGAGCAAGACGCATCGCGAGATTACCGATAGTCAGCATGAATACCTTGGGTCGGTGAGCTGCGCGCTCTGTATCAAGACGAAGCTGCTCGAACTGACTTGCAGCGCGGTCGAAATTCAACCATTCTACTGCTCCGTCTGTCGCCTCACCGGCGTGACAACCACAACCGCAGCATCCTGACTCGTTAACTTTATCGAGTGCTTTCTCATTGAAGTTGGGGAACTGGTTTGTGCCAAGAAGATTTTCCTTGCGGCGAGCCACATCGAGATGACGTTTTACTCCTGATTCATTTACTTTAGCCTGGATTTCGCCTTTCACGAGCATTGCCTCAAAGCCACCGTTATCCTCAACCTCGTTGAATACTTTCCATGCCTGCTCAGCGATAGATGCTGTAAGCGTCTCGATATAATATGATCCACCGGCAGGGTCCACAACCTTATCAAGATGTGACTCCTCACGGAGAAGCACCTGCTGGTTTCGGGCTATTCTCTCGCTGAATTCATCCGGACACTTGTAGCAGAGATCGAAAGGCAGAGTCTCGAGAGAATCAACACCGGCAAGAGCCGCACTCATAGTCTCTGTCATTGAGCGAAGCAGATTCACGTGTGAATCATAAAGAGTCTGGTTGAATTTGCTTGTCACAGCGTGAACAAACATCTTGCAGCTTTCCTCTGAAGCATTGTAAGCTTTGACAATCTCAGCCCACAACATGCGGCCTGCACGGAATTTGGCAAGCTCCATGAAGTAGTTGGAAGATATACCCATGTTAAACTTGATGCGCTCTGCAACCTCATCGGGTGTCAGACCTTCCTCAGTCATGAGAGTCATCCATTCAGCACCCCAGGCAAGGGCATAACCCAATTCCTGTGTAATGAATGCACCGGCGTTATTAAACATGAAGCTGTCTACAGCAAAGCAGCGAAGACCCTTGATTTCCTTAACCGCGTCATAAAGGGCCTTACCCTCTTTTGCAGCGTCTTTCGGGAACTGGAGTCCGTGTTTGAGCAGACGTCTAAAAGGATTATATGCGATAGAGCCTCTGAATTCATTCTCAGCTCCGGCTTCTTTGATAATTGCGACAAGCTTTTCAGCTACTGCCACAGCCTTGCCGGGGCAGCATGTGATGTTGATTTCAATCTTCTTAAGATCGATTCCTTCAAGAACTGCTTTAAGATCGCAATCGGCTTTGCCATGATGCAGGGTTATGCCGATTGACTCGGCGCCTTTGTCAATGATGTGACGTGCATGAGAATTTAGCTCCTCATCTGTCTTGCCCTGCACTTCCTGACGTATAAGCCAGTCATTGTTGTCGCGGGTGCCTCTGACGTAAGGGAACTCACCGGGCAGCGACCCGATTGTTGGAAGACCCTCAAGATCTTCCTTTCTATAGAAAGGCTGGACATTGAAGCCTTCATTTGTGCGCCAGACAAGTTTCTTGTCAAAATCCGCACCCTTCAAGTCGGCGGTTATCTTTGCCTTCCATTCTTCTGTGGAGACGGGTGAAAACGCGTCGAAAAGAGTTTCTTTTTTTTCTGCCATTGCAAATAGCTTTTGTTTATGATATAGATTGGTTCAATTGATAGAACATGTGTCAGTTCATGGTCTTAGACTATTATATCAGTCTACCAATTCACTTGCATTATGATGCAAAGTTAAACAATATTTTGATTAATCTAAAACTTTATGTATTTTTTTACGAAATATTACAAAAATATTTTATGGAACGGACTCTAACCTATCAATTCCTTGTCATTGCATCGCAAGACCCGAGCCGGAAAGTCCTCCACCATCTGCATATTATGAGTAGCCATCAATATGGTACGCCCCTCATCGGCAAGCTTATGCAGGAGACTCACAATCTGATAACCGGTCTGCGGATCAAGGTTGCCTGTCGGCTCATCGGCAAGGATCAGCTTCGGCTTATTCAGGAGAGCACGTGCAATGACTATACGCTGCTGCTCCCCTCCACTTAATTCATGAGGCATCTTGTAGCTTTTATTTTCCATCCCGACCGCCTTTAGAACCTCCTCAATCCTTTCCTCCATGTCGCTCTTTGACTTCCATCCGGTAGCTTCAAGCACAAAACGGAGATTTGCCTTAGCCGACCGGTCCTGAAGAAGTTGAAAATCCTGGAAAACTATCCCGACATGACGTCGAAGCTGGGGTATATCCCTTCTCTTAAGATGAAGGAGATCAAAACCAAGTACCTCAGCCTTTTCTCCGGAATGTATATCCACATCGGCATACATTGTCTTCATCAACGAACTTTTGCCACTTCCCACTCTTCCGACCAGATAGCAGAACTCCCCTTCATCAACCGTAAATGAGACGTCTCGCATCACAAGACGGTCAGCCCTCTCTATCTCGACTTTTTTATAATCTATTATTATTCCCATTCTATTTCTATGCAAAAATATTCTTGAATACCTCCTCTACCTTTCCTACTTCAATAATGTTGATATCGAAAGTATCCTTTATTCCTTTTAAATTACCTTTGGGTATTATTATGCTCTCAAAACCAAGTTTCTGAGCCTCCGAGACTCTTTGCTCAATACGCGTTACAGTCCTGATCTCGCCGGAAAGACCAACCTCACCTGCAAAAGCGGTCTTTCGGTCAATCGATATGTCGAAATTTGAACTCATGATTGCCGCTACAACAGCCATATCAAGGGCAGGATCCGACACCTTCAGTCCTCCAGCTATATTTAGAAAAACATCCTTCTGCGAAAGTTTGAACTTGGCACGTTTCTCAAGCACCGCCAGAAGCATGTTGAGCCTTCTTTGGTCAAATCCTGTGACGGATCTCTGCGGGGTACCATAAGCTGCGGATGATACAAGCGCCTGCACCTCTACCATAAAAGGTCTTATCCCTTCCATGGTGACGCCTATGGCTATGCCGCTCATCTCCTCGTCTCTATTTTCAGACAACAGCATTTCCGAGGGATTCTTGACCTCCTTAAGACCGCGCTGAACCATCTCGTATATACCGATCTCATTTGTGGAGCCGAACCTGTTTTTTATTGCCCTGAGAATTCTGTATAGATATTGCCGGTCCCCCTCGAACTGAAGCACGGTGTCAACAATATGTTCCAGCACTTTGGGACCGGCTATGGCTCCGTCCTTATTTATATGGCCGACAAGAATCACAGGCACACCGGACTCTTTGGCATATCTGAGCAAAGCTGCCGCACATTCCCTCACCTGAGATACACTTCCCGGTGCGGATTCTATTTCGTTTGAGCATATTGTCTGTATTGAATCAATCACGATAAGTCCGGGCGTCACATTCTCTATCTGAGTGAATATATTGTCCAGATTGGTCTCGCAAAGTATGTATGTTTCATCCGATACCTTGCCAAGACGATCCGCACGCAATTTCAACTGAGAAGAACTCTCCTCTCCCGATACATATAATATCCGGCGGTTTCTTATCGACAATATATTCTGAAGAAGCAGTGTTGATTTACCGATTCCGGGCTCACCTCCTATCAAAGTAAGACTGCCGGATACCAGTCCGCCACCTAATACCCTGTTGAGTTCTGAAGACGGCATCTTCATCCTCATCTCCTCCTTGACTTCAATTTCCGACAGTTTTTGAGGCTTACTGCCTTTCACAAGACCCTTTTTGGAGGATCCACCTTTCTTTGCAGTCACCTTCTCTTCCACAAAAGTATTCCATTCTCCGCAACCCGGACATTTACCAAGCCACTTAGGACTTTCATAACCGCAATTACTGCAGAAATATACTGATTTTGTCTTTGTCGATGCCATAATTAATGCAAATTTAATCAAAAATTCAAAACTTTTCCATTTTCAAAGCATTATAATTTCAAAACACATTTGACCAACTTCAAAATATCAAAAAAATGAATTATTTGACAAATGAAAAGCTGCTCATCGTCGGTGCTGCCGGCATGATCGGCTCCAACATGGCGCAGACTGCCATTATGATGCGACTCACCCCTAATATTTGTCTTTACGATCCTTACGGCAACGGACTTGAAGGGGTGGCAGAGGAGATGCTTCAGTGTGGATTCGAGGGGCTCAACCTTACGTTCACTGATGATATAGAAACCGCTTTCACAGGCGCTAAGTTCATTGTCTCTTCAGGCGGTGCTCCAAGGAAAGCCGGTATGACCAGAGAAGATCTTCTAAAAGGCAATGCACAGATCGCTGAAGATTTCGGCAAAAATGTCCGAAAATATTGTCCGGATGTGAAACACATTGTTGTTATCTTCAACCCTGCCGACATTACCGGTCTTATCACCCTTCTTTACTCAGGTGTGAAACCGGGATGTGTCACGACTTTGGCAGCCCTTGACAGCACACGTCTCCGCAGCGAACTTGCTAAATATTTCAAGATCCTTCCCGACAAAGTAGTCAACGCAAGGACATACGGTGGTCATGGCGAGCAGATGGCAGTATTTGAATCGACAACATTGGTTGACGGGCGTCCGTTAAAAGAATTGATAGAATCCGGAACAATACCAGCCGCAGATTGGGAGCAGATAAAGACAAAAGTTATCCAGGGTGGAAAGAATATTATTGATCTCAGAGGTCGTTCATCGTTCCAGAGCCCTGCTTATCTATCGATAGAGATGATTGCTGCTGCGATGGGTGGTCCATCTTTCAGATGGCCGGCAGGTGTATATGTGAATAATAAGAAATTCAGCCATATAATGATGGCAATGGAAACAACCATTAATAAAGATGGTGTCACATTCAAACCAGTCGATGGCACTCCCGAAGAGAATGCAAGCCTTGAGAAAAGCTATGAACACCTTTGCGCACTCCGCGATGAGGTTATTTCACTCGGCATCATGCCGCCTATTTCTGAATGGGGTAAGCTAAATCCCTATCTTATGGAAGAAACAAAATAAGAAGGTCATCCATGATGTTCTTGAAAGTTTAAATGAGTTCAATTAGAGAATAGATGTTTTCCAACATCTATTCTCTTTTTTATCTGCAAAAATTTTCAAAGTATCATTTTTAAGCTTATATTTGCCAACAAATACAAACCATATAAATTTTACCATTAAAATCATGAAGAAACACAATTTTTATGCAGGACCCAGCATCCTGAGCCCGTACACAATTCAGAAAACTGCGGAAGCTATCCAAGATTTCTCAGATATGGGTCTCTCAATCCTTGAAATCTCCCACCGTAGCAAACAATTCCAGGCTGTAATGGATGAGGCTGTAGCATTGACAAAGGAGCTCCTCCATCTCCCTGAAAACTACCATGTTCTTTTCCTTGGTGGCGGTGCAAGTCTGCAATTCTGCATGGTGCCCTTCAACCTGCTTGAGAAAAAGGCTGCATACATCAACACAGGCACATGGGCGACAAACGCCATAAAAGAGGCTAAGATTTTCGGTGACGTAGAGGTGCTTGCTTCTTCAGAAGACACAAAATTCAACTATATTCCCAAGGATTTCGTAATCCCGACAGATGTTGATTATTTCCATTTCACATCGAACAACACTATCTACGGCACTGAGATCCGTCATGATTTCGATACTCCGGTTCCTGTTGTATGTGACATGTCGTCAGATATCTTCTCAAGGGAATTCGATCCTACAAAATATTCACTCATCTATGCAGGTGCTCAGAAGAACCTTGCTCCATCCGGAGTGACAATAGTTATCGTGAAGGAAGATGTTCTTGGCAAAGTAAGCCGTCAGATTCCTACAATGCTTGACTATCGCACCCACATCAAGAAGGGATCAATGTTCAACACTCCTCCTGTTCTTCCGATCTACTCTGCCCTTATGACACTCCGTTATTACAAAGAAATGGGTGGTGTGAAAGCCATGGAGAAACTTGATATGGAAAAGGCAGCGATGCTCTATGACGAGATCGACCGCAACAAACTCTTTGTCGGCACTGTTGCAGAGGAAGACCGCTCTATCATGAACGTATGCTTCGTGATGAAACCTGACTACGCCGAGCTCGAGAAAGACTTCATGGAGTTTGCAACATCAAAAGGTATCGTTGGTATCAAGGGTCACCGTTCGGTAGGTGGTTTCCGCGCATCCCTCTACAATGCACTTCCGCTCGACAGTGTAAAAGTGCTTGTTGACGCAATGAAAGAATTTGAGGCTAAACATTAATCTCTCCGTAATCATGAAAATATTAGTATTTACTGAAAAACCGTTCGCGGCAGCTGCCGTTAAGGCAATTGCCCAGACAGTAAACGCCTCCGGCAATGAGTTGAAACTCGTAGAGGGTGGCACTCGCGAAGATTTTGTAGAGGCTATCGCAGATGTCGATGCTCTTATTGTGAGAAGTGACAAAGTTGACGGTGCGTTGCTTGATCATGCAAAGAATCTGAAAGTCATTGTACGCGCAGGTGCCGGCTACGATAATATTGACCTTGAGGCTGCCTCTGAGCGCAAGATATGCGTGATGAATACCCCCGGCCAGAATTCTAACGCTGTTGCCGAACTCGTGTTCGGAATGATCGTGATGATGTGCCGCAATCAGTATAACGGCAAATCAGGCTCTGAGTTGAAGGGTAAGTCTCTCGGAATCTATGCATATGGACAGGTTGGCCGCAACGTGGCTCGTATTGCTAAAGGATTCGGAATGAAACTCGAAGCCCTCGATAAATTTGTAGATGATGCGGTAATGGAGGCAGATGGTATCAAACCATTGCATGATGTCAAAGATCTTTTCTCCGGAAATGATTTCGTATCTCTGCACATTCCCGCCACTGCTGAGACAAAAAAATCTATCGGTTACGATCTTGTAATGCTTATGCCGCAGAACGGTGTACTTGTCAATACCGCCCGCAAGGAAGTTATCGACGAAGAAGGTCTTATGAAAGCACTTGAAGAGCGTCCCGACCTTCGTTATGTTTCCGACATCAAGCCCGATATGGCAGAAGAGTTCGAGAAAAAATTCGCTGCACGTGTCTTCTTCACCCCGAAGAAAATGGGAGCACAGACAGCTGAAGCCAACTTCAACGCTGGAGTAGCCGCAGCAGAGCAATCTATCGCCTACCTCAAAGACGGCTGGAACAAATATCAGGTAAACCGCTTCTGATTCAATCAGCGGCATTCTACCTGACCATTGTTCTCCATATAATACAGAGTCTGTCTAACAATCGATTGTTAGACAGACTCTTTTTTGTTATCCAACCATCAGAATTTTAAATAAAACTCTTTGCATAAGGTTCTGTACTGCTCCGTGAATGAGCCATCACTACTTTCAATTGTCAGAATTTCTTTGACTTCATCTGATAATTCATGCGAGAATTCCATAAAAATACGTTTAGGAGTTCTACCCTCTCTTCCTGTCATTACAAGACTGCGCACAACATTCAACCCTGAAACCTTTCCTTCCGTTATCAGTTTATCATACTGCTCAAAAGGAGCCACAAGACCGATCTTTCCACCCTTATTCAACATTGTTGCTCCATGTCTGATAAGTGAAGCTGGCGACAACTCATATTGATGTCTTGCCTTAAGTCTTACCGAATCTGGATTATCTATTCCGGAATCAAAATATGGAGGATTGGATATTATATAATCATAACCATAAAAATCATTTTTAGATCCACAACAAGACAACTCCATAAAGTTTTCTGCTTTCGCACATAATCTCTCAGACCAAGGAGACATTTCGAAATTATAAGATGCCTCAGCAACCGATGAATAATCTATATCTATAGCTGTAATAATTACTGATGGATTGCGCTGCGCACACATTAAGGCTATGACGCCGCAGCCACACCCGACATCCAGAATATTGTTCGCAGATTCGATATCAGCCCATGCTCCGAGCACCACTGCATCTACTCCCACTTTCATTGAGCTTCTGCTATGGCAAACTTCAAATTGCTTAAACCTAAACGGTTGGTTGCTTCGGCCCATTGCCTCCTCTTTTTCTTTTATTGTGATTATATCTCCCGCGTTTGTTAGTGCTATTATTGTTATTATGGGCATTAGGTTTCCAAGAACGTTTCCTCACCGCTGACGATGATATTTTAGGCGCCTCTCCAAATTCTGTTGGCACCTTTTCTTTTGGCACCTCTTTCTCCAGCAGTCTCTCTATCCTTTTTAATTTGCCTATTTCTTCAGGAGAAACAAATGTAACTGCCCGCCCATCCCGGTTAGCTCGCGCAGTCCGTCCAATCCTATGCACATAATCTTCAGCTTCTCTTGGCACATCATAGTTGACAACCATCTCGATGTCATCAATATCTATGCCTCGGGCAAGTATATCAGTAGCTACTATCACATGAATTTTACCTGCCTTGAAATCAAGTATAACATCATCCCGCTTGCTCTGATCAAGATCGGAATGCATTTCAGCAACCTTTATATTTTTGCCTCTTAATTCTCTTGCAAGGTTCTTTACCTTTTGCTTAGATGAAGAAAACACTATGACCTTTTGAGGAGGTGTTTCTTCAAATATCTTCTTAAGAATGGGCATCTTTTGCGGTTCATAGCATATATATGCCGATTGCTGGATCTTTTCAGCCGGTTTGGAAACGGCAAGCTTGACTTCCGCCGGATTTTTAAGAATAGCATTTGCCATCTGCTGAATCTTAGGAGGCATCGTCGCTGAAAAAAGCAATGTCTGGCGCTCTTTGGGAAGCCTTGCAACAATCTGCATTATATCATCATAGAATCCCATGTCAAGCATCCTGTCTGCTTCATCCAAAATAAAAAATGCCACTTTGGATAGATCAACATATCCCATGCTTAGATGAGCGAGAAGGCGTCCCGGAGTTGCGATCACCACATCCGCCCCCATCTTTAATGATCGTCTCTGCTGGTCATAGGTATGACCATCTGTGCCACCATATATTGCCATACCGCTTACCGGCATGAAATAAGCAAATCCCTGCAGTTGGCGGTCAATCTGCTGGGCAAGCTCCCGCGTCGGAGCCATTACCACACAATTTATGGCATCCTCGGGATAACCTCCATCTGCAAGCATGTTTATTACAGGAAGCAGATATGCTGCTGTCTTTCCTGTGCCTGTCTGGGCGCATGCAAGCAGGTCTCGTCCCTCCATTATAACCGGTATAGCCTGCTCTTGGATAGGTGTGCATTCATCAAAGTGCATGTCCCATAATCCATCGAGCACATCATCATTGGTTAAAATATCTTCAAATTTCACGTAAAATCTATATGTTTAATGGTGTCTTCAATGCAAAGTTAACGATATTTATCATGCCAGTTGAAAAATTTTTCAAAAAAAATCATTTTTCTCAGAACAATTTTCCGTTGACCTATGTTATTAAGACATCAACAACATTAAAACAACGACAACATGAAATCTAACGAATCTTTCAAAAACCGCCTCGTAGGACTCCAGGGTAATCTACTGAGCTTCGCATATCAGCTTACTTCCAACCGCGAACAAGCTGAAGACCTTCTCCAGGACACCACCCTTAAAGCACTTGACAACGAAGAAAAATACGTTGACAATGTTAATTTCAAGGGATGGATCTTCACAATAATGCGCAATATCTTCATCAACAATTATCGTCAGACCGTTAGAAAGGCTACCGTAATTGACCAGACTGAAGATCTCTATCACCTCAACATATCACAAGACTCCGGTCTTGACACCCCCGAGGGTTCATTTGCAGTTAAGGAAATATCCACTGCCCTCAACAGTTTTTCAGATGAATACCGTATTCCGTTCAACATGTTTGTTGCCGGATATAAATACAACGAGATTGCTGAAAAAATGAATCTTCCTTTGGGAACCGTTAAAAGCCGCATTTTCTTCGCTCGTAAACGTCTTCGCGAGCAGTTGAAAGATTACGGAAACTGATTCAATTGAAAATATAGAAAAGAATTGTTACGTTTTATTTGTTGATATCTGAGATGCCAATGGCATCTCTTTTTTTATCCCTACCCGCCAATTCCCAAACTCTCCAATCAAAGATAAAGCATCCGCATTCTCTATCTGCTTTAGAGCCCCATTAAGGTCTTTAGAGTCTTTAAAGTCCTTAAAGCCCTCAGAGTCCCTAATGTTCTTAAGCTCCTTAAAGCATTAATTACAAAAATAATTTGAATTATTCAGATTTATATTATAATTTTGCATTATAATTAACAATGAATGCATATTTATTCAATGAATAATCAAAAGCGTTTTTTCCTTTCAGAAGATCAGATTCCAAAGAAATGGTATAATATTCAGGCTGAAATGCCAATTAAGCCATTACCGCCAATTAATCCGGTTACAAAGCAACCTCTGAAAGCTGAAGACCTCTACCCTATTTTTGCGGAAGAACTTTCACGTCAGGAGTTGAATCAGACTGAAGCATGGATAGATATTCCAGAAGAAGTCCGGAATATGTATCGATTCTATAGAAGCACACCATTGGTAAGGGCATACGAACTTGAGAAAGCTCTTGGCACGCCTGCCCATATATACTTTAAAAATGAAAGTGTCAGTCCGATGGGCTCACATAAATTGAATTCTGCTATTCCACAAGCATATTATTGTAAGAAAGAAGGAGTCAAAAATATTACAACAGAGACCGGAGCCGGACAATGGGGAGCATCGCTTGCATACGCCGCTAAAATGTTTGGACTTGAGGCTGCTGTGTATCAGGTGAAGATCAGCTACGAGCAAAAGCCTTACCGAAAAAGTATAATGCATACTTTTGGTGCGCAAGTGACTCCATCCCCATCAATGTCGACACGGGCAGGGAAAGATATACTGACAAAAACTCCAAACCATCAGGGATCGCTCGGTACTGCAATCTCGGAAGCCGTTGAACTGGCAAGAACAACACCGGATTGTAAATACACTCTCGGCTCCGTTCTTAGCCACGTATCTTTACATCAAACTGTGATAGGTCTTGAAGCAGAAAAACAGATGGAGATGGCAGGCGAATACCCGGATATAGTCATTGCATGCTTTGGCGGTGGATCTAATTTCGGTGGAATAGCATTCCCTTTCATGCGCCATAATTTCACCGGAGAACGCAACACCCGGTTTATTGCCGCAGAACCGGCATCTTGTCCAAAACTCACACGGGGAAGATTCCAGTACGATTTCGGGGACGAAGCCGGATACACTCCGCTGCTACCAATGTTCACTCTTGGACACAATTTCCAACCGGCAAACATCCACGCAGGAGGGCTAAGGTACCATGGTGCCGGAGTAATTGTATCCCAGCTTCTCAAGGATGGATTTATGGAAGCCGTGGATATCAAACAGCTTGAATCTTTTGATGCCGGAATTCTTTTTGCAAGAACTGAAGGAATAATACCTGCTCCAGAATCATGCCATGCTATAGCCGCAACAATCAGGGAGGCAAACAAATGTAAGGAGACTGGAGAAGAGAAAGTTATTCTGTTTAATCTGTCTGGCCACGGACTTATTGATATGGCCTCTTACGACAAATATTTCTCAGGAGACCTGCGCAATTACGAATTGAGTCAAGACGAGATTGACAGCAATCTAAATGAAATCAGCAATCTGACTCCCGAGAATCTTCATCATTGATAAGGATTTACATCCTCAAGGTTCACAAGCTTGTGAAGTATTGCGAATATGGTGAGTCCTGCAGCTGAATGAATGCCAAGCTTCGACGATATATTACGCCGGTGAGTTGCTACAGTATGAACTGAAATACACAACTCATCGGCAATTTCTTTATTAGACTTACCTTTGGCAACGCAACGTATGATATCCTTTTCTCTGTCACCTAAGGTAAATTCGGTTTTAGTATCTTCTTCTGATATATCTGCAGAAGCGCGAACACCATCGCTCTGACGCAGTTTTACACTTTTCTCAAGCCGTTCAACAGCCGGGACAAAGAGATTTGTCTCCACCTCGAAATGCGACATCATATCTTTCTCGCAATTTATTATGTCATATAATGCGGCACTCAGACGGGTATTCTCTTTCTGCTTGTAATGATAGATGAAAATATCCTTGAGTTCGTTAAGTTTTGCGACAGTATGACTATGATTGTCGGAGAAATCAGCTATACTGAATTTATCGTTCAGATCCCCCTTGAGCAGATCCTCCACATACTTGAAAATAACGTCATTCTCATGATCCATATGCCTTTTTACTTCAAGCACATAATCATCAAAGAAACGTATCAGCAGCAGCGACACTTCATTTGTTTCCGAATAATTGATAGCTTCAATCAGCCTATGACGTATCTTGGGAAGTTCCACATCAAGAAAAGAGAAATGCGCACGCCTGAGATAGCCCATCAATGAGCGTAGAGAAATACTGTTTACGTTGTAGCTATAACCGCTGAGCAGATTGCATACTGATAAAAATGTATCAGCATCGACACAATTATACTTGCAAATATCCCATACAGAATTATCGCCAAAGCCAAAGGCGATGTCAAAACGGCTTATAGCCATCAGGATCAGATTATTATCGCGGATAAGCTCCCGCATGTTATTTGAAGGAAGATAACCCTTTTCTTTATCTATCATAATTCTCTTCAAGGTGTTAACACATGCAAAATTACATTAAATAATAAAAAATTGCAATACCCAATAATGATTACCGAAACCCTACATTATCTCATTTACGCCATTATTTACCCGACCAGACAACAACAATACCTAAAAATAGGTAGCACACATACATTTCATTATGTTGCCTATATAAAATATACTTGCTAACTTTGCATGACAACCTAATTTTTTATCATTTATTATGGATATTACGCTTTTGAATTGGCAAGGTCTCGCTATCGGGGCCTGTACATTTATCATAATCGGAGTTTTTCATCCTCTCGTTATAAAAGGGGAATATTATTTTGGCACGAAGATAAATTATGTCTTCTTCCTGCTTGGTGTTGTCGCGTCTATACTGGCCTTGCTGACAAACGGAGTTTTCCTCTCGGCGATTCTTGCCGTAGTGGCATTCTCTTCATTCTGGAGCATCAAAGAGGTAATCGAGCAGAAAGAGCGAGTGCGCAAAGGATGGTTCCCGGCAAACCCCAAACGGAGAGAGAGTCGCGAAAAGTCGGCAAAGTAGAAAACAAGTGGCAGTTTAAAAAATTTATTTTGTTAATTAAATAATAATGTTTACCTTTGCCGGTGCATTGGTATCCTAAAGTCTCAAGAGAGAGATTAAGAAGAGCATACTTCAAGGGATTTAATAGGGAATCCGGTGTGAATCCGGAACAGTACCCGCTGCTGTATGTCCCACACAAAGGTCTGTTGCTTTATGTCATTGAGGTTTTAAACCTTGAGAAGGCGCAACAGAACCGGGATGAGT
>OFFM01001167.1_pt1 | contig 15625 bp, 15 predicted proteins | sample 1521401 | NCBI WGS metagenome assembly OFFM01 (sample SAMEA3504118, study PRJEB24116) | mouse gut metagenome | biome: mouse gut; feature: mouse-associated habitat; material: faeces | place: Denmark | collected 2011
TACGGCGACCACCGAGATCTACACTCTTTCCCTACACGACGCTCTTCCGATCTAAAAATCACATTTTTTACCTCTTTTTTCGTCTTATCTCTTGCGACGACGCACAGACTTGGTTGCAGAGGAATTTGGCTGGTTTGAGGAGGATGAGGATTTCACTTTAGGAGATCTGGATTTTTTTGTGGTTGAAGAGCGTTTTTTTGTCCTGGCGCTCGATCTGCGTACATTTTTTGTCTCCGCAACAACCGTACGCCCGGGAATCGTATCTCCGGCTGCGATTGCTGCAGCCTTAGCTTCCTCAGCCTCTTTTTGGGCGAGATATTCCTCGCGTGATGGGACCCAAAGATCCTTTCCGTATGATTTCAACCGGTTGTCAATGCTATCCTGCGCATGTTTACGCATATCCTCGTCGGGATACATCTGCGCCATCGAAAGATTGCGGAGATTGCGGGTCTTATAGATTTCTCCATCATACATGCCGAGATTGAAATAATCATCAAGGCTATACTGTGGAATATTGTTATCATCATTTACGAACACATATTGATGGGCAAGGAACGGACGCAAGGCATCGAACTTAACCCAGAACATGGGATATTTTGCCTCTCCTCCGAAATCTCCGGCACGGGTCATGACCGGACATATCGCCTCAACACGCGTTTTCATACGGTTTGAGCGCCGGTCGAATTCCCATTTCTCTATAATATAGTAATTGAGAACCTGACCTGTCGGCATATCCGCTTCCTCAATATGATATTTGGGATTTTTTGCAGTCGAACCCTTTGCCTGAGTATAGTATATTCCGAAACGGTCGAGCATCTCCCCAACATTTACCTTATACTGGTCAGAAAAGATCTCCCTGCCGTCAAGGTATTCGTAAGCCGGAATTCTTCCGTCTACAACCGCCCCCATGATGACACGCAACAGGTTTTCCTTCCCGTCAATGGCGTCTTCGGGGTAATATAACGGTGAGTTTTCCGCTTTCTTGAGATCAAGATCACGATATATTTCCCGCATATATGACAGGTCGGCATCATGCGGAGCCTTCTTCTCATAAAAAGACTGCATACGCCCTGTAACCCCGACAGTTTTCTCCGTTTTTTTCTTGTCGCGTTCGGAACGCTTGCGGATAGTGCCTCCGGTCTCAACCTGAGCTGTAGCTCCAAATGCCACGGCTCCCGCAAAAATCAGAAGAAATATTTTTCTGTATATTTTCATCTTAATCATAATCTATTAAAATTTTGATTCAGCAGGGTATGTTAATTCAGCACTACCTGCATCGGGGAGATATCCCGGGTTATTCCATCCGGTCCTTTGGCCTTCACATTTGATATGAAGAAACTCTTGCCTGGCTTTAGACGCTTGAATTGCTCTTTCTGACGGGATGAGAATTTCGCTCCATCGGATAATTCGGGAATGGCATTACCCATCTGGTCGGTGAAGACAGTGGAAAAAGACACTACCGAATATGTCACATTCAAGATATCATCATCTATGGCTGCGCCCAAACCTTCTGCTGCCATCAGCGCACCTTTGGTTATACGTTTGGGAGAGCCCTTATAATGAATGGTATTCCCGTTACCGTCTTTTACCGGCAGATATGGTGTCGGATCCGGAAGTTTGCGCACACGGAATGTCATCGAACCAACCTGCTGCACCCTGCCATCCATATTGGCAGAAACAGAAATCACAGCCTCCGACCCCACTTTGCCTGATTGCGCCACCCAATGGTCTCCATTACGGGTAAGTGTTCCGTTGCTCATCGTTGCCTGCACCGCAGACATCGGAACTCCGGGCACCGAGATACTGATCGGGTTGGCAATACCGGCATAAAGCACATTCATCATTGTAGGTGATATAGTAGCCATGGGCTCCATTACAGTATATGAAGACTTGAAAGGACGCTTATCTATGGAACCGTCGCCTCTCGCCACTTCGATATATCCGGAGTATTCATGGTTTCCAACACTTCCCGCAACAAACTCATATAGTCCGTCGGAATTGTTCAACTTCGATCCGTTTACATATATTGCAGGACGCTGGGTGGTATCGATGGCGGCAAGCACTATATTCGCCGAATACTTACCACCTCGCATAATCATATTTGAATTAGGAATGACATAAGCGTTAAGCTCGTTAACGCGGACATCCCCGATATCTATTGATGTGATTAGACTTGAAAGCGCCTCCGACTCCGCCTGACGGATGTCATTCTGAACCTTGGTCAACAGCGTTACAGCCGCCACCGCTGGCATATTTTCAAACATCTTCTGCTCCCAAGAGGTGGGGCCAACCGTGCCTTTACGGTTAATCACCTTGGTTGAAAGCATATCCTCCACTGCCTTTCTTTTACCGGCATCGGGGATAAGAGTCTTCACATATTCACGGTAAGCATCTATATTTTTACGCAGAGCAGCACCCTTGTTGGAGGCAGGGTTGAGCATAGTTACAGACGAAGCCTCAAGATCATCATTGTTTTTTATATCTATATACACCCCGTCATCACCGTCAGCAGCCTTGGCAATATCCATCTTAAGGCTCTCGATCACGTCATAAAGAGCATCTGACCGCTTATGGAGTTCGTTTCCCTGCTCATACCATTTGCCTGCCTTTTCCGGATTCTGCTTGTAGAGGCTCTCAAGATGAGCGAACTGCACTCCGTTGCGCGACGTGATATTGAGATTAGTGCGGTGTATGCTGTCCTGCACCTGACTGAACCCGTTGAGCACATCGCTCGACACATTGAGAGCCAGCATGGCAGTGAGGACGATATACATCAGGTTTATCATCCTCTGCCTCGGTGACATTCGCGCCACATTATTTCCTGCACCTGCCATCTTTGTTTATTTTGGATTCTGCATGTTGATATTGATGGTCATAGCGGTGATCATCTTCTCGTAAACAGCATTGATCTGATGCATATATTTCGACATCTTTTCGGTCTCCTCGCAATAGCGTATCGACTCATTCGCCGATTTCTCATACATATCACGGATATCCTTCAGACCGCGGTTAACATGATCAATAGTCTCGAGCTGGGATGAGATGCTTTTCAGCTGAATCTCATAAATTGTGTTAAGCCCGGCCACATTGCGGTTAAGATCCTGCATCTGCGCTGAATATGTCTCATTCAGTTTTGCCATCTGCTCCGCAATCGACTGCATCTGCGACACATATTCAGCAGACACCTCCGCGAAATCCGCGACTTTAGGCAGTTCCGGCAATTCCGGAAGTTTTTGTGGAGACGCAGAAACCGCAGCAACAGTGGCAACACCGGCGGATGCCTCTGAATATTCCCCTGCCGGATAACCGCCTCCTGCCATCACCACTTCTGGATGAGCTGAAAATTCAGGGCGGTCATCCGCATTCTTCGTATCAAGCACGGGAAACACCTCTTCCCATGCATATTCTTTCGGGGGACGGTCGAATGCCGTAAGGATAAACATGGCAATCTCCGTACCCATACCGATACATAAAAGCAGGCTTCCTCCGGGGAGATGCAATATCTTGAAGAGCGCACCCCAGATTACGATTGCGGCACCGATTGAATATGCGAAATTAAAAAATCGCTGACCTTTTTCGCCGTGAAGGAAACGTTCGATCACATTGGCGTATTTGCGTATCTTAACCATTTCTACTTTTTCTTTTTCTGTGTTCCTTTGGCAAAACCGATCTGAGAACGTACACAACGGAAACCTATATACGAACGCTGCTCGTTCTGATACTCCCACATGCGGAGATCCGAGCGGATATTGCGTGCCACATCCTTCCAGCTTCCGCCACGCACAATCTTGCGCTTCATGTTGTAGGGATCTTCCTTGGCGGCATCATACCTGAATTCGGGATTGAGATCGGACGTAAGCTTACCTACACTTTCAGTATATGCAGTGGATGTCCACTCCGATACATTACCTGCCATGTCGTAGAGTCCGAAGTCATTGGGCTTGAATGTACCTACGGATGATGTGATCACATGCCCGTCCCTTACAAAGTCTCCGTCCATTGGCTTGAAATTCGCGTAGAAGCATCCTCTCTCATCCATCGGCAATGTTTCTTCCCAAGGATATGGGCTGGCTGAATTTCCGGCACGCGCGGCATATTCCCATTCTGCCTCGGTGGGAAGGCGGTAAGGTTCTATATAGACTCCTTCCTTACCCAGCGAGCGTTTGAGATAATCGGTACGCCAGTTGGCAAAAGCATTCGCCTGCTCCCAGCTCACGCCCACCACCGGATAATCATTATAACCGGCATGTGAAAAATACATACGGGTGTATGGCTCATTATATGCGTTGTCAAAATCGTTGATCCAAGCCGTCGTGTCGGGATAGACGTTCACTATGTATGTGTTAAGGAAGTCATAGTCCCCGGTAAGCGGACGAGTCACGGTCTCGCGGATAATCTCGCCGTCTTCCGAAAGATAGGCTGTATCTTTGGAGATTATAGGCAACTCATTGGAAACCGGTATGTCGGTATTGTAGATTCTACGCGTTGGATCAAGACGGTTCTCGCGTTTTGCCGCGGCCGTATGATTGTAGATTTCATATCGGTAGTTGAGTTGCGTGGGGTCAAGCTCACGCTGGCCGGTGATAGGGTTTGTACGGTAAAGGCTCTCGATGGCACGCGCCTCATCCTCGTTAGGATTTCTCCATGGAATCGGCTTATTCCAGTTAAGATAGGGTTTTATAGGGTTACCCTCTTTATCTTCCTCTATCTTGAAAATCTCATTTCCGCCGTACGCCGGATCAGCGAGACGCTCCCTGATGATAGAATCCCTCACCCAGAACACAAACTGCTTATACTTCGAATTGGTTATTTCAGTCTCATCCATCCAGAAAGCATCTACTGAAATGCCTTTCGGATCAGCCTTTATCCCTGCCACAGAATCATCCTGCGACGGACCCATGGCTATTGAGCCCCGGTCGATGAGCACCATACCGTAAGGCGCGGGTTCGGAGAATGTGGTTCCACCCACACCTGTAACCTCACCGCCGCTACCACCGCCTCTTGCGCCCATACATGACACAAGGAGCGATCCGGCAGCAACAGCCGCGCATACGGCCAAAGCCCCGCGCAGACCGCCGGAACCTGCTGTTGAATATATTGATTTCTTCATCTTTATCATAGAAGCTTATTTAATTCTCTTTTACATTATCCTTATGGAGCGGTGCTTATTTTTGTTTTTCCCGCTGAAATCGAGTTTAATCATATAGCCTGCCACTATCTCATGGCTTCCGGAAGAAGCCTTTGAAATGGCGGATGTCGGGTAATCGTAAGAATATCCGATGAAAAAGTTTTTGAACTCAGCCGCAATCATGGCGCTCACCGCGTCCTTATAGCGGTAACCCACACCAAACGACAGGAATTTATTATATCTGGCACGCATGGTCACTTCTGCGGCAAAGTTGTCAAAATCAGTCTTCACCATCATGGAGGGCTGCAATTCAAATAACGTGTTTTTGAGCCCGATATTGCCACTTGCCGTAAAATAGAGCGAACGCTTCAGCACGGTCTCATATTGAGAAACCTCGGCATTTTCCGCACCTTCATTGCTAAGCCTGACCGTTGGTTCAAGCAGATGCAATCCAGAGACTCCGATTGTGAAATATTTATGGGTATACCACAACCCAGCCGAGAGGTCAAAGGAATTTCCTGTCACGTCCTGTGTCGGTATCGCCTCATCAACTGGCTGATGAAAGTCATCACCCTCAGGAATGTATACTTCCGAACCTTTGAATTTGGTATTGTAATATCCTGCCTGCACGCCGATTGAAAGGGTGCCTTTCAGAAATTTGAATTTGTAGCTTCCCTGAGCGTTTATCAGCATATTCGAAAAAAGACCAAGCGACTCCTGGCTCATATTCACACCGACACCAATCCTCTTCTTCCCTATCTTAACCGGCATATCAGCTGCGGCAAGAAAACTTTTAGGCGCGTTCTCTATACCTATCCATTGCATCCTCGCTCCGCCTCGGATACGCAGAAAATCTATTTCGCCGGTGGCTGCCGGATTATAATATGTCGGAACAGCCCAATACTGTGTGAACTGCACATCGTTCTGCGCCTTCAATTCCCATCCCCCTGACATAAGAGAAAAGAGGATAACAAGGATAAGGGCTCCGCGATATTTTTTCAAGTCAAAATACATCCTGCTTATTCAAAATAAAAAGTGAGCACAAACATTTTTGACTTCACTTTGGTAAGAGACTGGGTAATCTTGAACATATCCGGATTATCGACAAGATCAGGTCGGTCATGACGCAGTATGTCGGTGAGTCCGAAACAGAACTTGATCTCCGGATTCAATTTAAAAAACGGAAGATAAAAATCGCATCCAAGGCCGATCGTAAGATAGGCGTCGGCGGTGTTAAACTGCAGATAATCGGAGCGTTTCTTTCCCACATCGAATGTACCCATCGCTCCAAGAGTTACGTAGGGACGAGAATTGTGATACCTCTCACCCGATATTTTCAGATCAAAAGGCAACACCACGTAAGCTGATTTTATCTCCTGACGCAAACGCGTCTCATTGTTGGCATCAATCATCTCCACGCTTTTGGAACCAAAATACATTCCGGGAGTGAAACGCAGATTGAAATGTTTGTGCAACCGCAGATCCACAAGCACATTAGCACAGATACCAGGCGCATAAGAGGGTATCTCCACAAACCACTGCCCATTTTCGGGAGCATCCGTGATAAATCCGTTGTGAGTGAATTTCAGATCCTGAAACTGCGTGCCTACAGAGAATCCGAAGTGCCATCTCTTCTGGTCGGCATATGGGCGGTTGAGAACCTTGTCGCCCGGCTTCGGCCACGCCTGCGGACTGCATGACATCAGCAATACAGCCGCGATTGACACGACACGCAGAAATGCTCGGTAATGACGATAAGTAGCTCGGAAATGTCTCATTGATATGATAACGCAATCCATTTGCTTATTATTGTTGCAAAGATTACTCCAATAATCACGGGCATTCAACTATTTTCATTAATTTTGCATTAATCTATATATGTTTAATAATATGAATTGGGACCAGCTAATCTGCGACAAACGCCTCGGCATGGAGGAATATCATGACCCGCGTCACCATACACGCTCGGATTTCCAGCGCGATTATGACCGGCTGATATTCTCATCTCCTTTCCGGCGCCTGCAGAACAAGACCCAGGTCTTCCCTCTTCCTGGAAGTATCTTTGTGCACAACAGATTAACGCACAGCCTTGAAGTCTCATCAGTCGGAAGATCAATGGGGAATGAAGTGGCTTTGCGTCTGCACGACAAATACAAAGGAGAACCCTGGACCCATAAGCTCGATGGCATGCGCGACATTGTGGCTGCCGCATGCCTCTGCCATGATCTCGGCAACCCTCCTTTCGGGCATTCCGGAGAGAAGACGATCTCCACATATTTCAGTGAGGGTAACGGGCAGGAACTTCGCAAGAGACTCGGTCCGCGCGAATGGGCTGATTTCATCAATTTCGAGGGTAACGCCAACTCTTTCCGACTGCTTACCCACCGTTTCCGAGGCAGGCGCGACGGAGGCATGGCCATGACATATTCTTCGCTCGCTTCGATAGTGAAATATCCATACTCTTCTCTTCATGCTGGAGAGAAAGGTAAATTCGGTTTTTTCTCATCTGAAGAGGATATCTTCAGACGGGTGGCACAACAATTAGGACTACCGGAAACCGCCCCTGGCAAATTCGCACGCCATCCACTCGTGTACATTACAGAAGCGGCGGATGACATCTGCTATCAGATAATGGATCTTGAGGATGCCCATAAACTAAAAATCATCGGCATGCAGGATGTACTCGACCTCTTCATGAATTTTTTTGAGGAGAATGACAGGGAAAGGATGAGCCGCACCATGACAAGACTCGAAGATCCTAACGAGAAGATAGCTTATCTGCGGTCGAACGCGATAGGGACAATGGTGGTGGATTGCGCAGATGTTTTCTTCCGTAACGAAGAGGTGATTCTTAACGGATCGTTCAAGGGAAGCCTGATCGACAATATGCAGGAAAGACTCAGGGCCGCATATCGTGATTGTTCCGACACTGCATGGAACAAAATATACTGCGCGCCGGAAGTTGTGGATATCGAACTCGCGGGAAACCGCATCATAACTTATCTTCTTGACACGCTTATGGATGCTGTGCTCAACCCTGAGAAGAATTATTCAAAACTTCTTCTCAATATCATACCCCGACAGTACGATACCACAGCACCCACGCTTTATGAAAGGATCCAGAGTGTCCTTGACCATGTCTCGGGTATGACTGACGTTTACGCCCTCGACCTCTTCCGCAAGTTGAACGGACATAGTCTGCCGGCCGTCTGATTCCCTCAGGAACAATTTATAAACTTTAAAAAGATTTAGAAATGAGAAATATATTGACACCACTGGTTATCGCATTCTCTTTTCTCCTCGCCAACGGAGAGGATTTCTCTCCGGAGATGATGCCGAATGTCAATTTGAACAACCGGTATGAATTTGTATCTGATCCCGGAAATATGCTGTCGCCGGAAGTAAAAGATGCGGTAAACAGACGTCTCTGGGAACTCCGGCAGGCTACTTCCGTGGAGGCAGTCGTAGCCATCCCACCTTCTATCGGCGACACTCCGATAGAGGATTGGAGCGAGCAGCTTTTCACATCATGGGGAATCGGCAAGAAAGATAAGGATAACGGTGTGCTTCTCGTCATCGCCCCGGAGCAACGGCGAGCCCGCATACAGACAGGCTATGGCGTGGAGGGTGTTCTTCCGGATATATCCTGTAAGAATATTATCAATAATGAGATTGTGCCGAACATGAGAAACGGAAATCTGGATGCGGCGGTGGCTGACGCCACACAGAAAATTGCCGGCGCGCTGTCAGATCCTGCCGTTGCCGAGGAATTGCGTTCTTCACAGCCTGACAACTACATGGGAAACATCAACACCCTTTCTTCCGATGTGATATGGAAATTCATACGGATAGTCGCGTCATGCGCTTTTCTTTTCAGTCTGGCTTTATTCATATATTACATATCGAAATCAAGAAAGCATAACGACAACTACCACAAGGCGATAATGTGGCGCGATTCCCTCACCACTTTCGGATGGGCAACTCTGTTTTCCCTCGGTGCTGGTCTGATATTCTTCCTGCTTGCGTGGTGGTTATACCGTTCTTACCGCACCAGAAGACGGTTATGCTCAACATGCGGAACCAAAATGAACCGTCTCGGCGAGCAAGAGGACAATGAGTTGCTTTCCGATTCACAGGATTTCGAAGAGAAGCTTGACACAATAGACTATGATGTGTGGGAATGTCCCAAATGCGGCACTGTGGAGCGATATGCTTTCAAAAAGAAACAGCAAAAATACTCTGAATGTCCAAACTGCCATACAGTTGCCATGTGTCTTGTTGGAACCAGAACCATCACACCTGCCACAACCACACACGGAGGCAGAGGCGAAAAGATATATGAATGCAAATTCTGCCACCATCAGCGCAGAGAGCCATTCGTGACTCCCAAGAAAGAATCGGTGGCGCCGATAATCGCAGGAGCAGCCATCGGCGCCATGTCCGGCCGTCATGGAGGCGGGGGCGGATTCGGCGGAGGTTTTGGCGGTGGATTCGGTGGCGGATCTACCGGTGGCGGTGGTGCATCCGGCGGATGGTGATTCGAACAAAAATATTAGAATGTAGAATATTGTCAGTTAGTAGAATGAAAAAAATTTTTCTGTATGCGATGATTGCCGCTTTTACCTTTACAGGGGCAAGTTGCGGTTCAAAAGTAAAAAAGGAGGATGGCGGTTCACAGGCTACATCGCGCGACATCCAGTTTGAATCTTACACGTTTGATCTTATCGGGGAATATTATGGTGAAGACTCAATCCCCACTCCCGGGGGCAGGCTGACCAGATTCATCGGTCACGGTGTGCTTCCCCAGGACATCGGAGATACCGACATACACAATCTCCGCGAGACACTCCTTGACATGGCTGGGGTAAGATTCGAGGATGGCAATCCTGTGCCGGTTCTTCCGGATTCAACAAGACTCACCGATCTCGTAGCGGCTGACACCGAAGCCTGCGGGGAATCCATTTCTGCCTTGTCAACCACTCTTGTCACGCCTCGCGCTGTGGTATGGGAAAGCGAGAATTATGGATATGCGTGCCTGGCGGCACACGGCAATACTTCAATTAAATTTGTAAACTTCTGCCTCACAGATGGCAAGATAATCAAGCTTGAGGATCTTTTCATCACCAGATACGAAAAGCCATTGCTTAAGCTGATACGAGAAAAACTGAAATCGTCTGATCATGATCTTCTAATGCCTGTAAGCCAGGTTGAGTTGCCGGAACAATTCGGATTGACATCTAAGGGGATAATTTTCAGTTACGATCCTTATATGATTGCTCCATATTCGGAAGGCACTATACAGGTTGAACTGTCTGCAGGGGAACTTATCGATATTCTGAGCGCGCACGGACAGTATATACTTCTTGGTGTGAATCAATCAGAGGAGGATTGAACTTTGCCGAGGCGCAATTCAGATGACATTTCCGGAAATATAACCCTCAGCAATGGCTCCTCGTATTGCGCTTTAAGCCCGCGAATCGTTTTTCCTGACACATCGATCCACTCCATATCATATACATCCTTGAAAGGGCCGGCTATCAGTCTGCCCTTTTTCATTCCTGCGCGCCATAGCGTGGGATTTTTTTCTGCGCCACGGAGATACAGCATGTCATAACCATCCGCGTTTTTAACAATCGCCAACCTGTAGTCTCCGCCAAGGCGAAGATAGTTATCTTCCAGCATGCGGTCGAACACTGCCCATTCTCCTGTCATTTTATCGGATGATTTCCGCAATACGTTTCTTATGGACGCTTCATCCTTCTCCATACCACATGATATGTCTGACACGCTGCCGGACTTTTCAATCGATATATTGTCTACAGCTATCTTTCCTCCCGGATAGACGATATATCCTATGCTGTCTATCGATGTCTGCGCTTTGTCAGATTCAGCTATCAGGCGATATGTCCGGTCTCCTGCGTATAACCTCCATCCGCTTCTCCCTGACGATAAGCGAAAGGCATTCTCACCGTCTGTAAGATTAAAATTGGAGAAAAGTTTCTTGCGTCCGCAATCCTTTCCTCCGACCGTTATCCTCATCTCTACATGGGGAGATGTATATGTCTCATCAAACCTGTCGTCGCGCGTTGCAAACGAAATCACAGTTGTCGAGGTGTCGCTTTTCATCACGACTCCCCATCCGGGAGAATCGGGTCGCAAATTTCTGGCTCTGAATTCCCACGTCATATCAACCGGTTTTTCAAGACTGATAAGGTCACTAAGTGCCTTGTCATTCTTATTTTCTATAACAAAAGCAGAATCCGCTGCGTTTTTAAAGCCATGGAATCCTCTGTCGGAATTCATATACACAGCTGGTCGGGCTGCATTCGCAAGACCAGAAACAGCCGTTATTATACCTACTATGGCAAACAGGAATATCACTCCGCCGATAATCTTGTTTATCAGCCACATTGAGCGCAGATTAAAATGCGCCCTGACCTTATCGACAAAGAATGTTACAAGATACCACCATCCCAAGGCTCCGACAAATATGGCAATGAATCCAATGATATAATGGTAGAACCGGATCTCCGGCAACAGAAAATTAAACCGGGCGAATAAACCTATTATAAGAAAGATTATCAACGGATTCGACACAGTAAATAAGAATCCGTTCAGGATATTCTTTCCAGCCGGAATATGCTGGTCGGTCGGTTTTTTTAGCTTTCGCGATGGATTTGACTTGAAAAGATATATTCCGAAGCCTATGAGCACAAGGCTTCCCACAAGCTGGATTATATTGCTGTTGCGTTCAAGGAATTCTTCGATGAACGACAGTCCGAAACCTGTCAGCAGACAATATATCAGATCAGACAGAGCAGCGCCGACACCGGTGTAAAGTCCGGTTTTACGACCTTTGTCGAGAGTACGTTGAACACACAGTATACCCACAGGACCCATCGGTGCGGATATTATAATGCCGATGGCGAGACCTCGCCACAACGTATATAATATTCCTTCAAGTATACCCATGCTTCGATTATGTTACCGTGTTATCATGTAGCCCCCCATGGTTGAAGGGAGACATTGATATCGGGTGAGTCCATATTTATGCTTCCCTTCCGATGCCTGACCGGATACAGGAGCTCCCCCCTGCATAGTCACATCGTAGTGCGATCCACACTTGGGACATACTGCCTCAAATGAAGCCACATCAACCGCTACCCGCACGTTTGGATCGCATTCTACCGGACAGGCGAGGTCGTAAGCAAGGGGAATATTTGTTTCTGTAGAGAACGGATCCATACCGCCTATCAGCAGAATGCCACCAAAACCCGTTGCCGTGCCTACGCTGTAACTGAATCCTGCCGGTTCCCGAAGTTGCGGTATGAAATAACGGAACAATCCGAACCCTGGAACACCATAGGTGTTCCAGAGCCCGGGATCCGAAAGATTGATGCTTACCGGCATTGCCGGAATTCTTTCGTCATCTACTGTATGACAGCTTCCGGCGAACAGAAACATCAATATCATGATGGCGGAGGCCACCGCCTTGAATTTACTCAAAATCAACTGAAGGGAACAGCCCTCAACATATTGGCGAATTCAGCGGTCATCTTCTGAAGAGGACCATTCACCATGGGTTTCAACATTGCCGGTATCTGCAGATCAATCTCCACTGATGCTGTGCTCGCCACATCTCCCATCGGGACTATATTCAGGCTGAGCGACATAGGCACAGGAGTGCCTTCACCTTCAAGACGTATCAGGGAGGGCTCCACACTTTGGGTTTTACGAAGGGTTATAGCGCCCATCGGACCCGCCGGGAAAGATATGGTATCCGCAGTGACCTCTATCTTCTCAAGCATATCCCGTTTGTCAGCGGGAATCTGGTCAGCGGGTGCATTCTTGATCATATCACCCAGTCCCTGCAGATTATCGAGTTTTCCAAACACTACTGACGCCGGTGCGCCGAGTGTCACATCCTCACTTCTATATGTAGCCATAATTATAACTTATCATTTGCACCCGGCACCCAGTTGGCCGGATCTTTACGCCATTCCTGAAGAGTATCAATATCTTCAGGCAAAATATACTGTGTCTCAAGCGCAACCTCAAGCATTGAGGAATAATTCACGAGAGATATCAACCGGATATTTTCGTCTCTGAGACGTTTCACAGCCATCGGGAATTCATAATTGAAAATTGCTGTCAGTCCCAACACCTCGCCTCCGGCAAGACGCAGCTCCTCAGCAGCTTTGACAGAACTTGCTCCGGTCGAGATCAGATCATCAACAAGCACAACTTTCTGTCCGGGCTTCAGATTCCCCTCGATAAGATTCTCAAGACCATGGTCTTTAGGAGTTGAGCGAACAAAAAGGAATGGTATTCCGAGCGCATCAGCAACAATCGCACCCATCGGTATTGCACCGGTAGATACACTTGCTATTGCGTCAACCTCCGGAAAACTCTCGATAATCACCTTTGCCATCTCTATCTTGATCAGGTTTCTTATATCAGGATATGAAAGCAAACGTGGATTCTCAGTATATATAGGTGAATTCCAACCCGACCCCCACATAAAAGGGTTGTCAGGCTGCAATTTGATAGCACTTATCTGAAGCAGCTTCTCAGCGAGAAGTCTATCCGGTTTTTTCATAATACAAAAATTTATTGACATTCCGTCTATAAAACAAGTTTACAGACGAAACAATCTTGTCCTTAAATGCAAAATTACCATAAAGAGCAATAAAAAACAAGAATTTTTTCATAAAAATAATCAATCTCCATTGTTCCAGGCCAGAGCAGATGCCCCAAGAAGCGCCGCCTCCGCATCATTAAGCGATGAAGCAACCACTTGTATCCTGTCTTTATAGAGATGAAGAGCCTTCTCCTCCATGGCTTCACGCAGCGGACGCGCAATAAGATTGCCGGCTTTTGCCACTCCCCCGAAAAGAATGATTGCCTCAGGATCTGTGAAAGCCGCGAAATCGGCACACGCTTTTCCAAGCACCTTACCTGTAAAGTCAAAAATCTCACATGCAAGGGCATCTCCCCGGAGCGCAGCCTTGTAGACATCCTTTGATGTGAGCCGGGCTGGGTCAATATCCCTGAGCAGGGAATCCTCTTTCCGCGTTGAAAGGATTTCCAATGCAGTTCTAACCACCCCTCCGGCTGAGCAATATGTTTCCAGACAGCCACGTCTGCCACATCCGCACATCCTGTCACTATCAGGATTCACAATCACATGTCCAAGTTCACCTGCAAAACCACGGGATCCGGAAAGGAGATGACCGTCACACACTATACCGCTTCCGACACCGGTGCCTAACGTTATCATAATAAAATTCTTCAGTCCTCGTGCCCTGCCGTAAGCCATCTCACCGGCGGCGGCTGCATTGGCATCATTCGAGATGACAGCCGGCAAACCGAAAGCATCACTAAGCAACTCCTCAAGAGGTATAGGCGAAGGCCATGGAAGATTTGTCGAGACCTCGATACATCCCGTCTCACGGTTGGCACATGGCACCCCCGCCCCGATCCCGCGGATATGTCCACGGGTACCGGTTCTGTCAGCGATCTCCATCACGCCGTCATAAATCTTCTTGATATATTCTCGGATATCGGCATGTCCCGTAGTAGGGATTGAGTTATGACCCAGGATGTCACCCCTGGCATTCACGATAGCGAACTCCGTATTGGTTCCGCCCATATCAATCCCGATTACATAATCTTTCTCCTCTGTCATATTTTCGATTATTCTGTCAAATTCACTATTCTACTATCATATTCATTCATGGTATATTCATGACATCCCGTCCGGATCTGCACCTGAAAAAACAGGTATATTTCATCGCAGGACACTACAAAATTAGGGATGAATGATTAAAAAAGCAAAAAAAATTTGGAAAATAGCGATAAAGAGATTAATTTTGCACTCGCAACCCCGAAGAGCGCACCGCTCCGACGAGTTTGGGGTCCCATAGCTCAGTTGGTTAGAGCACCTGACTCATAATCAGGGAGTCCTTGGTTCAAGCCCAAGTGGGACCACTTCTTAAAAAATCAAGCACTTACACTTAATTGTAGGTGCTTTTTCTTATTCACGGAACTTATTCGGAACTTTTGTTTTCAGATTCTCCTTTTTCGGGTGATTCTTGATTTTTACGCTCCAGTTCCTCTATCTCTCGCCACATCTGCTTTCCTTCCTCGGTCGAACATACATAAGGGTCGTCAATGGCAAACTTAATATCAGCTACGAGTTGTCTAAATGCTTTTATAGGATTCATAATGTTATTTTGCTTCTCTAATGCAAATATAACAGTTATAATTGAGAATGAAAAGAACCATCGCCACAAATGGCAACGGTTCAATCTCATAAGGGGTATAGGGGGTATTTGAACCAACGCCCACATTTTTGTGGGTGTGAGTCTGAATTTTTTTTACTTCGTTTTTTCGCCGATGGTGTAGTTTTGTTTGGTCAGGAAAGTCATATCAGAAATCTTCATAGAAATCCTTTCCGTTATCAACTTTCGTTTTTAGAAATTCAAAACTCTCTCG
>OFFM01001172.1_pt1 | contig 15485 bp, 14 predicted proteins | sample 1521401 | NCBI WGS metagenome assembly OFFM01 (sample SAMEA3504118, study PRJEB24116) | mouse gut metagenome | biome: mouse gut; feature: mouse-associated habitat; material: faeces | place: Denmark | collected 2011
CTTTAGCATAGATGAGGGTCTTAATCTCAAGTTTCTTTGCATCGGGATCTTTCCAAAGGCATTTCACATTCACGCCTCGCTCTTTCATCCTTCTCTGGAATGTCGGCCAGTCAGTGATGGATTTGTCTTTCAGGACTTCGTGGCCAATCTGCCGGATTTCGATACGGCTTTTCTCTGCACCTCTGAGTTTGGAGGTGTCAAGTGATAGACTGTCCTCGGCAATGGTCAGGCCATGGCGTTCGGTGATGTCGCGACATACGCACTTGTTGCGGTGCCAATTCGTGACGGGCTTGATGATTTTTCCGTCGTAATCCACACGGCTGAACATAAGGTGGCAATGGGGATGGTCGGCATCCGTGTGCCTGACAATAACGTATGGTGTGTTCTTTATCCCCATCGCTTCCATGTATTCTTTGGCGACCTGAGTCATGAACTCATCTGTCAGACGGTGAGCATCCTCCGGTGCGAATCCCAACGCAATATGTCCGCACGGGTCTTTGATTTTAGACCTTGTCAGTGTTGGCCGCTCGATGTCGGCGGCTGCTCTCTTGCGCCAGTCTTTTTCACCATCGGCAATCCTCACACCGTCGCTGTCGAGGATTTTCCAGACTCGTTTTTCTATCGGCTTGTCGTCCTGCTTGACACGTGTGATATAGTCCAGACAGCCTCCAAAACCGTTACCTTTTCTTATCTTGGCGAACATATTTTAGGTCTTGATTTCATAGAACAGGTCGATGAGTGCATTGTGCCTTTTCAGCACTGCCGTGGCTTGGTTTGCCACAGCAAAGCATCTGCCGCTGTTGCACGCCTTGGCAATCTGGTTGAGATTGTTGCCCTCGCGGATAAGTTCGTTGAGAATCCCCATCTGCTCCTGTGAGAGGCGCTCCACAATCTGCGCATTGAGAATGCAGTCACGGGCGAATGTGGAGAAATCCCGGTAGCCGGCCTTGCGCTTACGCTCATTGGCTGTGTTGAGTTGGTTAAGGGAAAACTTGATTGTCTTGGGTAGGTTGATTACATCATACATATCCTCAATGTCGTGCCCCGGCATGGGGCGGCGGTTCTTTTTTCTATTCATTATCATTAACGTTATTAAACGGTTATAGTCATTGTAGTAAAGAATGGAGGAGGAGTTTCGAGGTGCAGAGAACGGCTTGGTATTACCAAAGCCTAAACTCGCTCCCCCTCCATTATCATTCCGGTGGTTGCCGCCTATAGGCGTCAATTTCCGCTGCGATTAAGAGGCTATGGCCTCTAAATATTGCCGTCGGATTATGCTAAATTCCACTGCGGCCATTCTTTCATCGGTCAAGTTTTGACCATTCGGTAATGTCCGGTTCCAGCTCCTTGAAAATCTCACGCAAGAGATTGTTGATGAGATAGGTCGGTCGCGCCTTGTGGTCGCCTGAGAGAGCACAAATCCGATAGGCCATTTTGATGAGGTCGTGGGCGATAGTTATCGGAGAGCCATCCTTGGTGCTGGTCTTTACGAGATAGGAGTCGTGGAAATCTGCAAGTTTGGCACGTCGCATCCTGGCACTGATTCGGGTGGGCCTCTTTTGGGGCGGCTTCTTGTCAGTTGATACCTCTTCTTCCTCATTGACGTCACTCACTTCATTGACTGTATCAACCTCAGTCATTATAGTCGCATTAGTGGATAATATGGATTTTGTTGCGGAGGTTGAATCGCTCTCACGTTCTGCCATTTCCTCGGCGGCTACGCGTTTGGCCTCATCCTCGTCTATTTTTACTTGCTTCGCGTGCATCCTTTCCTTGATTGCCTTTGCTTCATCGGAAAGAGACGTGCCCGCTTCAATGGCTTTGTTGGCATCAATCGTTGAAGTTGTTGGAATGACTTCATCCTCCATACCTAGGATATTCATGTTGATATTGTCTATATCAAAGTTGTCCATCGGCTTGTCGGAAGATTTACTTTCTTTTGCCATAGAATCCGACTCGCCGGGTTTCGCGTATGTCGGTCGTGAGGTTTCCCTCATCCATTCCATGAATTCATCTTGATCTTCAGGAACTACAATATTTTTATTACTCATAATATCTATTTTAATTATTGGACAAAGGGGTTAAGAATGGCTTGCAGGTTCAGGTTTGGCTCGCTTATATACACCCCGTTCCGAACTGAACTGAAATCAGTAGTAGAAATCGGGGTTGTAGGCGTAGGCCCCGTTTTCTCTGATAATCATTCGCTTGTTCATAAGGAATGTTTTCAGTTTCGTCACCTTGCCATCACCGAATGGAAAGCCGCAGGCGGCATACGCTTCCTTGATTCTGTCCTCGCAGTTCTGGCAACCTTTGATTGCTCCGTTAGCGAATGCTTTTTCCAATGCCGCGCGATGCTGATCGGAAGTCAGTTCATTGTAGGAGAATGTCTGCGGCTTCTGACGGTTGAAGGTGTAGCCGTCAGCGATCTCAGGCAAACCGTTGTCGTTGATGCGGAAGGCGAATGGCGAGAAGTCCATTGCACGGATGCAGGATGCCGACACTTCGGTCACTTCATCATCGGTCGCGCTTTTGCTGACTTGCAGGACGGTCTCTGCCTTGTTGTTCAGTTCCGTGCCGACATGACCTCGCACGTTGTCATCGCTCTTGTTGAGATGGAGCACCGTGTGGATATGGATTTGATTGTTATCGGTCCATTCCATCAGTTTGTTGATGAGGCGCGATGATTCGGTGGCGTTGTTGATGTCAAACATCAGGTCACGGATGCCGTCGATTACTACCAAGCCTACATTTGGCGTTGTGGCTATCGCCCGGTTGATTATTTCCAGACGGGTATCGGGAACCTGTGCCCTCAACTGCGAGAAAAATAGATTGTCGGGGTGCTGGTCGGTGGTCAGTCCTGCGAGTTCGATGGCTCGGCGTATCACTTTCTGACAGTGGTATGGACTTTGCTCGGTATCGAAGTACAGCACCGTCCGCTTGTCGTCCGGAAACTCTGCCGAATATCCGAGGCATTCGCCGTTTGTGAGTGCGGCGGCTACGATGGCACTGACGTTGAAAGTCTTCTTGCTCTTGGCTTTGCCTGTGGAGGCGGAGAAGTTGCCGAGTGTGCCGATAACAGAGCCGTTGCAGAACAACACTTCCGGAGCCATCGCCAATTCATCGGTTACGCGGATTTGCGAGGATTGCCAGAGCGCGTCAAGTTTTTTAGCGTCCATCACTGCCTACCTCTCTCGATTATCAGACGGTCAACGTCGGCGCGGCGGTAGAGAATCTTGCGCTTCATCTTGACAGGTACGAGGTAGCCGGAGCGTTCCCAGTTCCAGAGGGTAGTGGGGCATACGCCGAACATCTCCAGAACCTCCTTCTTGGGGATGCAGCTCTCTTGCGAGGCGTTGACCATTACGGGTAGAAGCTGTGCCTTGGCTTGTTCAATCATATCGGTCGCGAAGGCCTTGAGGTCTTCTATTGTCAGAGCGAGGGTCAGACCGGTGACTCCACTCTCTATGAGGGTCATGATATTATTCATATAATCATCGGATTCCGCCGGGGGTAAGGAACTATGGCGTTGGCGGAATGATGCGCCACAGCTCCATAAGACTAATATTACATATACCTTCCGAAAAGACATAGCGGTGGCCGTACCGACTGCCGGGGGCGGCCGGATAAGTTGCGGAATGTCCACGAAAAGAATTGAAATGGGACGGGGTCACGCGCCCCTCACTACGATAAAAAAGATTCCAGTGGCTCTTTGGCTATCCCACTGCCTCAAGCATTGGTATGGAATTGGTTCTCTCCGGCATCAGGACTTCCATGGCAGTCCCGATAGCGCTATTATGCCATTGAGAAATAATGTCGGCATTAACCTGCCGTAGGTCAGTTGGTTGAGAACCTTTCTCAGTAATTCGTCTTCATCAAGAGAAAAACATCGGGCAGCAATTCCTAAGAGTATAATTTTGAATGTGCCGGATGAGGATTCATCTCGATTTCAACGCATGACTTTCGGTCGGTCTTCGTATATAAAACACGTGTCGCAACCGCTTGGTTTGCCTCGGACACACCTCGGACATCGCTATATTTCAGTCGTTTATCTCGTGCGTTTGCTCAATTATAAGTGGTTAAGCCTTGAGAAAAGTCCGACGGTGTCCGACGAATGTCTTGAATATTCTTTTTAGTTTCCGAAGTTGTCCGATAAGGGTCGCATCACTACCTACTGAAGCCGTGCTTTTGCCGTTCCTGCAAACAATATCTTGAACGCAAAGAGGACTTCATTCGCTGTAATGCCCGGCAAATATACAACATGCAGTCTTCGATTTCCAAATTTTCAGACCTCTTGGCCGCATAAAGTATATCTATGGCCGCATTTGGCCACGCTGACCAACCGGATTTCAGAAGAGAAACAAGCCATCAAAAAGAAAAGATTTCGGTTTTCCGGGCATTTCCCACGGTTGCACACACTTTTCCCAACATTACCCAACAATAATTTCTCAGATGAACATAACCGCGACTTCGTTGTTGCGGTCGATTATTGTGATGCAAAGTTAAGCCAAAGTCACACTGCCATCCAAATATTCAGGGCACATGGGACTATCTTGCCTCGCAGTGCCTCAAAGTGACGCGACTCTGCAAAGTTGCAATTCAATTAACTCCGAATCCAAATTTTCAGGCAGCATCGGTCCATCTTGCCCGGCATTGCCCAAAAGTGACGCGGTTTTGATGCAAAGATACATTCCCATCCTATCCGAATCAAAATGCAGCGATGGCATAGAACTACGTGACCGCTCACAGCTTCTCATAGCCGCTATACGAAAAAATCCCTACTCGCCATGCCGAAGCATGATGAGCCGGGATTATTTAAGGCTGACATATGTCGAGAGATAGAATTTTGCACGTTTATTCTTTGGTATAATGGGTAGTCTGACATTTTTGAATTTGTCAGACGCATTATTCCCAAATGTCGCCTAATTCATCATCAAGGGCTTTAAAGCGAGCACGTCGACTAGAAAGATCCGTGGTAGCTCTCATGCCTGAGACATAATCGTTAACTGTAGTAGAATATGATTTATCCTCCTCAGATGCTTTTGCCTTTATTCTATTATTAATGTTATTTCCAAACTCACGAAGTTTTACTCCTGCATCTGTGCGCTTATCCTTTGATAAGGGTAAATTATCTTTATGGGAGGCAAACACGGAAAAAAGAGTATAAAAATCAGTTTTCTTGCTCCATCTCGTCTGCGAAATCTCCGGTAGGATTTTTATTATTTCTCCGAGTACGCTATCATAAGTATCTTTAACTAATCCTTCTTCATCGAAAGATTCCTCATATATTTGGTAATAAGTATCCAACTTGTCTTTCTTATTTTGTTGACCGTTAAGAAAGGCTATTGTCAATTCGCTTAGGTACTCTACGTCCAGCATTCTGCGTACGTCATTGGGCGTAAACAAACCAATTTTCCCAAATACCTCTTTGTCTGATATACTATTCATTAATTTAATGAATGAGCCAGAATATGTCGCTTGTCTAAGTTCTTGCTTATTCAGCGCAACAACATTCTTATTCAACCTCTGGAATATCGCACGTAGTTCAACCTCGTTGATATCTGGTAACACTCGTACTACAAAATTATATTTGAAGAATTCTTTCTTCTGTTCAGGCGTAAGATCATCAAAGTAAGCCCCATTGAATTCAGGACTTTCTTTTTCATCAAGAGGAAAGCTTCCGCTCATAAAATCTATGATAGAACGAATTCGTTGCTGACCATCAATAATGATATAGCGAGCATTCCCATTCTCATCGGTGACTTCCTGCATATATATTTCAGGAATTGGGTATTTGTTTAAAATAGTATCAATGAGATAACTTTTTTGCCGTGTCACCCATACTGGATTTCGTTGAAAAGGAGGTTTCATCTCCAATTCTTTACGTTCATGTGCTTGTTTAAACCAAGCAACATTTCGTAATGTCGTATTCAGGAAGTTTTCCATATTTAGTTTAGTTTTATTTCTTGCGATTTAACTCCAAAGGCATCCGACAGATTTCGTTTGAAGTTGTTTATATGGTAGGCTCGGAGAGATTCGTGATCTCTATAGAGCCTGAAATTTATGTCTCTATTTTCAAATATTGGATATGTTCTTAGTTTCTCTATTGCAGCCATCCACTCCCTTCCAAACGGCATTAATCCCAATATTTTGTCAGTTGCAATGGTGCCATAATAGATATACCTTTGACGATGAAGCCTGATACTCTCAGCAACCTCAGGCATTTCTTTATATAATTCAATATTTCTCAGAGTATGCCATGCCACATCAAAGTAATAATGAGAGATGATTGCGATATCTATGTCTGACTTATCATTGAATTTTTTCAAATTCTTATTTGGCGAAAGACTAAATCCAGTTGACGCACTTCCAACAAATATTATGGAACAACTGTCCACATTAATTAATGATGAAAGATTTAGTTTTGCATTAATATAGGCTTCGGAATTATTGTTAAAGATATATGGTATTTTTTCTAAAACCCACTTAGATGTTAGAAACTCATACGAATATTTCTGAAAATCAGATTTGAAAGCATCAATAGCCATCTCAATATCATCTGTATTCATAATTTCAAATAAATTATAAATCGTCTTCGTTTTGTCGTACCATTATCCATGCTCCCTTTTTGTCACTACCATTACGCTTGATTAATCCATGCTTTCGAAGTATTTGAGTGGTACGCTCAGCGGTTTTTATACTTATATGGAGCAGTTGAGCAATCTGAGAATGGGTGATACATGGTGATTTTTTTATAAGTTCATATATCTGTGATTGGATACTTGTTAAATTTACACCGACATTTACACCGACATTTACACCGACATTTACACCGACATTATCGGAGTCCCCAATTCTCTGAATCGCGGATTTCAAGGGGAATGATACCGTGGCATAAGTACGGTCACTCTCTATTGTCGGAGTAGTTCCTGTCAGTCTTTCCCAGCTTGCTAGTTTATTCATGCCGTATCCGGCGTTCTCTGCAATGCCGACATAGCGGAACAACTTTGCGAGTGTCGGGTTGCGTAGTTTTGAATAAATCTTTCCGAGAATATCTTTTACCGGGAGTGGGAATGAGCCCCCGTTCATAAACTCAATGTGGTCGGTATATACACGGATGCAGGAGCGCATCGAATCAAAGTGGTCGCAGTGCATGACCATGTTTGCCAAAGCTTCGCGCAGTACGTTATATTGGCTCTCGTCTGTTGTTGCGAAGCCATCGTCTTTGATATGTATCGGGGCATCTACCAGTGTCCGGAAACGGCGGAGTATAATCTGCACTGCCTCCCAGATATTTTCCTGCTCTGGTATTCGATATGTATATCTTACTTCCGCCTCTTGGATAGTTGGGGCGGGAATCTCGATGTAATCAACGCAAAATGTCGGTACATATCTCAACACATAAGGAGCCTTTCCAAACATCAGCAATCCAGCGTATGTGAGCAATCCCTTGTTGGTGATGTTTACGTGTTCACAAAACTCAACATCATCAACATCCCGATATTCGAGGAGGTTGCTTGTCTGGCTTAAAGCGTAACGATAGCTGCGTAGAGTATTAAGGTTGAGCATTTCAATCCCACTTTCAGGGATTGTCTCCTCCGTTTTCTTGCCAAACGATTGGTCACGGAACATTGCCCGTATTTCTCCTTCTGTAGCCCGTTGGTCGCCGCTTCCCATGCGAATGAACGTGTTGGCCGGATTGTTGTAATAGACAGGCTTCATCTCAACTTCCGGCACATAGAATGCCAATAGTCGTTTGCCATCTATATTATATGATTTAGATGTTACTGCCAATCTTTGATTAAACTTCTCAGAGCGGAGCGTAGTTAGAAAATCCTGTTCAAGTTTTTCGATATTTCCGACTCCCTGTATCTCAAAAGTCTTGCCGGATTGTTTGACACCGAGTACAATCCAACCGCCAGAGGTATTTGAGAATGCGCTTACAGTTTCCCAAATAGTCTTCGGCAGTTCTGATTTTGCTTCTTTTACTTCAAAATCTTCCCATTCTATGTCGCGTAGCTTTGCTACAAGTTCATCCTTTGTCATATTCTGCAATGCAAATTTACGAATTTTCTTCCGATTTTCAGCGTATTATCTCAGCAATTAATTATTCCAACAACCCGACAAGTTCCTTCTTTATATCTTCGTCGATGTCGCGGTAGCGGGCAAAGGCACGGCTTCCTTCGGAATGGCCGCTTAGTGAGCCGACAAGATTCGGGTCTTTGACTTTCTTATAAAGGTTGCCGATGAAGGTGCGTCGCGCAAGGTGACTGCTGGCGATTTCGTCAATGGGCCGTTTCTCCTCTTTTCCGGTGGTGGGATTAAGTATCGTCACCATTCTGGTCACGCCGCAGGTCTTGAATATTTTCTTGATGGCGACATTGTATTTTTGTGAACTGATGAAAGGGAAAAGTTTCCCGTTCAGACCTTCGCGGTCTTTGTATTTTTCGACGAGTGCCAATGCACGGGTATTCAGTGGCACGCGGACCACCTGCGGCCTTTCTCCTGCTGTTTTCTGCGGCATATATTCGATTCCACCGTTTATGATGCTGTCGTGTGTCATCGATAACAAGTCAGACACTCGACATCCGATAAGGCACTGAAAAATAAAAATATCCCGTTGTGCCTCCAGTGATGGATTCGCCGATAAATCGAAGTCGGCAATCTGGTCGCGCTCCTCGATTGTGATATAGTAGGGCGTACCGTATCGCTCGGTAGTCTTGCCGTTGTATTTGGCAAACGGGTCATTAGTGGTCATATCCTGCTCGCGGCACCAGCGATAGAACGCCCTCATCAGTCCGAAAAGGCCGATAATAGTGTTGTCGCCCTTTGGATGTGGCTTAGGTTTCTTTCGCTGTGAATGGGTATCAGCCGGAATTGCATCATAAATTTTCGGATATTTCGTGTAGATAAGATGCTCCGACCTCAGGAACTTCTCAAATTTGTTGACATCATCAACTGTAAACTCATCAAGTTTGATCCGATATTTTCTGTTGCCATTAGCTTGCACGTATAGTTCGTAGCGCATTAGTGCACGTTTCAACACGCGAAGATGCTTGATACGCCACTCCGAAATATTTTTCTTGGCGATATAATCCTCGAATATATCAAAGAACGACACCTCCGGTACTACTACAGTTTCCTCTTTCGGTGGATCGAGGAATGACTCCAACTGTGCAAGAACGAAATCTTTCGTCACCTTTTCAACCGGATTATCCTCACACAAGCGGACAAGGAACTTCTCAATGCTTTCCAACTTATCCTGCACCTCGCGCACTTCACGCTTCCCTTCCGGGTCGCGCGGATTAGCGAATTTGCCATCCTTGAAGCGGTCGGCAGAGATATACAGCCCACTCTTGATACGGTGGGAAACGCTATGCGAAACGGATACGCGGAGAAGAATCTCAGCACGTCCTGAAGCGTTAATTTTCGCCGATAAGGCTCTTTTGATCGTTGCCATAGGAGAGAATGTTTTGATTCGACATACTTTACTATCTTGATACAAAGGTAATAATGCCCTCTCACATATACAACAACTTTTGTCAGCGTTTTGTCAGCAAGTTATGAACTTTAACAAATCAGAATCAATTTCACTTACGCTTCAGTTTAATTCATTGTAGTTATTTATTCCTAATAATCAGTGTCTTATAAATTAAACTCGAAATCAATCAAAATTGACGGCGATTCATTACGATTCAATATTAGTGTTCCTGTTCTGGGCACAGATTAATCCCGTAACTCATTAAAAATCAAGAGTTGCGGGATTTCTCTTTTAATTTTTGTCCTCCTTTTGTCCTCCTATTTCAATTCTACGGAATTTTCGTCCTCAGTACACCCTTGATTTTCCTTCAAAAAGTCGTTCTGGCATCCTCGATTTTACATCGTAGGAGATATGAATGTAGTTAACGAGTGTTAAAGTTTGCTACTTTATTGGCACTCCTTGTCATCTTCAAGCATACCCTTTCATTATTTTTCGGGTGGGTTCAAGTCCGAACATCGTTACATGGTCGGGCAACCGATTCTTATGCTCGCTTACCGTGCATCCACCTTTGCGTTTGGTATCGAGTTTAGGTCTGCATTTGGGTAGGCATTTGATTTCACATCCTGTCACGCATAATCATTTGCGCCGGCTGTTGCCTCCTGAATGACTTTCTACCCCACATTCAGCACAGCTCTCACCGCAGGGAACAGACTCACTATTCATGTCACGTCAAAATCCTGCCAACAACCCACGACGGATTTATCAATATGTGACCGGGTGGCGTGACCGATATGCTCGGTAAATTTTATGCCATACCCAAACCAAAAATTGCCAGCCGAGCCTTAAAACGGTTCTTACTATCCATAAACAACCCTTCGCTGAAAGTTTCAGCAGATACAGCCCGAATCTGAGCAGCAGGAATATCACCGTGAATACCGGCACAAGGAAAATCATAAGCAGAAGTTCAAACATGACAGACTTGTTTTAATACGTCCCAACACTATTATTGGAATGTAAATATACTAAAAATCAGCGAATTAAGCAAATTTCAGACCTTAAAAAACCTTATAAATCAAGAGCTTGTGCCGTTTTGTCGTGTATCGGAGCTTCCATTTCTTTATCCCTTGAAGCCTTGTTGACTTCTTCCCTGAAAGCCATAAAGACACTATGTGTTGCTTACTTTGCGGCATACATTTATTATGACTGTGTTCCATAATGAAATACTGATATGATGATAGCTTATATTGCAGGCTTGATATTACATAGGCAATAATGTTGGATAGCATTATCAATTTGTCTCTTGATGAAATGAAGTTTATATTTCTTGCAGACATATAGTCTTGATGTCATACAGGATTATGGCCATGATGCCTTGCATATATATAGGTATAATCAATAAAAGGTGTCCAAACTGTATGATTGGTATTGTTGCGGTGAGTAACTTCGTGGGTGAATGAACTGAGGACGGGAGTGTACCAGTGTTGCAGAGTTTAGGTAGCAAGTTGTGCTTTTCTCCGTACAAAACCAAGTTTTGACCGTAGAAAAGCGACTTGCCGACCACTCCGTGGCGGTGGGAAATCACTTCGTACCTCGTGAATTAATCTTAGAATATGAAGCAGCGTACCGAAAGATTTGAGATGAGACTTACTCCGGAGGAAGCAGCCGGAATACGTGAAAAATCAAAACGCTACCATAGCGTCAGCAACTTTATAAGAATGGCAGTCAATGAGTTTTCAGACACAGACGCCAAAACCCGTCTTGAATTATGCAATGACACCGCCAGACTGTGCAGAAAATTTCAGGACGAACTCTCATGGATGGGAAGCAATCTCAACCAGGCGGTCAAACGTGCCAACGAGCTCGCTGTTGCAGGGCTGTTATCCGAGAGTTATTTCAAGGATATACTCACTCCCATGATTGAGGGCGTGGAGAAGATGATTAAGGCAGTCAAATTGGAACAAGCTGACATTGCCAGAAAAGCGATAAGACTGAGACCATAGCCACAAGTCTATATGATATTATGGAAATATCAGAACAAGACATAAAGATACCAAGACATTAAGACATTAAGCGATGATAGCTACTATTCTTCCGTCAAGTGCCAATTTCCATGCTGTCGCATACAATGAGAAAAAAGTGGCAAAGGGTGTGGCGCGACTTCTTGAAATGAGCAACCTCGGACATATCGGCGTGCTTTCAAAACCGACTGCAAAGGAAATGCAGGATTATATGATAGCCTACTCTTCCAGAAATTCAAGGATAAAAAAAGCACAGTTCCACCTTGCCATTTCTTGCAAGGGGCATGAAAAGACAGAGGAAGAACTATTGCAATTCGCCCACGAATATCTCAAGGAAATGGGCTATGGGAACGAAGGTCAGCCGTTGTTGGTATATGCTCATACCGACACTGACAACACGCATATACATATAGTAACATCCAGAATATCTCCGGACGGAAAGAAAATCAGCGACCATCACGAAAGAGTGCGTTCTCAGGCAGTACTCAACAAACTTGTCGGCAAGGATGTCAAGGCGAAAGCCGCAGAGGATCTTGCTGCTTCACTCGGCTATTCATTCTCTACCTTTGCTCAATACAAAGCTCTTATGACCTCAATGGGGTATGAGGTTTATGAAAAGAACGATATTGTATTTGTCAAACGTGATGGAGCGGTTCAGGCAAAGATTGGATATGCTGATATATGCGGCAAGTTCCATAAGGTGCAACTTGACAAGACACGACGCAGGCAACTGTGGGCTATGCTTAAGAAATACCGTGATGTGAGTGCCGACCGCCAGGAATTGCAGAAGGAGGTAAAACGCAAACTTGGTATTGACCTTGTATTTTTTGGCAGGAAGGACAACCCATACGGATATATGATAGTTGACCATGCTAACAAGGCGGTTTATAACGGTGCATGGGTACTTTCCATAAAATCACTGCTTGACTTCACCACTCCCGAAGAAAAACTTGCCCGGATAGATGCCTATATTGACCGGCTTCTTGAAAATAATCCGACCATAGATACATTGGCCATCAATAAAAAACTGTTCCGTAGCAACGCATATATAAAACGTGGCGTGCTTCATTATGGCAACCACACGCGACCGTTGAAAGACTTTATGGCGGCAACCATTCTTCGCAATGACAAGATAAGCCGGATTGAATCGTTCCGTCCTGTCACAGATGCCGAGCGTGACTTGCTATGCCAGATATATAAGGTGGACAATCCGGAACTTGTCAGACTCGCACCATCGAGAGAGGCGCGATATGATGATGCAGTTGATAACCTTCGCCGTCTTTTCAGAGACGACACCATAATCAAACTGCGGCCGGCAATCCGGGATGCCGGGTTTTACATCAGGCAGGAGGGTGACGACTATTTTGCCATCGACTTCAATACGAAAACCATAATCAATCTTTCAGAGGAAGGCTTCGACACACGTAAACTCCAAAGAAGAAAATACATACGTCCGGAACGTAAACAGCCGGATAGGAAAACCACTGCCAAACGCAAAGGGAAACATTCTATCCGTGGCCTCAAAGATGCCGGAGTCGGCCATGGAGAAAACCGGGAATGGGAGGTTGGCTACCGTGGAAATTATGACAGGATTGATGATGAAAACAGCCTGAAAGTATAGCGTCGGAATTTTATTACCATGCCAATATTGTGACATAGAGTCTTGAAGACAATCGCTTTTGATGTCTTCAAGGCTCTATTCCTATATAATATGTCATGTTCAAAACATAAAATGATAATGTCTTTAAGAAAGGTGTCCAAAGTGGCCTGTTGCCTTGCCTCCGGATAATAATTTTGCGTATAAATAATTCAAACGGACCACAATGGACGAATCAATCATCATAACATTTGCAAATCAAAAAGGAGGCGTAGGGAAAACCACCCTTTGCGTCACCTTCGCAAACTTTCTTGTCAAGAAAGGCCTTCCCGTGATTGTCGTTGACTGCGATTCACAAGAAAGCCTCGCACAACGGCGTGAAAGCGATTTGAAACGCTATGGTTCTGAAGAAGTGGAAATCCCTTATGAGGTGCTGCCGTTCTCACTCAGCAAGGAGGAAGCACTCTTCAATTTCATAGGAAACATCCGCAAGACCCGATGTGTGGCAATCTTTGATTCTCCCGGCAACCTGAAACAGCAGGGACTTGTGACTCTGTTTGCCAATTCCGACTATATAATATGTCCTTACCATTATGACCGCACCACTATTCCATCGACCGCCACATTCATAGCGTTTATTCAAAATCTCAAAAAGGCTATGGGACGAAAGATGACCGCAGAGCTTATCCTTGTTCCCAACAGACACGATGCCAGAGTCGGGACAAAGACTGAACGGGAGCTTTGGGACGAGACAGGCAAGACCTTCAGCCGATATGGACTCGTGACACCGCGAATAAGCATGAAAGCAGACATGGAACGATTCTGCACGCTTTCAGATCTTGACGGTCAACTGGAAATAACACAGGAAACCTACAACCTTATATATAACAAGATATTCGGACACCTTGAAATTGAAACAAACAATGGATAAGCCAACATACCCTGATATAGATGGACTGCTCGGAAGCATCCGCCATGTCGCTACCCCTGTCGGACAGCAGACGGTGTCCGATGAACCTGACGGGACAACAACCGGATCCAAAGAAAATATACCCGATAATGAAAATCCGGAAGACCCGGCCGGAATGTGGGACGCTTTCATGGCAAATCTATCAGCATACGGATTCAGGGAGCGAAAATATGAGCGGAAAGTCTGCATGATTGACAAAGATCTTGCCGATTCTATTGATGAGTGCGACATTGACCGCAAATGCCGTTCTGATGTGATAAACGCCATCGTGAGAACATTCATTACTGTATATCTTCCACGTCTTAGGGCATACAGGAAGAAAAGCAAATCACTTCTTGATAACGATAACACCAAATAGATATGAAAAAGACAATCTGGACCGACGACAGTATTGCCTATCTTAAAGAGAACTATCCGTACACAACGGACACGGCAATAGCCCAACATCTATGCGTCAACCGAAAGACCGTATCACTTAAAGCCAAAGAACTCGGTCTTGAAAAGGGTATCAGACCCGAATGGCTTGATTTGGCGGAAAGGGTACGTGAACTCCACAGCTCTCACTCAAATGCTGAAATCGCTGCCATAACCGGCATATCGTCACGCTCCGTATCAAGAATCGTTGCCGTACTTGGTCTCCGGCGCACCAAGAAAGAAGAACAAAGTATCCGTTCCCGTATCCGTCAGGATATTATGAAACGAGAGAAAAGGCGTGTGATTTTTGGGCTGCCGCCAATCACGAGAATAAAGGTTGTTACAAACAAGCCGAGGATAAAGATGCGTCACTCTCTGAAAAAGGCAGGCTATCTGGTAATCCGTGGTCAGAATGTCATGTATTACCACCCCGACATGGAACGCGACCATTCACGAGAGGATATAGGCCGCAAGCTCGGATTGAGATTCGAGCCTTGGGATAACTGCAACAACAAACTATGTGTAAATTTCTGATACAATGCTTTACGGACAAATAATAGTTTTACTCATCATTCTGCTGGCTCTGTATTATGCCGGAATGATAACGATGGATATTCTTGCCGCCAACAAAGCAAAAGCAAGCGAGGATGCAAAGGCCGAAGAGACCGAAATCGACATATCCGGACTTGCAGAAAGTTTTGAACCGGTGGAGATAAAGCGCATTATCACGAAACCAACACCGGAAATTCCTAAAGACGCTCCATCCAAATATAAGGAACCGATTATGACAAACGGGTATCCGGTGGATAATCTTTTGTGCAAAACCAACAAAGCCGCTGATACAGGCATGGATAAAGACCTTGCTGATATAGTTCACAGATGTGAGTCCGCTGGCTGACATCGACTGACTTGCCGCTAACCATTTTGTATCACATAAACCCTCTCTCCCCTTAAACCGATGCCTTTATTGAACTAAGTTGTCTTTACTGCCCGACACTGCCTTTAACG
>OFFM01001178.1_pt1 | contig 15412 bp, 16 predicted proteins | sample 1521401 | NCBI WGS metagenome assembly OFFM01 (sample SAMEA3504118, study PRJEB24116) | mouse gut metagenome | biome: mouse gut; feature: mouse-associated habitat; material: faeces | place: Denmark | collected 2011
ACATTTTTGGATGGGGGATGTTATATAGGTATAAAGAAAATCGTTTCATGATGTTAGGTTAGTTCGAAAAAGTATTATGAAAAACACGAGAATGCGGCTGGTTGCGAAACCGGCCGCATTCGCGTTTATACGTTATCAATTAAGGAAAGCTACGCTCAGGTGCCGCTTTCTAATTTTTGTATTATCATCTGGGGTGTTATGCCCTGTAGGCAGTGGTAATCGCCGCGGAGGCAAGGCTTATTTCCGAATACAGAGCATGGACGGCAGGTCATGTCGAGCTGCACTGCGTCCGCAGGATTCTGTCGCCATCCTAAGAATCCGGTGTAGGGATGTGTGGCTCCCCACACGCTGACTGTCCTTAATCCGACAAGCGATGCAAGATGCATGTTGGCTGAATCCATGGAGAGCATCGCGTCGCAATGACTGAGCAGAGCAAGCTCCGCGCCGATTCCCAATGATGCCGATGCCATGTTTATGATATTCGGATAGCGGTCGGAGAGAGCGGCTATCTGTTTCTCCTCTTCGGATCCGAAACCAAAGATGAAGATGCGTGTTTTGGGTTTTCGGGCAAAGTGTTCCGCAACTTTCGATATCTGCTCAAATGGGTATATCTTGCCTTGATGTTTGGCAAACGGTGCTATTGCAAGCCAGTATTCGCCCGGTTGTTTGGGGGGTGTTATATCGCGGAATTCAAGCGGATTCCCCTTTTTTATGCCATATACGGAACGGAAAGTGTCGTTGAGTTTCACTCCTGCCTTACGGAAAGTGTCGTCGTATCGTTCCGGTGTCGGCTTCAGCTGTATGAGCACCTTATGGTTTGGGCGAGTCAGATTTTTCTTTTCCGACCGGCCTTTGTTTATATGGCGGCATTTCACGCCGCGTAGAGACAGGAATATCCTCAGAAGTTTTGTGCGCAGCACGTCGTGGAGATCCACAAACGTGTCTATGCCGAAGCGCGAGCGTAACGCCCCGGCAAGTCGCCACATACCCGCCACTCCCTTATAGTTGGCAGGATCTATTCCTACAACCGTGAGATTTTCCGGGCGGTTGATGAATACCTGCGCCGGATGGTTGCGTGTCAGGAAATAGAATCTGTCATCGGGATTTGCCGAGCATGCGTTGTAGACAGACGGCAGCGTCATAGCCACGTCTCCCAAAGCCGAGAATCTGCTGATGAGGATATCGCGTCCCTTTTTATTTTTTCTTGGCATAAAGCACAGGGTTGGTTGCCGGATCGTTATAGAGCTTCATCTGGCGATACACCTTCATATATTTTCTGCCTGCGGCGATGTCTTCAAGTAGTGTGTCGATCGCAGAGGTCAGATCCTCACGCTGTTCGAGAAGCACAGTGAGTTTGGCGCGGCTTTTTGCGATATGCTCTTCGGAAGCATCGGTGCGTTCAGCCTGTTCACGCATGTGCCAGATCTTCAGTGCCAGGATCGACAGGCGGTCGAGTGCCCATGCAGGTGATTCGGTGTTGATGGTGGCTTCAGGAAGAGTGGCGACATCCTTGTATTGATCGCGAAACCATGTGTCGATATCCTCCACCATGTCAGTGCGTACCTGATTGGAGCGGTCGATGCGGCGTTTCAATTCAAGAGCCTCGCGCGGGTCGATCTCCGGATCGCGTATAATATCCTCAAGGTGCCACTGCACGGCATCCACCCAGTTCTTATCATAGAATATGGCCTCAAGCGAGCCCTTTTCATATGGGTTCACGCAAGGAGCGTCCACGTTGTCTGTCCTGTGATAGTCGGCCACAGAGCGGTCAAACACCTCATTGGCCATAATAGCGCTATTTTTCATTGGTCATAAAGATTTGTTACCCCAAAAATACGTAAAAAATCAGAAAAAGCAAAGAAAATTAGAAAATACAGGCATAAAAAGACGGGACTGTGTCTTAATCGGTGTCAAGACATAGTCCCGTCAGTTGTTATTCGGTTATTATCAGTGGCAGCAGCCGTCTCCGCAGCTGTGATCTCCGCATGAGCCATCGCCGCAGCCATGGTCGCCGCATCCGCAGCATCCACCCTGTGTGGGGTGCAGCTCCTCGGGAGTTGCCTCACGCACCTCCTCCACCTCTCCGGCGAAGGTTACAGTGAGACCTGCGAACGGATGGTTGAAATCCATTTTCACTTTGTCTCCAACTTCCAGCACCTTGCCAAGAACACGGTAACCTTCTGCTGTCATCATCGGCAGCTCGGCACCGGCTTTCACTTCCTCGGCGATCTTGCCATCGCGCATGAATATCTCCTTGTCGAGTTCGATGACGTTTTCTGCGTGACGCTGGCCGAAAGCAGCCTCCGGCGGGAGTGTGACATCAAACTTATCGCCCTTGCCGAGATCTTTGAGCGCGGCAATAAGACCGGGCACTACCTCCTGCGAAACACCATATACCATCTCATCAGGCTCCCCTTCGGGTGTTGCGAACAACTCTTTGCCTGAATTTGCATCTGTGAGCCTATAGGAATATTTTACAAACATTCCAGGCCCTACCTTAACTTCTTTTTCCATTATATAAATTCAAATTTAGTCATTACTAAAAAACTAACCCCTAACTCCTAACTCCTAATTCCTAATTCCTAACTCACTGCGCCGGTATCTCATCCGGATCCGGATAATAGTCGGGAACGGCGGGTTGCTCTGTTGACGGAGCCGTCTCTTCCTCCTCTTCAATCTCAGGATGTTTAAGCACATATTGCTGCTGAGGCACTATGATATTGAAATAGAATCCCTCTGCAGACTTATCCCTTTTCGTCTTGTTGCTCTCATCCGGAATCACGGACAGGTAGTCATAGCCTGGTTCAATGAATTTCGCATCCGTAGCCTCATATCCGAGAAGCTGCACCATATCATATTCATGCATTGGATATATGACATACCAGGCCTTGTCCTGGCTTTCACCGGTGCCTGTACTCTTGATTGCACCCAACAGATGCTCCAGCCTGTATTCCCATATCTTGGCGCTCATGTCTTTGCGTTTCTCCTTAAGCACATGCACAAGAAACGACATTTGCCTCAGGTCGAAAGGATTGTCAGCCAAAGCAAGCTGGGCATATTTGCGGATGGTGTCGATCTCCTCCTTGGTATGGGTTGCTTTCATCCTCAGGTCATCGGTCACATTGGCATATGGCGATACCCGATAAGGGTCGAAATCCTCCTGAAACATATATCCCAGGTAGAAATGACGGTATTCATCGTTGGTCATTGTCGTGTCGTTGCTCTCATATTTCTTCATCAGTTTTGGGAAATAATAAGGGCTTGACGGTGTCAGCGTGGAAGTGCGGATCTCCTCCAGATCCGGTTTCTCCACCGTTATCTTCCGCTTGTTCTGAGCATTTGCATTGGCAAAAGCCCCGACCATAATAAGAGCGGCAGCAGAAGAGAGACATATTTTTTTCAGAGTAAGAGTCATCATTTGAAATTATTGATTGCTATGGTGAGCACAAGAGCCACACCCGGTTGCATTACAGTGATTGCCGCAGGAAATCCCTTGGCGAGCAGGTAATGGAAGAAATTGCCGGAACCGGGACGGACAGGTTCGCCATCCGGAGTTTTTGTGTAAAGCAGAAACCCGCAGTATATCCCGACAATCACACCAAGCACCATCACGGCGTAAAGCAGGGAGAGGCGTGAAGTGAAGGTGAATCCCAGCAGACCTACCGCAAGCCCGGTGAGCGCTCCGACGGTCATGTATGATGTGCCACGCGTTTGACGGCGCACCGGCTCCGGCTGAAGCAGCACAATAAACATAACCACCAACGTCATGCAGAACCAGGACGTGAGAATGGTAGCGTTTATCGGGAGCAGCTGATAACCGTTGCTTCTTGCGAAGCTAAGAACCAGCAGACCGGCATACGACAATGCCGGCGACAATATCTGCCTTCCGCGCAATGTCCATAATGCCGCGATCCATAACACGCAGCTCAATATGATTAAAAATACAGTCATATTCTATCAATATTAGAAACAATCCGGATCGAAAAGTTTAAATCCCCTTTGGAAATCTTATCGTTTTAAATCCTTATTTGTTTTTGTGCCCGCGATTTATCGCGCGTTTATAATATAACGCTCCTGCATCATTTTTTGATTTCCGGGTAGGCGATGCGGGAATGATAGATTGTGGCGAGACGCTTCTTGAAAGTCTCTTTCACAGTCTCAACATCGCGGAAGCTGATGGGGGAATCGCGGAAAAGACCTTCCGACTGCTGCCCGTTGATAATCTTGTCGACAAGATTATTGATTGATTCGCGCGAATAATCCTGGAGACTCCGCGAGGCAGCCTCCACGGCATCAGCCATCATTAGAATAGCGGTTTCCTTCGATTGCGGGTTAGGTCCGGGATATGTGAATTTTGATTTATCAACCTCGGCTTCCGAGCTTTGATTCACGGCAGTGTTGTAGAAATAGCGGGCCATGCTCTTGCCATGATGCTCGGAGATGAAGTTGCGGATCACCTCGGGGAGGTTTTCCTTTGCGGCGATCTGCAGACCGGCAGCTACATGGGAAATGATTTTCTGCGCGCTTGTTTCCGGATTGAGACCCGAGTGCGGGTTTATACCGTGTTGATTTTCTGTGAAGAAGATCGGGCTCTCGAGTTTGCCAATGTCGTGATAAAGAGCACCGGTACGCACAAGCTGTGTGTCAGCGCCGATAGCCCGCGCTGCTTCGGAAGCGAGCGTGGATACCTGCATTGAATGCTGGAATGTGCCCGGAGCCTCTTCTGCCAGACGGCGCAGAAGAGGATTGTTGATATCGGATAGCTCCACAAGAGTCACGGTGGAGGTAAATCCGAAGATCTTCTCCACTATCAGTATCATGATGTAGGCGAAAGAGAGGATCACGGCATTGATTGCGAAAATGCCGATCATGCGCCATGCGAAATTATCGAGGTTTCCGTCGGTGATAAGGCTCGACACGAAATAAGTCAGGCAGTATGCCAGGAAGCTGAATGCCGCCGTGCGTAGGAGTTGCGAGCGTTGGCTAAGCCGGTGGATACTGAATGCCGCCACAAGTCCTGCCGCAAGTTCCATGAAGATGAACTGATATGGGAACACCGCCACAAGAGCTGAGATAAGCACGGTGACAAGTAGCGAGAAGATGGCAGTCCGTGAATCGAAAAATACCAGTATCACCACCGGCACCGATGCGAACGGCACGAAATAAATGCCGTTGGGGACGTATTCGAACATCAGGATGGCGAACACCACAAACAGCGTGATGAACGCCATAAGGAATATCATCTTACGCAGCGAATTGAAGAAGCGCGAGCGATATAGCGCCATGAAGAGATACAGTATGCTGAAGCATACAAGGATATAAAGGAACTGACCTGCATAGAAATATCGGTGGTCATTATGGGTGCCCTGGTTCTTGTCGAGCAGCTCCATGTAAGTGTTGAGGTTGGTGTAGACCTGTGGGGTTATGATCTCTCCTCGGTCAACAATGCGCTGTCCTTTCTTGATAACGCCCTGCGCTCCGTTCACCTGCAGGTATTCCTGACTTCTGAATTTCGAATCCGCGGCGCTGTCAGTGACCATGTTGGGTGTAAGACTGATGTTTAGCGCGCGTGCTATATCCCCTTCGAGGCGTCGGGAGGAATGGTGGTGTGAATATATGGAGTCTATATATTCAAAGGCCTTGGCAGGTGAGAACATCGCTGAAGCGTCTGTGGTTGAGACTGTGGTGGCTCCGTTCTCTTTCACCATCATCCGGACTTGTCTGGGCTTTAGATTTTTTATCTTCTCGTATACCTTGGCATCAAGCACCCCACGGGAATATACCTCCCGGAGCAGTCGCTGCAGTGTGGCGGTCTCCTCCGGCGAAGCCTTGCCTGCCGAAGAATTGCCGAATCGAGTCAAGGCAGCTTTCTCAGCGGAAGCATCGCGCTCCACAAAGGGCACGAAGTTCGCATCGATACTGTCGCGCAGTGCGTTGGCAGTTGCCGAGTCGCGGAGAATCGGCATATCGAAATCTGCGGTGAGCAATGGATATTTCCATGGCTGGCTCAACTCGTAGGAATACGACTGTCTGTCGGCATGCGGCAGCAGAAAGAGAATAATGGCGGTGGCTCCGAGGAGGATTCCAATCCGCGCCAGCGCTATTTGGCTAATCTTTTTCTTCATGAGATTCGTTTGGCGAATTTTACACCTTTCACTTTGTCTTTCAATACACGGCAGATATTGTCGACTGTTTCCGTATTGTCGATCTGCACCGTAATCTCGCAGTGGAACACAGCCTGCTTGGCGTTGATGTTGAGACCGCGGATATTCACGTCAAGATCACGGGAGACGACTGATGTGATCTCCTCCAGTATGCCATGGCGGTCGATACCGTCCACACTGATGGTTGCGAGGAATTTGTCTGCCACTCCACCCCACTTGGTAGCCACGAGCCGTGAGCCGAATGAGCTTTTGAGGCGCATCGTCTCCGGACAACTCACCTTATGCACTATCACTTCCTCGTTATCGTCCACAAAGCCGAGTACGTCATCGCCCGGAATGGGCTGACAGCAGGAATCAAGCTTATAGTTGGGTTTATCCTCATCCGGATGAAGCACATAGATCTCCTTGCGGTTCACCGGAGTCCGCGTGTTGTCGGCATCTTGCTCAGCCTTTTTTGAAGAGAATGGATTGCGCAGTATCTTTGAGAGGAGAGAAGATCGTGATTTATTAAGATCCTTCAGTTGCTTTGCCGAGAGGTTGATCTCATCGTTGGCAAGCATCAGGTAAAGATCTTCGCGTTGGGAGAGGTGGTAGTTGCCCAATAGCCTTGTTATCACAGACTGGGTGTCGGTGATTCCCTCGCGGACCATTAACTCCTCGAAGAGTTTTTTGCCGCGCTCCACAAGATGCTTGCGGTCTTTGCGCAAGATGGCGCGCAGGCGGTTCTGTGCCTTGGCTGAATTGCAGAACTGCATCCACTCCGGCTGAGGGGTCTGTGATTCTGATGTGATGATTTCCACCTGGTCGCCCGAGTCAAGTTTGTATGAGATGGGAACAAGGCGGTGGTTTATCTTGCCGGCGATGCAGTGCGTGCCGAGTTGCGAGTGGATGGCGAAAGCCATGTCAAGCACGGTAGAACCGGCCGGAAGTGTTATGAGATCCCCTTTGGGGGTGAACACATATATCTCCGCGGAGAAAAGGTTCAGCTTTATGGTGTCGAGGAAGTCAATGGCGTTTGGTTCGGGATTGGCGAGAATATCCTTGATAGTATTCATCCATTTGTCGAGTTCCGTGTCATCCTCATGCACGCCGGTCTTGTATTTCCAGTGGGCGGCATATCCGAGTTCGGCAATCTCATCCATCTTGCGGCTGCGGATCTGCACCTCTATCCATTTGCCGTCGGGGCCCATGGCGGTGAGATGAAGCGCACGGTATCCGTTTGCCTTGGGGGTGCTGGTCCAGTCGCGAAGACGTTCGGGATGCACCTTGTGTCCGTCAGTAAAGAAGGTATATATCTCCCAGCAGCGTATACGCTCCATAGCGTCATCATCATTCTCGAAAATAACGCGGACGGCATAAATATCGTAGATTTCCTCGAATGGTATCTTCTTTGTCTCCATCTTGTTATAGATGGAGTATGCGCTTTTTACGCGTGCCTTTATCTCATATTTGAAGCCGGCGGCATCAAGTTTTTCTCGGACCGGTCCTACAAATTCCTCGACAATTTCCTCACGGTGGCTCTCGCTCTCGCTTACCTTAGCCATTATCTCGGCGTATTTCTGGGGATGCTCATATTTGAAAGCGAGATCTTCCAGTTCATCCTTGATCTTATATAATCCGAGCCGGTGGGCCAGCGGGGCGTATACATAAAGTGTTTCCCCGGCGATCTTATATTGCTTTTCCGGTCGCATAGAGCCGAGGGTGCGCATGTTGTGGAGACGGTCTGCCATTTTGATAAGCACCACGCGTATGTCGGTCGACATAGAGAGCAGCAGCTTGCGGAAGTTCTCAGCCTGCAGCGAAGCCTTGTCACCGAAGATACCGCCGGAAATCTTAGTAAGCCCTTCCACAATGGAGGCTATCTTCTCGCCGAAGCTCGCTTCGATATCCTCCTTTGTAAACTCCGTGTCCTCCACCACATCATGGAGGAAGGCAGCGCATATGGAGGTGGATCCCAGACCAAGTTCGGAGATTACGATTTTCGCTACCGCGATAGGGTGAAGGATATATGGCTCGCCACTCCTGCGCCTCACCCCTTTGTGTGCGGATTTTGCAAACCGGAAGGCACGTTCGATAATCTCAACCTTCTTGCGATGGTTGCTTGCCAGATATGCCTGCAGCACTTCCTGGTAGGCTTCTTCAATCATCCGGTCTTCCTCTTCGGGTGTCATGTTCTTATTATATTCGACCATAGTGATTCTCCATTTACGTGGTTTGGACTTCGCATAACTGCGCTAATTTACAAAGGTAATAAAAAAATCGCTTGTTTTGATAAGGTGAAAAGAAAAAATCCCCGTGCATCTCACGATGTGCGGGGATTTTCCTGTCCTCTGTCCCGTTGAAGGCGCTATTCCGGCAAGCGAAGCGTGCGCGGACAGCGGGATTTCGGGCAGACGATAGAAATTACTAATGTATATAACCCAAAATTTAGACAATTATGTTTTTCCATAGGGGATTAGAACAAGGTCTCATTGAAACATATCTAAGTCATGAAAAAAGTGATATACCTAAAACGACAAATTCGACTGCGATATTGCAGCCGAATTTGTTAAATCATTGCAGATAAGTGTTAAATATTATTCTCTGAACGGTGCGTATCTCAGACCTGATGCGCAGGAATGGAGGTTTGCCATCTCAATGGCGGCGACTGCTGCTTCGGAGCCTTTGTTGCCGAGGGAGCCGCCGGCACGGTCGAGCGCCTGCTGTAGATTCTCGACGGTGAGGACACCGAAAATCACCGGTGTGCGTCCCTTCGCGTTGAGTTCAGCTGTAGCCTGTGATACAATCTGGCATACGTAGTCGAAATGCGGGGTATCACCGCGGATCACGCATCCGATAATTATGACTGCCGAAAGGTCGGGCATCGAAGTCAGCGCCATGCCTGCGGCATTGGCGAGTTCCACAGTGCCGGGAACATCCATTGAGAAGATGTTGTGGTCTCTCACTCCGGCACGGTGAAGCACATCAAGCGCTCCATCGCGTAATGTGTGGGTCACTTCCGGATTCCATTTGGCGGTGAAGATGGCGCATTTGAATCCTTCCGGGTCAATGATGCGGGGAATCTCCAGTTCCGCTCCGTTGGTGTTCAATATCGTTGACATGTCTATTGATCAGTTTCTTTTTTATTGATCAGTTTCTTTGATTGTTTCTGCACTTTGTGAAGAAACGCTTTCCATGTTGATTCATTACGGCTGTCGGTGTCGATGATCTCGATCAGTGCGAGTATATCTTCCTCCAGCTCGATTGTCTCCAAAGCGATGGCATGTGGGAGCACAGCCTCGAGAAGGCGTTTCGCACGCGGGCGCATCTGGCTCACGCGCATCATTATCTTTGCCATCTCTATTGTCATCTTGACTTCACGGCGGGTAACCTTCCCCGCGCGCTTCTTGGAGAGCTTTATCGCCTCGGAATAGAATTTGAGGGCGGCGCGGTAGTCGCCGGTGGAGGCGAGGAGTTCGCCTACATTGCGCAATGAGTCGATCAGGCGGTCGGTAGCCGCGCTCACTCCTGAATTTACCTTATCATAGAGTGCGCCGGCATTGATCTGCTGCTTGACAAGAAGTTCAAGTGTTTTCTTGCGGGAGCGCAGGATGCGTGTTGACAGCTCCATCGCGAGCACGTGATATTTCCCGAAACGGTCGGCATCCTCTTTGATGAGATTCTCAAGCACCTTGAAGAGGGTTTCAAGTTCTTTCTCGCTTTGCTTGTAATCCTTGAGCTGGAAATGTATTTCCGAGAGATCGAAGAGAAGTCCCACGAGTAGAGCCCTGAACTCATGGTCGGAATATGAGGAGAATTCGCGCAAGGTGCGCAAACCCTCTACGGTGCGCTCCATGGCGTCTATATGACGGTTCTCGGCTACGAGTTCCGCGGCAGTCTTACGGCAGCTCATCACTGCCTCCGCGATCTCGTGGTCTTTTGTTTTTTTGTCAATCTTTTTCAGATCAACCGGTATCTCTATCATAATAAATAAATTTTGTTAATAAAGAGAGCGGGATTTGTGACCTAAGTATCCGCCGTGGTGGCGTTTGGCATATTCCTCGGCCGAGAAGCCGATCGCCTTCATCACCGACACGACAAGAACATCGCCCATCACGGTCATCATGGTGGTCGAGGTGGTGGGGGTCAATCCCAGCGGACATACCTCCGGCGCTCCGCCTGTGCAGAGTGTCACATCTCCTGTGCGGGCCAGGACGCTCGAGGGGTCTCCTGTTATAACGATAATCGGTATGCCTGGGTTCAGTATTCTCGCCAGTTCTATAAGCTCTATGATCTCGCGTGTTTTGCCGGAGTTGCTGAGCAGAAGCAGGAGGTCATTGCGCTGGATCACACCTAAATCGCCATGTTGCGCCTCGGAAGGATGAAGGAACACGGAGGGCGTTCCTGTGGAACTGAAGGTAGTGGCGATGTTCATTGCAATCTGCCCTGCCTTCCCCATTCCGGAGGTTATTAGTTTTCCTCCGCGGCGGTTCACATGTTCCACGATAAGTTCCACCGCCTTGTCGTAGCATTCGCTGTAAGGGATGTTCAGTATCGCCTGCGCCTCTTTCTCAAGGATAGAGCGCATCTCTTCTCTCACGTTTATCTTCACGTCTGTCATCTTTTCATTGATTTCTCAAGAGCGGTGCGCCAATGGCCGGGCATTGGCATGGAATGCTGTGACACCGGGTCGAAGCATACCATGATTGTCTCGCATGCTGATTTAATTTCCCCGGTTTTTTTGAGTGCGATCACCTGGAGAAGCTTGAAGCTCTTTTCGGAGATTGACTCGCATCGGGTATAAACCGCCACTTCCTCGCCGAAAAATATCGGGGCGATATAGCAGCAGTCGACATTGGCGATCACGGTCTCGACTTTTTTCCATTCGATCACTCTCTCATGGATTTTGCTGAAAAACCATGCCTTGCCGGTGTCGTAGAACGACAGATACACAGTGTTGTTGACATGTCCGAGCACATCTACATCGCTGAAGCGTATCTGCAGGTCGGTCTCGTATTTAAATTCGGAGAGGGGAGGGATATTGTTGGGATTCATATTGGTCAGCTGATAAAACGGATTTCGGAAATTACCTGTTTCCCGAGTTTTCCGTTGATGATTCTTATGATTGATGAGCGGTTCATGGTCAGCTCCTGGCGCAGCGGTGCGGCAGGAACCGAAATCGACATCACCCCGAGTTTTACCGTTGGACGTCCGCATCGCGAGGCCACATGATCACCGACAATCGGCCTCCACAATCCGATGGCCCGCTGCTCATCGAGGCGGGCTGTCATGTTGCACTCCTGGATAGTCAGCCGGAGCACATCGCCGATCGATTGCGCGTCATTCCTTCTCATCTTTCTGAACTTGTGTTTCAATAAGATTGAATTCACCGCCTGCCACTTCGAAAAGACGGCTTTCACCCTGTAGAGGCGCTATGGTCTCGTCAAGGTGTTCCCGGTTGGTGTCGGTGATGAATATCTGGCCGAAGTTGTCGCGTGAGCTTACCAGCTCCATGATGCGTGCCACGCGTTCGGAATCGAGTTTGTCGAAAATATCATCCAGAAGCAACACCGGCGTTATTCCGCTACGTTGCTTCAGATAATCGAATATGGCGAGGCGTAGCGCCACGGTGAAAGATTTCACCTGCCCTTGGCTTCCGAGGCGTCGCATGGAGTAGTCGCCGAGTCCGGTGCTGAGATCATCGCGGTGTATGCCCCGTGAGGTATAACCTAACACCTGGTCTCGTCCGCGGTCTTCGGCAAAGACCATTTCGGGGGTAAGGTCATTGAGCACACTCTTGTATCTTATGCTTGCGCGTTCCGCATCACCGGATATGAGTGAATAATACTGACGGAACGCCGGCTTTATCTCTTCCACCCATCTGCTTCTTGCGTCATGGATCGCCATCGCGGTTTCCGCCATCTGGCTCTCGATAGCTTCATATAGCAGCGGGTCGGAGAGTCCGGCGCGCAGCATGCGGTTGCGTGATTCCAGCGATTTGTTGTAGCGTATCAGTTGGGTGAGGTATGCGCGGTCCGCCTGCGAGATCACCATGTCCATCAGGCGGCGGCGTATTTCCGCGGAACCGGTCACTATCTCACTGTCGGCAGGGGTCACGGTGACTACAGGAAAACGTCCGATATGCTCCGATATGCGGCCATATTCCTTGCCGTTACGTTTGAGGGTTTTCCCTTTGCCTTTGACAATGCCGCAGCTCACAAGCTCTGCGCTGCCGTTATCCATCACATATTCCCCTTTCACCATCAGCATCTCCTCGCCGTGATGGATAAGGGCGCTCTCCGGGAGTGAGCTCATGGGGCGGCTCATCCCTAAGAAATATATGGCTTCGAGCAGATTGCTTTTGCCCATGCCATTCTTTCCGAGCAGACAGTTCACCCCGGCGCAGAAATCGAGTTTAGCGTCGCGGATGTTCTTGAAATTCAATATGTCGATGTGTTCGAGCAGCACTTTGTTCAGAATGTGTTATGTGGGGTTACTTATTCCTTGACTCCATATGCGAGGTCGCCGGCATCGCCGAGTCCGGGAACAATGTATGAGTGGGCGTTGACCTCCTCGTCGATGTCTCCGCACCATAGAGTGGTCTTGTCGGCCGGGAAGCATCCGCACACATATTCAACGCTTTTGCGGGATGCTATTACCGAGGCGACATGTATTTTTGCCGGAGTTCCTTTGCTTAGCAAAGCCTTGTAGGCAAGTTCCATGGAGCTGCCGGTGGCGAGCATGGGGTCAACAAGGATAAGTGTCTTCCCTTCGATCGAGGGGGAGGCGAGATATTCAACAAGAACATCAAATGAATCTCCCTTCTCCTTATATCGGCGATAGGCGCTTACGAACGCATTCTCAGCCTGGTCGAAATAATTCAGGAAACCATGGTGGAAGGGGAGGCCTGCACGCAGGATGGTGGCAAGCACCACCTGGTCGGAGGGTTCGCGGCATACAGCCGTTCCGAGAGGTGTCTGCACCTCAGTGTTCTTGTAATTGAGACGTTTTGATATCTCGTAAGCCATGATTTCTCCGATACGGTCAAGGTTTGTGCGGAAACGCAAAGGATCCTTCTGGATGTTGATGTCGCGCATCTCCATCATATATCGGTTCACCAAACTTGGAGAATCAGCGAAATTAATAACTTCTATCTCAGCCATTTTGTATTCAGTTTTGAGTGTTTTTGATGAGAAGGCCGACCCAAGGCGTGCTTTTGCCGCTTCTCATCTACAAAAGTAATAAACAAAACTGAGAAATCAAACTTTTTTCGCATTCTCTATGTCGAGCCGGATATGTGTCTTCAGGGAGTCAAGGTCTGGGAAGCGTGATTCATCGCGTATGCGGCACAGGAAGTCGAGACGGAGAGTGGTATTGTAAAGGTCTCCCGTGAAATCTATTATATGCGCTTCCACGGTCAGTGGCAACCCGGTGGCTACAGTCGGGGCTGTGCCGATATTCACCACGGCGCGGTGTTTTTCTCCATTTGAGAGGACGGCATCTGCGGCATACACGCCCGGGGCAGGCAGAAGCAGGGTCGGATCCGGCAGAAGATTGGCTGTGGGAAATCCGATCTTGCGTCCTAATTCGCGGCCATGTGTCACAATGCCGCTGACCGAGTAGGGATGTCCTAACATCCCGGCGGCATCCTTCACATCCCCTTTCCCGAGGGCGCGGCGTATAAGGGTTGAGCTTACGCCTTCAAGCACAGGCGCCTGCACCACATCGAGACCCATCGGCTCTGCAATGTTGCGATAGTCGGCAAGGCTCATCGACATCCCGTCGCATCCGAAAGTGTTGTCAAATCCTGCCACCACCAGTTCCGCGCCATATTCATCGTGCAGACGGCGCAGCCATTGCGCGGCGGTGAGACTGCGAAGCTCCTCGTTGAATCTCAGAACGACAACCTCCACTCCCATATCTCTCAGACATTCCTCCCGTTCAGAAGGTAGTTCGAGAAGTTTGGGAGCGCGTTCAGGTGCGACCACAGCAAGAGGATGTGGCTCAAAAGTAATAACTACCGGTCGCAGATTGCGTTTTGAACTTTCCGATAGCAGGAAATCCACAACCTCGCGGTGTCCTCGGTGCACACCGTCGAATGTGCCGACGGTTACCGCCGACCTGGAGAGAGGATTTATATCGTTTGCCCCTTGCATGTTCAACTTTTTTTTAATGATTTGCTGCCTTATGCAATGCAAATTTAATAAATAATGACTATTTTTGCGGAAAAGATTGTTGTAAAAATATGAATAAGATTAATTCCATCGGCATTCTTACCTCGGGAGGCGATGCTCCCGGAATGAACGCGGCAATCCGCGCCGTTACCCGTGCTGCTATTTTCGCCGGCTTTAAAGTTTTCGGCATATACCGCGGTTATCGCGGTCTCATCTCTGACGAGATCGAGGAGTTCTCAACCCAGAATGTCTCCAATATCATCCAGCGGGGAGGCACGATTCTTAAAACTGCCCGTTGCAAGGAGTTTCAGACAGAGGAAGGACGTCAGTGCGCCTATGATGTCATGAAACGTCGCGGGATTGATGCCCTCGTGGTCATAGGCGGTGACGGCTCCCTTACCGGTGCCCGCATCTTCGCCAATGAATTCTCAATTCCAATCATCGGTCTACCCGGAACAATCGACAATGACCTTTATGGAACAGACACCACAATAGGCTATGACACCGCGCTAAACACCATTATGGAGTGTGTCGACAAGATCCGCGACACCGCCACATCTCACGAGCGTCTGTTCTTTATAGAGGTGATGGGACGCGATGCCGGTTTCCTTGCCCTCAACGGAGCTATTGCTTCCGGTGCGGAGGCTGCCATTATCCCGGAGATTTCCACGCAGGTCGACCAGTTGTCGGAACTGATAAAGAATGGTTTCCGCAAATCCAAGAACTCCTCCATTGTGCTTGTGGCAGAATCGCCTATCACAGGTGGTGCAATGGGTCTCGCGCAGCGCGTGAAAGAGGAATATCCTGAATATGATGTGCGTGTATCGATCCTGGGTCACCTCCAGCGAGGCGGATCGCCCACGGCTCACGACCGTATCCTTGCATCCCGTATGGGTGCTGCGGCTGTCGATGCGTTGCTCGATGACCAGCGCAATGTCATGATCGGTATAAAGAACGACGAGATCACCTACGTTCCCTTTACCAAAGCGATCAAGAACGACAAGCCCATCAACCGCACCCTCCTCGACACGCTCCGTCGCCTGTCGATATAATACAGGATGAATCTCCCCGAAGGATTTATCGAATCACTAAGCC
>OFFM01001181.1_pt1 | contig 15389 bp, 14 predicted proteins | sample 1521401 | NCBI WGS metagenome assembly OFFM01 (sample SAMEA3504118, study PRJEB24116) | mouse gut metagenome | biome: mouse gut; feature: mouse-associated habitat; material: faeces | place: Denmark | collected 2011
TGATTTGTGATGGTTTGTGACTATTCTGTCATTTACCGATGCAGAAGCGGGAGAATATGGTTGAGAGGATGTCGGGGGTGGTTATTTCGCCGGTGATGGTGGATAGATGGTGGATGGTCTCGCGAAGATCCTGCGCGATGAAATCTGCCGATATATAGTTGGAGTCTGCTGATATAGACATGTCGGGGAGAGGGGGTTTGGCTGAGGAGTTATCCGATGTGGCTGCCATGGTGCTGGTTAGTAAATTGCTATCACTCTTAACGTCATCATTGTTTATGCCGCAACTGTAATTGATATCACTGCTGATGAAATTCTTGTTCATACCATCGTCGTTTCTGTCGTCACAGCTTTTGATATAATCGTTTATACTGTCATCGACAGGCGTAGTAATATTGCTGTCGTTGACTGGAGATAGGGCTGAGATTACACGACGGATTGATTCCCGGGCTTTGATGAGAGCGTTATAATGGCGAACGTTTGTAACTGTGACATCCTCCTGGTGGTCATTGATACGTGCGGCAGAGTGTATTAATTGTAGAAGCGTTTCAATGCCTTGTCCGGTCTTCGCTGAAATACTATGGATGATGTTTTTCTCAGAAAGCGTATCCTCTATAGAAAGCGCATCTTTGATAATTTCAGTCAGATCACATGAATACTGAGACTTATCACATTTATTTATAAGTATGATGAGAGTGCTTTCCGGCGACATGTTATTGAGTATAACTTGTCCGGTTTCCTTGATCGATGCCTTTGCCGTACTCTCTCCAGACACGTCCGCGGGATCAATGACCAAAAGCACTATTGAAGCACGTTTTACGGCGTCTATAGTACGCTCTATTCCGATAGCCTCTACAGGATCGTCTGTATCACGAAGTCCGGCAGTATCTATTATCCGGAATAATGTACCCTGTATCTTAAGCGTCTCTTCTATGGTATCGCGTGTAGTGCCATGTATATCGCTGACTATAGCTCGTTCGCGTTGCAGCAGCGTATTGAGAAGGGTTGATTTCCCCGCATTTGTGTGTCCTACTATCGCAATCGGAATTCCATTGGCAATAGCCTGACCGTTTGCAAATGAATTCGCGAGACGATCGATTTCCGCGAGGATGTCTGTCGCCACGTGCAGCATCTGCGATCGTGAGGCAAATTCAACATCCTGATCTGAAAAATCGAGCTCCAGTTCAAGAAGTGCCGCCAGATCTATGAGTTGCTGCCGCAGTTCTGAAAGCCGTTGCGAGAATCTGCCGTGCATCTGGGCTGATGCAATCCGGTGCGCCGACCGTGTTTTAGCAGCAATCACATCGGCAACCGCCTCTGCCTGCGCAAGATCGAGTTTCCCGTTTGCAAATGCCCGACGGGTAAATTCTCCCGCTTCAGCTATACGGCAGCCCTGCTGTGTGAGCACCTGAAGCAGCGTTGACTGTATATATGATGATCCGTGCACTGACAGTTCGATAGTATCCTCACCGGTAAATGAATTGGGCGCACGGTATATGGTCGCGACTGCTGTATCGATATGATCACCATCTGCCGGATTGATTATTTTGCCGAGATGTGCACTATGGGATCTTACATCAGAAAGCCGTTTGCCATGCCAAACACTATCGGTAATATCAATCGCCTTCGGACCGCTTATACGTATTACGGCAATGCCACCAGTACCGGGAGCGGTGGAGATAGCACAGATTGTGTCAGTATGGAGTGAGTTTATTTCAGAGTGTTCCATAAATGGAAGTCAGATTGTGCTTCTATGATTTTCTGCAAAGAGTCGGGGAGTGCGGTGAAGAAATCATGTCCGGTGACACTCTCCACACTGTCGACGCTCACGGCTGCCGGTTGCAGTCCACCGATTGCCTTGGCATTCGGAAAAATGAATCCGATTGCGCGCATCGGTTTGGCATACGGCGCCAGAATTACCTTGAAGAAACGCGATGGAACAGCCACACGGTTGTCGCCGATAAACTCCGTGATAGTATCTGTAAGTACGGGTCCGCAAACAATTATCAGCGATGAATCACGCTGAGCCCAACGACGGCAACGCTCCTCAAGATTTTTCCATGCGCCAGTGTTGAGAGCTTTAGCCTGCGGACAGATATTTGTCATATAGAACGTCTCTCGCATTGCATCCGCGTCCCATTTCATATCGCCCGCCGGTGCCATGTGCCCGCGATCGAAACCGGTGTAATTATAGTCCCACGGATCAGCCGATGCTTCGACATCGGGATCAGTTGAAAACTTCGACTCACGCTTTATGCTTCCTTTTGTCTCATCAGCCGTCAGCTCCCATGCCACCCAATTCGGCTCATGCATCTGCCGGTTGAAAGAGATCGACATCCCCGTGCGGTTGAGCATCAGCTGATCAAGAACTGGATTTGTGACTACATGCAGAAGCGAATCTTTTCCAGGCAATGCAAATGCTGTCTCTGATTCGCGCTCCCGGAGTGCACGTTCTTCATCGCGGGCACGTATGTCGGAGGCAAACTTCACCCCCACAAGCAGCACGAATGCCACAATCATATAGCGTAGCAGCGTATTCTTATTGGCACATGCCGCTTGCCGGCGATATCTTTTTCGTTTTGTCATATTGGCTTAACAAGTATGTCTATTATCTTTTCAAGTGTGCGTGGCTGTTCGTACGGATTGAGCGACGAATTCCCTGATCCAAGCTCCAACTCAGATATGAACTGTGGATCAAGGGCTTTTCGGATAGCATCGGTAATGGTCGCACGGCAAGCTGATGAATGTATCACTGTCGGACCTGCCGCACGTCCAGCCTGCCGGTCACCAATATCTACTGTCGGCTTACGGAACGAAGGAGCCTCGATCAGTCCGCTTGAGGAATTTCCCACAACGGCACCGCAGTAGCGCAGAGCAGTGTAGTAGCGGACACGCCCGAGCGATGCAACAGCCACACATTTATCCTTGTGGCGCTCACTCCACCCGACAATCTGTTCTCTTATAGTTTCCGCTCCGGTATCAGAATTCGGCAGAGTGATCAGGATATTGCGTTCATCCACGAAATTCTCCAGAGCTTCAAGCAGCTCACCGATCTGTCGTTGCTCATCGCCGGGCACGGCTGTGGCAGGATGAAATGTAACGAGTAGGAAACCTTCTCCCAGTTTATGCCCGATAGATTTTTCGAGTTCTGCGAGCTGCAGGGTGGGGGAGTTGTGGATATTGTCGACTCCTAACGCTCCAACGCAATGTACCGAAGATGCATCCTTACCCATCTCAATCACACGCCGACGATATTGCTCTGTAGATGTCAGGTGAATGCTCGACAGTTGAGTTATGGCATAGCGTATTGCATCATCGTATGCACCAAGGGTGGTCTCGCCACCATATAGGTGTGTTATAGGAATCCTGAATATATGCGCTGCCATTGACGCCGCGAGCATTTCATAACGATCGCCCAGCACAACCACTTTGTCCGGCTTGAGCCGTTCCAAAGCATCTGCGATGCCAATGGCTGCGAGTCCCGCGGATTTTACGGTAGCCGTAGGCGAATCAGAACCTAGCAGACATTCCACACGGCCGCTAACGGTCAATCCGTCCTGTTCAATCTCGTTTACGGTCATTCCATGCGCCGGCGACAGATGCATGTTGGTAGCAATGATCTGCAACTCGACATCCGGTCTGGCGTTTAGTGTCTGCATCAGCCGGCTTTGGATTCCATAATCGGCGCGGGTGCCGGTAATGAAGCATATTCGTAACGGTTTCATAACTCTATCAGATCGTCAATGTTGAAATCGCGTATCGCTCGACGCCCTACGACATCATCTATAAGCATCGGACTGATTCCATTGCCGGGACGTTTAGCCGTAAGATCATCGCGTGTCATGATCTGCCCAGCCTCAATCTTACGCGCGGCTACTATGCTGCGACGTGCCACGGCGAGATTTCGCTGTTCCGACCCGCTAACACGCTTTACCGGCGAACCGAGGGCGAGCTCAACGTTGCGTATGGATCTTACCATCCGGTCAAGTTCCTCGGGGACAAGAGAAGCTGCATGATCCGGTCCCTCAAGATCTCGCGACATCGTGAAATGCTTTTCTATCACTGACGCACCGAGTGCCACTGCCGCCACGGGTACATCAGTGCCGAGGGTATGGTCACTGTAGCCTACAGATGTGCCGAACGCCTGGCGGAGCGTTGCCATCGCGCGTAGATTCACATCGGAAAATGGGGTGGGGTACTCTGTATTGCAGTGCAGCAATGTGATCATATCTTCTGTGATCCCACCTTTATATAACACGGTCAATGCCTGTTCTATATCGCCGAGCGTCGACATGCCGGTCGACATTACGACCTTCATTCCAGCCGCCGCTATCGCTTCAAGATATGGCTTGTCAGTGATCTCACCTGATGGCACCTTCATGAAATCCATACCAAGCGAGGCAAGATATTCGACCGATGCAATATCAAACGGAGTAGCAACAAATCCTATTCCTTCACTTCTGCAAAGCTCAGACAGATCGCGGTATTGTTCTAACGGAAGCATCAGGCGGCGCACCATTTCAAGCTGTGACTGCTCGCTGCCGGTGTTGCGCTTCTGATAATCTGCCATCGATGCGCCCCGTGATATCAGATTGGATGTGTCGGAGACCGCCTGAAACTTAACATAATCGGCACCGGCATTCTTTGCCGCAACTACCATCTCTTTGGCGCGCGTGAAATCACCATTATGGTTTACTCCGGCTTCAGCAATTATAATGCATTTACCCATACAAATATATTATTTTAATGACCGGGCGGGGACTCCGGCTACCACATCGCCATCCGACACGTCGTTTGTGACAACAGCCCCCATACCGACTACGGCATCATCACCGATCCTTAGTCCCTGGCGCACGCTGCACGCAGCTCCAAGCAGACAACCGTTGCCGACTGTCACACAACCGCTGACGGTAGCACGCGGATTAAATTCGTTGAAATCTCCGATCTTCACCTCATGCCCGATTGTGACGTATGCCTGAAATTTATTAAACCGTCCGACATGCGCATGCCATGATATAATGCAACCGGGATATATTATATTACCGCAATTCTCTATCGATGCCGCCTCAACCGATGCCGACGGGTGGATTATATTCGGGAAAGATAGTACTGACGCAAATTGATCTGCAATACGACGCGCAATAGTTGCGTCGGCAATAGCGATGGCTACGCAAGTGCCGGGCACAATAGAATCGGCGAACTGACTTTGCGGCATTATCTTCACCCAATCTCCGGGCATAAGCTCCAAAGCGGTGCGTTCAGGCATCCAAGCCGCGTCGGATTCTACAAAAGCCGCCACGTGATAGCCACATTGACGGGCTATCAAAGCTGATTCGGCAGCGAAACCAGCCGCTCCGAATATGTAGATTTCTTTTCCTACCATACGGCAAATTTAGCATTATCTGACCATTTTTGAATGATCGCGTCGCCTTAGTTTTTATTTGAGTCTGCAATAAATAAAGAAAACCGCTACAACTATAGAGCCATAGCGGTTATAAGCGGTTTTCTTAGCGGAAAGACAGGGATTCGAACCCTGGGTACCCGTAAGGGTACAACGGTTTTCGAGACCGTCCCGATCGACCGCTCCGGCATCTTTCCTATTGCGGTTTGCGGTGCAAAGTTAGTGCTTTTCGTAAAATCAGGCAAGCATTTTGAGATTTATTTTTGCCATGCGATGGGAATGCGGTAATTTACAGATTCTTGAAATCCATGGCGAGGGCTTTCACAAGAATTATCTCACTGTCATCGGGCATAACAGGGTAGTGCATGCTGCGTCGGATTCCCGGAATCCATAGTATTGTGTCACCCTTCACGAGCAGTGGCAATCTGTGCTTATGGTCATTGGGGATCTTCGCGTCGCGGAAAATATCGCTCAATTTACGGGTTCCTTTCATGCCGAATGGACGCATGCGATCCCCTTCGCTCCAAAAACGCCAGTTGAGCGGAGTCCCTTCAAGTACCGCAGGATTGAAATAGCACAATCCGGGCGTATCTGTCATATACTCTTTGGACACTCTTTCGGTTACTACGGCTATAGATTCGGTGGAAGCGATTGCATTCTCCGAATTGCAGGGACGCAATATGCCACGGTCAAGTATATAGTTTATTGCCGCAGCCTTGAATACCCGCCCCGATACCTGTTGCCGTACACAATTCATTATGTCGGTAATCTGTCCGTCAGTAAATCCATAAGGGGTGAGCAGCTCATGCAGTATGAAAGCCGGATCTTGAGTTTCGGCAATGAGCCGGGCGATATGAATATTTACCACTCCATCAGTAATGATGAAATACTTACTCTTTATCACATCCAATTGACGGCGCATGAAATCCTCAGCCTGCTGCAGATGGCTTATGGTATCAGCGATTGCCTTATCCGCGTTAGGGAAACTCTGCCGGATCGCCGGCATTATGATGTTTCTTATGGCATTCCTCCGATAGTCAGAACTAAGATTCGTGCTGTCCGTGACATATCTTAGATCTCTTTCAGCAAGATACTGCAATATGTCATTCCTCGTACACTGCAGCAGCGGACGGATGACGCGGACAGGTTGCTTGGCTTCACTACGCATTGCGGTTAGTCCTGCAATGCCTGTGCCACGGAAAAGATTCAGGAGCAATGTCTCTACATTGTCGTCACCATGATGGGCAATAGCCACAGCCTCGGCAGAATAAGCGTCAATCAATTCCCCGAACCAGTCGTAGCGCAGACGTCGGCATACCATTTCAATAGACCCCCCGCTGTGAGACTGCAATTTCCGGGTGTCGAAACGTCTCAGCATGAATGGAACGTCAAGCTGACCGGCGATCTGTCGGGCATGGTTCTCATCGCGTAGACTTTCCTCACCGCGCAGCTGAAAGTTGCAGTGAGCGGCGATAACATTGTAGCCACATTCGTGCATCGCAGCGAGCAATGCTACAGAATCGGCGCCTCCGCTAAATCCTACGATGAAAATACGCCGGGTGTCTGCATCACCGAGCGTGCTTTTTACAGCTTGTATTATCTTATGGTTACCCTTCAAGTCCATATTGAGTTTCGCTGTACAAAAATAAGCATTTTAGGATGGTTTGTCAATACCTCTATGCAAAATAAATGGATCAAGACCTATGGCTTTATAGCTGACAGATACTGTTTGCAAACTTGTTGCAATAATAATATAGTAATTTTGCATCGGAAACGTACGGCTGTCGACCGCACGTTGATCCATAGGTTTAATGAAACAGAAGCATTTTTGTAATGAATAACAATATATCGCGCGCCATGGCTGCCGCATTGTCGCTGGCTTACTTTTTTCAGGCGCATGCCGATGGAAATATAACCGGTTCTGTATTCGGTAAGAATACGGGTGAGCCTATAGATTTCGCCAGTGTCGTTCTGGTAAATCCTGAAACGGGTGTGCCCTCGGGCATTGGCACGATGACAGATGAAGCGGGCATTTTCAAGATCGAGAATGCACCGGCTGGCAAATACATCATAAGAGTCAGCTTCATCGGCACAATAAGTCAGGAACGGGAGATCGTGGTGGGTGATACCGACGTAGAACTCGGACGGATAGACCTTGGGGACGACTCGAAACTGCTTCAGGAGGTGGTGGTGACCGGAACCCGCAGCCAGATGTCGGTGAATTCAGAGCGCCGGGTGTTCAATGTCAGCTCAAACATAACGTCGACCGGTGCGTCGGCAGAGGAACTGATCGCATCAATCCCGTCGGTCGACGTGAATAACGATGGTGACATATCGCTCCGTGGCAATTCAGATGTCCTGGTCTGGATCAATGGCAAGGAGATGGGCATGAATGCTGACAACCGTTCGCAGTTTTTGCGTCAGATTCCGGCTGAGAGCATAGAGAGTATCGAGGTGATGACAAATCCTTCCTCGCGCCACAGCACGGAAGGAACCGCAGGCATTATAAACATAAAGCTGAAGGAGGATAGCCGCTATGGTTATTTCGGAAATGTCGAGGCTGCAGCCGATTCCCGCGGGGGTGCCAACATCAACGCGAGCATAAATTATAACGAAGGGAAGTTTGAGTCGGTAGCAGCATTAGGATTGAAAATGCAGCATCAGCCGGGCGGCAGCCAGTCGCTGCGCGGATATGACGACGGAACATACCTTGACTCAGAAAGCAGCAACAAAAAGCATGAGAACAGTATGTTTCTGCGTCTTGGCACAAATTATAAGCCGGACAGCACAAACCTTATCTATCTCAGTGCAATAGGCACCCTCGGTCATAAGTGGGGACGGACGGAAGCTGTACATCGTACAAATATTCCGGGACTATGGAAGAACAACAAGACCCTGATGAACGAAAGCGGAGATACGCATGGTGCCAATATCATGTTAGGCTATAAACACACGTCCGGCGCCGGCAGTTATATTGATGCCAATGTGAGCTATAATATATGGCAGGGACCGAACGACAACCATTCGCATGAAATAGAACGGTGGGGAGACGACACGGAAGAACAGCTATGGCGCAGCCAGCACCAGAATGTGAGGATCAGCAACTGGGAAGCGGCGATAGATTATAGCAGACCTCTTCTCGAATGGTTGCAACTAGAAGCCGGTTACAAGGGTAACTATAATCATGAGAACAGCCCGGCATCATATTATAACGGCATATCAGAGTCAGAAATGACATTTATACCCTCGCTTTTCAACCGTTTCGTATATGATACGGATATCTCTGCCGTCTACATAAATTTCTCCGGAACGCACGAACGTCTGACATTCGCCGCAGGTCTGCGTGGCGAGGCATGGCAAACGCGAACCCGTTCGCTCGGTTATGACCAAAGCGCGGATGATGTGCCGGAGTTTCGGGAAAACGATTTCGCATTATTCCCGTCAGCCTCTGTCGGACTGAGGTTGCGCGACAACGACGAGCTGAAACTGACCTATTCGCGCCGTATAAGACGTCCGTTCGGTCCACAGCTGAACACATTTGAAAATATCGCCGACCCATCTGAGGTGCATCTCGGCAACCCGCTGATCATGCCTGAATACAGCAATGCCTTGGAGCTGTCCTATATCCGTAACTGGAGCTCGCAGATGATCTCCGTCTCTGGTTATCTGCGTTCGAACAACGATATGATCAGCCATGTGAGCTTCCTCGCTCCGATGGCTGCGGATCCTACGGTCAATACAATGTATTACGGTCATGCGAATGTCGGCAACATGCTCAATACCGGTGTGGAGATCATATCGCGCAACACGCTCTTCAACCGACTCACGCTTACTACCACCCTGAACCTATACAGCAGCAATCTGAAAGCGTGGTCAACGGACTATCCGCTGCATGAGAGTTTTTATCCCATTACCGGAGCGAAGCAGAACCGCTTCGTGTGGGACATCCGCTGCATGGCTTCAGTACGTATGCCTTGGGATATCACCCTACAGGCTTCAGGAAGATACAATTCGCGACGCATAGCCCCGCAGGGCCTTGTAGAGCCCGACTGGGATATAGAGGCAGGATTGCGCAAGAGCCTCGGTAAATGGAGTCTTTCGTTGATCTGCAAGGATATTTTTGATTCGAAAAAGACGCACGATCTGCTGTTCGGAAACGGATATACACAATCGATCAAAAAGTGGCCGGGCGGACGGACACTGCGCCTTTCCTTAGCCTATACTTTCGGCAAGAGCCATGACCATTCCGATGACCGTCATAACCACATTGACACTGGAGGTTACGGAGAAGAGCACCACCACTGATCTGAAATAATAATACTTATCATGTCGCGTTATGATGATGGTTGCAAGTTAAAATAGGAAACTGATGAAAAGATCTGTTGAAATACTCGAACGTAAGAAAGTGCGTCCTACGGCAAACCGGATACTGGTTCTCGAAGCATTGCTCGACACTGCACATCCTGTAAGCCTCATGGAACTCGATGATATCATACAGACCATGGATAAATCAAGTGTGTTCAGAGTACTGAACGTTTTTCTTGAGGCAGACGTAGTTCATGGCATAGAGGATGGCAGTGGGTCGCTCAAATATGAAGTATGTCAAGGTGAGGACCACTGTTCGATATCCGATATGCATGTGCATTTCTACTGCGAGTCGTGCCAGCGCACATTCTGTTTTGAATCGACCGGTATACCACAGGTCAGGATTCCGGACGGATTCCACCCGCGGTCGTTCAACTACATGATAAAAGGGGTTTGTCCCAAATGCAGCGGTATGCCGGCAGAGTGATGCGCCATGCATGTCCGGCAGGGGAGCGGACGCCAGTTTTTGCGGGGATCAGTGAAATTGGTAAATGAAGATGCATTTCAGGTATATAATGCCTGTACTGAAAGCCTTAACTTTGCAGTGTGAAAAATCACAGATAAGTCAAGGTAAAGTAACCAAAGTATGAAAAGTATATTAAGTGCAATCGCACTTCTATCAATCTCATTGAATATGGCACATTCTCAGAATCCCACGCGCTTAACATCAGCTCCTTCAGAAATAAAGCAGACTGCCGGTCATGACAAGCTCGGAGCGTTTGCTCCAAAGTTCGCCGAACTCAACGATGACGTGCTCTTCGGGGAAGTCTGGAGGCGTACGGATAAACTTTCGCTGCGCGACCGCAGCATTGTGACCGTGACGGCTCTTGTGAGCAGCGGAATCACCGACAGCTCTCTGACGTACCATCTCCAATCGGCAAAGAACAATGGCGTGACGCGCACTGAAATCGCGGAGATACTCACACAGGTGGCATTCTATGCCGGATGGCCTAAAGCTTGGGCGGCGTTCAATCAGGCGGTCGAAGTGTGGAAAGATGATGCTGCATCGGCTGATGATGCAAGAGCACGCTTTGAACAGGAACTAATATTCCCGATCGGCAGCCCCAACACAGCATACGCCAAATACTTCATCGGGAACAGCTATCTATACCCTGTCACAAATGTAGGCGTCAACCTGTCGAACGTCACTTTTGAGCCGGGATGCCGCAACAACTGGCATATTCACCATGCGACGAAAGGCGGCGGGCAACTGTTGGTATGCGTAGCCGGAGAAGGGTGGTATCAGGAGGTGGGTAAACCTGCGGTGAAGATGCTGCCCGGCGATGTAGTGAACATTCCTGCAAACGTCAAACATTGGCATGGCGCGGCAAAAGACAAATGGTTCGCGCATCTTGCTATGGAAGTACCGGGCGAAAATCTTTCAAACGAATGGCTTGAGCCGGTGAGTGACGAGCATTACAATGCTCTGCAGTAAGGCTTTTTTATTAATTTTGTAAATCGGAAAACGACTAAGAATATATGGAACTGATAAAGGATAAGGAATTCAGCGGCGAGCGCCCACTGTTCGGCAGCCATGGACTCAGACTTGAAGACGTGACAATTCATGCCGGAGAATCGGCACTGAAGGAGTGCTCGGACATAGAGGCAGAGAATTGCCGCTTCGAGGGGAAATATCCGTTCTGGCATGTAGATGGATTCGTTATCAATCACTGCCTGTTTACAGAAGGGGCGCGTGCGGCACTATGGTATTCACGCAATCTGTGCATGACTGACACTCTGGTTGAGGCTCCGAAGATGTTCCGCGAGATGCATAATATAAAACTGCATAATGTCAGGATTCCCAATGCGTTCGAGACTCTGTGGGATTGCTCGGGTGTCGACATCAAGGATGTTGAGGTCAAGAATGGCGATTACATATTCATGCGTGGCAGCGACATCCGTATCGACGGATATGTGCAGCAGGGCAACTACTCTTTTCAGAAATGCCGTAATGTAGAGATCCATAATGCCAAACTTGATACAAAGGATGCATTCTGGGAGACGGAGGATGTAACTGTATATGATTCGGAAATAGACGGTGAGTATCTCGGCTGGCATTCGAAGCGTCTGCGGCTGGTACGGTGCCATATCAAAGGAACTCAACCGCTATGCTACGCCGAAGACCTCGTGCTTGAAGACTGCACGATGGATGAGTCGTGTGACCTCGCGTTCGAGTACTCTACGGTCAACGCAGATATCAAGGGGCACGTGACAAGCATCAAGAATCCGAAGAGCGGAGTTATAAGAGCCGATTCAATTGGCGAGATCATAATTGACAGCCATGTGAAGGCTCCTGCCGATTGTAGAATAGAGACCCGCGACGCCGAGTAACTGTTTGAAACATACACTGCGAAATACAGACTCACTGCTGGCGCTAATACGCGACGGTAAGCAGATGCGCCTGCGCGACCAGCTAAGATTGACGGCATTGCTGAGCATGCCGTCAATTCTTGCACAGGTATCATCGATCATAATGCAATATATCGATGCCGCCATGGTGGGAAGCCTTGGCGCGGCAGCATCGGCATCTATAGGGCTGGTATCGACCTCGACATGGCTTTTCTGGAGTATATGCTCGGCAGTGGTGAGTGGCTTTTCGGTTCAGGTAGCGCAACTTATAGGCGCGGGAAAGAATGCCGATGCACGCAGTGTGGTCCGTCAGGCATTGACTGCCACGATGCTTTTCAGCATTGCCATAGCGGCACTGGCGTGCAGTATCAGCGGATCGCTGCCGTCGTGGCTCGGCGGCAACAACGAAATAACTAATGATGCCTCAGCTTACTTCCTGATATTCGCCGCCGGACTTCCGGTGTTTCAGTTAGGTTATTTCTCAGGTGCCGTGTTGAGATGCAGCGGAAATATGTTTGTGCCGGGAATGCTTAATGTCATGATGTGCGTTCTCGACGTGCTCTTCAATTCGATACTGATTTTCCCGACGCGGGAGATTTTCGGTATTACTGTGTACGGTGCCGGGCTGGGTGTGCAAGGTGCCGCACTCGGTACTGTACTTGCAGAACTTGTGGTGGGAGTATTGATGTTTCTGTATATGTGGCGATGGAGTCCGCAACTCGACATGCGCCTGTCGTCAGGGTCTTTCATACCAAAACTTAAAGTTCTTAAGAAAGCCACACGCATCGGACTTCCTATAGCTGTAGAGCATGTTATAGTGTGCGGCGCGCAGATCCTGAGCACTGTCATAGTGGCACCGCTCGGCACCATAGCGATTGCGGCGAATGCGTTTGCAGTCACCGCTGAAAGTCTGTGCTATATGCCGGGGTACGGTATCGGTGAGGCAGCGACAACACTTGTAGGGCAGTCGGTCGGTGCTTCCCGCAAAGCATTGGCGCGACGTTTCGCAAAAATATCAGTTTACTCGGGAATGCTTGTGATGGGAGTCATGGGGGTAGTGATGTATGCCGCAGCCCCACAGATGATGAATTTTTTCACTCCTGATGCCGGCGTGCAGGAACTGGGAGTAAGTATTCTCCGGATTGAGGCATGGGCAGAGCCGATGTTTGCGGCGGCGATAGTATCGTATGGTGCATTCGTCGGAGCAGGTGATACGTTGATACCGAGTTGTATGAATCTCGGCAGTATCTGGCTTGTGCGCCTGACATTGGCGGCGTTGTTAGCTCCGGTATATGGTCTCGACGGTGTATGGATCGCCATGTGCGTGGAGCTATGCTTCCGCGGATTTATATTCCTATGGCGCCTGTACAGCGGAGCATGGCTTAAAAAATTGGCTTAAAAGAGTTGATGTTTTGAAGAATTTGCAATATAATATAAGCGATATGGCGGATTATGGTTTTGATCAGATTATAGACAGACATAACACAAATTCATACAAGTGGGATTCGGTGACTGGTGACGATGTGCTGCCGATGTGGGTAGCCGATATGGATTTCCGTACTGCACCCTGCATCATAGAGGCGCTACGACGTAGGGTTGATCACGGGATATTCGGTTACACACGTGTTCCGGACCGTTACTATGATGCAGTAATAGAATGGTTCGGACGGCGACACGGCTGGAGCATTACGCGCGATATGATTCTCTACACCAGTGGTGTGGTGCCTGCCATATCGGCTGTGATAAAGGGATTGACCAAACCCGGCGATAAGGTTGTAGTCCAGACACCGGTGTATAACTGTTTCTTCTCCTCTATCAGAAACAATGGCTGTGAGATAGTGGAAAATCCGTTGGTATATGAGAACGGACGTTACCGTATGGACTATACGGATCTGGAGAAGAAAGTGGCGGATCCTGACGTAAGATTGTTCTTGCTGTGCAATCCTCATAATCCTGCCGGACGCGTTTGGAGCGCGGAAGAACTCGAGCAATTGAATGCAATCTGTATGCGGCACAATGTCATGGTTGTGTCGGACGAGATCCATTGCGAGCTTGTATTTCCCGGCTATAGGTTCACCCCGTTCGCATCGATCAGTGCTGAGTGCCTTCATAATTCCGTGACCTGCAACTCGCCCTCTAAAGCGTTCAACACCGCAGGACTGCAGATCGCCAACATAATCTCAGCCTCGCAGGAGTTGAGGGAACGGATAGACCGTGCGATAAACATTAATGAGGTGTGTGATGTGAATCCTTTCGGTGTGGAGGCGCTGATAGCGGCATACACGGAAGGGGAGGGGTGGCTCAAAGCACTCATAGAGTATATTTACAAGAACTATCTTACGCTATGTGATTACTTTTCTGAACATCTGCCGCAACTGCATGTTACTCTTATGGAAGGAACATATCTGGTATGGGTAGATTGCCGTTCGCTCGGCATGAGTTCAGATGATATGGAGCATGAGCTGATGGTGTCTGAGCGCTTATGGCTCAACTCGGGCACCATGTACGGTACAGACGGTTTCATGCGGATAAATATCGCGTGTCCGCGGAGCAGGATGCTAGAGGGACTTGAGCGGTTAAAAAACTATGTGAACGGACTTAAGCGAACTGCAAAGACCCAATCCTGATAATTCATCTTACTGACGAATACAAACATACATAGCCTCATGAAAGAAGATATTAAAAGCAAAATCGTCATAGCACCGCTTCCGGTGCTGATACTTGGAACGTATGACGCTGACGGAAACCCTGACGCGATGAATGCCGCGTGGGGAACGCAGTGCGGATATGAAGAACTGTCGCTACTGCTCGACGGCGGTCATAAAACCACTGCAAACATACGGCTCAACAAGCAGTTTACAGTTGCCATCGGTACTGTTGACACACTTGTGATGTGCGACTATTTCGGAATAGTATCCGGCAATAAGATTCCTGACAAGATAGCACGTGCCGGTGCCACAGTGGTGAAAGGCGAGCATGTAAACGCTCCGGTGATCGAGCAGTTCCCGCTGACAATGGAGTGTGAGGTGATATCGATCGAGGACTATGACGGCGATGCAAGGATCACGGCACGTGTTGTAAACGTTCTTGCCGATCCGTCGATTCTCAATGAGCATGGCAAGGTGGATTACGGAAAACTCAGACCGATAACGTTTGACTCCGAGACTAACACCTATCGTGAACTTGGCGCAGTTGTCGGCAAAGCGTATCACGACGGGACTGCGATATCGAAGTAGGAATAATAACGAACCATATATACGATAGGGGGTGTGTCTAC
>OFFM01001182.1_pt1 | contig 15375 bp, 1 predicted proteins | sample 1521401 | NCBI WGS metagenome assembly OFFM01 (sample SAMEA3504118, study PRJEB24116) | mouse gut metagenome | biome: mouse gut; feature: mouse-associated habitat; material: faeces | place: Denmark | collected 2011
CAATAGATTATGTTTTAAATGTATCATTTAAAACAACTTTAAGGGTTGAAGGCTCTGATCGTTTTATTGATGCGGTGATTGTTCTGAATCCGCAGCATTCTCGCGCGACGATTTTGTCTGATTTGGAAATTCGGGCAGATGTTGATAGCAAATTTTTTGATGCAACTCCTAATAATAGTGGATTTACTTTCAGGACGTTTGATGCAGAATGGAGTAATCCTGATTATTATCAGTTGCAATTGGCCAGGATTGTTTATATCGCTCCGATCTCTTTGATGGAACTTTATTGGGCGACGGATGATGTGGGGTATTTAGATGAATGTTTAGATTCCGGTGATTGTTCTTTAGAGATGAATGTGAAAGAGGACTATGAATGGGGAGTTTTTTCATGGAAACTTTTGCCTTCGGCAACAGGTAAAGTACGAATAAGACTGCGTGAAGAGGCAATAGAAGATGGAATGTTGGCTTGTATTGCATATAATGATAGAGAACAAGAGGTTATTTTGTCATTTGTCGGTGATAATATAGAGCGTGATGAAACGGGAGCGGCATGTATTGTTGTTGATGTTACCGATCCTTTTGCCGGTGTTGATCCTCCTGTAGATTTAGCAGGAGTTACGAAAGTATGTGGTACACCTCAGACTTTGGAATATACGGTAACACGGCCGGCTACGGTGGATAGTTGTGCCTGGTTTATTTCTACGGATGAAGCCGGGAATAATCCGGTAAGTGATGATGTTGCTTCAATTATCTTGGCCGACAAGGGAGAAAAAGCAACGATTACCTGGAAAAAAACAACGGGTGTTGAAAATTATTTCATACAAGTGAAGTCGGTGGCAGCAACCGGAGAAAGTGATCCGGTTCATATGGCTGTCAGGGTTGAAGATTTTCCGGATTTTGCCGGTGTGATTTCGTCGGACATCGCTTGTCGTTCAACAGAATTGTCTTGGGTTTCTCCTAAAGACGGTATTACAACAGAGGTATATCTTTCTGATTATTCAGGAACTGCACTGACCTCTCCTTACACTTGTACTGAGGAAGCGACTTTTCATGTGGTCAGATACCGGGAGGCGGCACAGTGCCGGGATACAAGTGATTTTGCAGTACCTTTCCTGAATCCCCGGATACAGTGGATGATGGCTCCGGTAGCAACAGCTCAGCGTGGAGATGAATTGCGTGTGTTGGTTAACGAGCCAACAGGTATCCCCGCAACATATACACCTGCTGCTATTGATTACATATGGGTGAAACCGGGAACTCAGCCTAAAGAATACAAGGCTTATGTTACTACAGCGGTTAATAAGAAATATGAATATGAAGTGTTTGTCAAGGTGGACGGATGTTCTTCCGATACATTGACAGGCTCCACCGAAGTTATGGGCGGAGGAATCAAGCCGATGTTGTCTACAGAGAGCGGTCAGGACATTGCCTGTAAAGATGGCGGTGTACTTTTAAAGACTGAACCGGACGGTGGTAGCGGAAATTATTCATATAAATGGTATGCAGGTGCTGTTTCCGGGACTTCTTTGGCAACAACCTCCAGTATTTGGGTCAGCCCGACGGCGGATACAAAATATATTGTCGAGGTAACTGATGAAGTTAGCAGCGAGACAGTGTTGGATACAATTTCGATTATTTATAAAGATGTTGCTTCGCCGGTGGTTGATGCCGGTTCGGACCAGCAGATTGTTTCAGGTACTTATACTTATTTGTTGGGTAAAATCATTACAGATGGTGCTTCAACGAATTATACCTGGAATTGGAAGCCAGACACTTTGTTGACGGGAAATACTCATGCGCAGCATGTACAGACTACAGCATTAAAAACCCAACGGAAATATACTGTTTATGTTGTAGATGATAACGGTTGTATGAGTAAGCCGGATTCGGTAAATGTAGATGTCATTCCGGTATTGCCTCCGGAATTGGAACCGGATGTGGAAGGCGAAACGTTTGATTTGGCCGTGGTGCCCGAAAGTGCTGTATTGTGTAAAAACAATAGTGTACAGTTTGATATCAAGGCTTCCGGTATTAATTTAGAGGATGCGACGTACAGTTGGACTCCTGCAACTGGTTTAGATGCCACCGATATTTTGAATCCGGTATTGACGGCGGTAGACGGTGTTACCTCCGGAGACTATTTTGTAACGGTTACCAAGGGAGATTTCAGTATTGTCCGGAAAGCAACAGTGACAGTGAATATGGCCGAAGAGGCTCCGCAATTGCAGTTGGCGGAGAAACGGATGAGCTGTACGGGAGATGTTGTAGAAGTTGTGGTTACCGGAGCAGAACCCGACCGATATGTGTGGATTGTGGATGGTGTGGAATTTGAAAACACAGAGAAGACTTATACGCTGACAGATGCCGGTGAGCATACAATTAAAGTATATGGAAAAAATAATGGGGCTACTTGTGCCTCGGATACGTTGAGTGTATCCGGAACCTTCGGAGAAGGTGTTATCTTGACAGATGTTACCCCGGATGTGAAAGTGTGCGGTTCGGAAGCCGTGCTTTCTTTTGCTTCGATTAATCCGGCCGATGCACCATTTAAATGGTTGGCAGAGGATGATTCGGAAATATCTTCTACAGATAAAAGTATCGTAGTGAATCAGGAGGGAGAATACCGTTTGATTTGCGGTAGCGGTACTTGTGCCGATACCAACCGCATTCAGGTTGTACTCAATAATGTCTTGATGGTTGAAGGATTGAAACCTATGGTGACAGGGTGTCAGGCTACGGCTGAATTGGCTTTTAATACAACGTCGGCACCTGCATTTGTATGGTTGAATGACAAGGGCGTGGAAATAGCCGATAGTAAGAATAAGAATCCTTATGAGGTTACTACAGAAGGAATTTATCATTTGCGTCTGGATGGCGGCGATTGTCAGGAGACATTTCCTGTGAAGGTTGTTTTGAATACGAAGCCGGTGGTAAACGATGTACTTGATTCTCTGACAACTTGCGGGGATGAATTGGCTATTTGCGGTACAGCCAGTCAAGGTACGTTGTATTGGGCTGAAGACCGGGATGGAAATACATTGGTAACAACGGGCGTACTGACAGGTTCCAATGAGACCAAAATTTATTATGTATATGCCGATGCGGGTGGAGATTGTAAGGGTGAGCCGAAAGAAGTAAAAGTGTCTTTCGGAAGTGCCCCCAAAGTCATAGTTAATACATTGCAGACTTCTTGCGGAACTTCCTGTACTTTGCAGGCCATGACTACCGGAACGGGTAGTGTGAAATGGTATGAATCGCAGACGGCTGTAACTCCGCTTGCTGACATATCGGTTAAGGGGGATGCCGGTTCGAGCCGTGAATATTGGGCTTGTGCGGAAGATGGAGATGCATGTAAGAGCGAACGGGTTAAAGTGCTGGTGAAATTCGGAGTTGCTCCGATACTTGAGGTGAATGAATTACAGACGACCTGCGGTAATGAGTTGGATTTGACTGCTTCAACAACAGGAGGGGAATTGATTTGGAAAGAAGTCGGAGCATCTTCACCGTTGCTGTTGACAAGAGTAACGGGTAATAACGGAGAAATTAAGCATTACGAGGTATATGCTGAAGACGGCAGTTGTATTTCAGAAACTAAAACCGTAGAAGTACGCTTCGGGGCTAATCCGGAAGTGTTGGCAGACAATTTATATACAACTTGCGGGGAGCAGTTTACTTTAAAAGGAACTGCTTCTGCCGGAACTTTGACTTGGTATAGCGATGCTGCAGGCAAGCATGCTTTAACCTCTTTAACAGTGAATAAAGGGGCGGCTGATGTGACTACTTATTATGCACGGGCGGTAGATGGTACTTGTCAAAGTCCATTGAAGGATGTGCGTGTTGCATTTAACAGTGATCCTTACGTGGAAGCATTAACCCCGCAGACTTCATGTGATGCTAATGCTGTAATTGCTTTGAAAGCAACAACAACTGGTGGAAGTCTGATATGGGAGAACGAAGACGGAACAAAACTGGCATCTTCGACTGTAAATGCGCCAGGTACTTATTATGTATATGCTGAGGACGGTAGTTGTAAGAGTACTAAAGAAGAAGTGGAAGTGAAATTTGGTACCGATCCGGTTCTTACAGTGGAGAAAGTGCAAACTTCATGCGGCAAGGAATATACACTGAAAGGAACTGCTTCCGGTGGTATATTGAAGTGGTATGATACCCAGAGTGCTGATCGCAAGGAAATCAATACTTTGGTGACAGGAAGTACGGGGTCGTCTGCAACTTATTATGTGAAAGCAGTGGATGGCCGGTGTGAGAGTGCAGAAATGGAAGTGACCGTAAAATTCGGTATGCCGCCGACGGTGACAGTAGAACCGGAAATCAATACCTGTGAAAATGTGGTGAAGTTACAGGCGGCTACAACCGGAGGTACGCTTTATTGGAAAGAAAAAAGTACGGGAAAGGTGTTACCTATTCCTCAAGTGACAGGGATAGCTGGTACTTCGGCCACTTATGTGGTCTATGCACAGGATGCAACCTGTAAAAGTCCTGAAAAAGAAGTGAAAATTAATTTTGGCGATAAACCAAAGCTGAATGTTATGCCTGCTCAGACCGCTTGCGGTGAAACGCATACCTTGATGGCTTCTGCCGACGGAGGAGCACAGGTGAAATGGTTGATGGCAGATAAGACAACAGAATTGTCAGATTTAGAAGTGTCCGGAAGTAAAGGTTCTTCATCCACCTATTGGGTGTATGCTGATCAGGGTGGTTGTCGTAGCGATTTGACTGAAGTGACCGTGGCATTTGGCGAGTTGCCGAAAGTGGAGGTTATTTCCCCGTTGACTACTTGTGGTACTTCCATCACGTTGACGGCGTCAGTTTCCGGTGGAACCGCCGTGTGGAAAAAAGAGGATGGTTCGGTATTGACCGATTTGACGGTTAACGGAACTGCCGGTGTTACGGATATTTATTTTGTTATGGCTGAGGATGAAACCTGTAAAGGAGCTGAACAACAAGTGAAAGTAATGTTTGGTACCGAACCTCAGGTGATTGTAGAGAAAGATATTACGACTTGTGATGAAGAATATGTTCTGACAGCTGAAAGCACTGATCCGACGGCAACGCTTCATTGGTTGGAAGCCGATAAAACAACGCCGGTTACGGTGGCCAAGGGGGCGTCTAATTCTTCCAAAAAATATTATGTATATGCAAAAACGCCGGATTGTGAGGGACAAATGACGGAAGTTACCGTACATTTCGGAAGTTCTCCCACTTTGAATGTGAAACCGATAACTACGTGTGATACGATTGCCATATTAGAGGCTGAATCCAGTGTGAAAAACTTGGTTTGGACCGATGAAAGCGGTAAAGAATTGGCTTCCACTCAAGTACATGGGGCATCCGGAACCAAGCGTGTATATTATGTACGGGCCGAAGACGGTCGGTGTGTCTCCGAACAGGAAGCGGTGCAGGTGGATTTTGGCAAGGCACCTGAGTTGATAGTGGAAGACATCCAAACGGTTTGTTCCGCAGATGAATATGAATTGCAAGCAGAAGCAACCGGAAAGGCGAATTTAGTATGGTATCAGGCAGATGGTATAACTCCTTTGACTAATACAACGATTAGAAAGGTGGGTAATACGGCGTTGGTTTATTATGTCGAGGCCCGGGATGGTTCTTGTGTCAGTGAGAAGGAAAAAGTAAGTGTCCTGTTTGACCAGGCTCCGATATTGACGATAGATAAATTATTACAGACCACTTGCGGGGAGTCTTTGACTTTGCAGGCTTCTGCCAGTGCCGGTGAAATTGTCTGGATGAAACCTGATGGTACAAAATTGGACTTACCGTTGGTTTCCGGAAGTGCCGGAGAGGAACAACAGTATTATGTTTATGCTCAGGATGCTACTTGTGAGAGTGTGAAAAAAGTGGTTACAGTTCGCTTTGGGGTTACTCCGAATGTGGATGTTAATCTGGTACAGACGGCTTGCGGGGAATCGCATGACTTGACAGCAATTTCTTCTGACGGTGTACTTCATTGGTTAGAAAGCGATCAGAAAACCGAGTTGAAATCAACTACTGTCACCGGAAGTAAAGGGTCGGAAAAGAAATATTATGTATATGCTGAGAACGGAAAAGATTGCAAGAGCGATTTAATTGCTGTCACTGTCATGTTCGGTAAGGATCCGATGCTGGTAGATGTTTTGAATCCGCAAACTACTTGCGGTACGGCTTTGCAGTTGACAGCCGGTTCGACCGCGGGTGAAGTGGAATGGCGGGATGCATTGGGAAATTTATTGACTACAACATTGGTTACTCAGACTACTCCCGGGGAGTATACTTATTATGTACAAGCAAAAGATGAAACTTGTGCAAGTGCATCTCAGGAAGTGACTGCAATGTTCGGTACCCGTCCGCAGGTGATTAGCGAAGAGATTCAGAGTACTTGCAGCATTTCTTCTTATGAGATTGCGGCTACTGCCACAGAAGGGATTTTGCATTATTTAGATACTGACAGGAAGACAGAGCTGGCTTCGGCTACTGTGACATCTGCCGGAACATATTATGTATATGCTCAGGCTCCTGATTGTGTTAGCGATACGGTGCCTGTAGAAGTGAAATTTGGAACAAAACCGGAAGTGACTGTTAAGGATGTACAGGCTACTTGTGAAGATGTTATTCAATTGCAGGCAACTGCTACGGGTGGTGAGTTATTCTGGGAAAAACTGACTCCGGAGGGGAATATTGAACCATTGTTATTACCTCAGGTAGCGGCTACGGATGGAATTACCACTTGTTATGTTTATGCTGCCAATAGCCGGGAAGATGAAAGTTGCCGGAGTGAAAAACAAATGGTTTCCTTAGACTTCGGGGCGAAACCGGAAGTGATTGTGGAAAAAATGCTGACCACTTGCGCAACTGCCGACTACGAGTTGCAGGCAACTGCTTCGGCGGGGGCAACTGTACATTGGTTAGAAGCGGACGGAGTGACTCCGTTGGCCTCTACGATTGTGTCTGGTGCGGCCAATACTACTGCTTCTTATTGGGTATACGCGGATATGGGGTCTTGTCGTAGTGACAAACAGGAAGTGACTGTCGCTTTCGGAGTAGCTCCGATTGTGTCTGTACTGGATACCCTGACCACTTGCGGAACTTCCCTGACTTTGAATGCGACAACGTCCGCTGGTACTTTGAAATGGTTGGACGACAAGCAGAAAGAATTGTCCAATACGACAGTAAATAACATTTTGGGAACTCCGAAAGAGTATTATGTATATGCCCAGGATGGGGATTGTGAGAGTGTAAAACACAAGGTAGTGGCTTTGTTCAAGACACAGCCTAAGGTATTGGCGGATTGGTTACAGACTACTTGTGATCCGGAAACATACGAATTACAGGCTCAGGCAACGGATGGTACCTTACATTGGTTGGCTGCCGATAAAACTCCGTTGACATCAACTACGGTAAAAGGAATGAAAGGTGAACCGCAGGTGTATTATGTCTATGCGGAGAAAGATGCCTCTTGTAAGAGTAAAGAGTATCAAATAACGGTTGAGTTTGGTGCAGATCCGATGTTGGAGGTGATTACGCCGCAGACCGTTTGCGGAATGGGTGATGTGGTTGTTGATTTGAAGGCTGTCACCACCGGAGGTAAATTGGTATGGGAAGATGAGGATGGTAATGTGTTGGCTACCACTCAGCAGGAAGCAACTGCTCCCATGACGAAATACTATTATGTACATGCGGAAGACAAGACTTGTACGAGTGTGAAGGAAAAAGTGGAAGTACGTTTTGGCGGACAACCGGTGGTATTGGCTAATGAGTTGCAGACTAGCTGCGGGGAATCCTTGACCTTGAGCGGTAAGGCTTCCAACGGTTCGCTGATATGGAAAGACTCTAAGAAGATAGAGTTGAAATCGACTACAGTGGTTCCGTCACAAGGAGATACGTATTATGTCATGGCGAAAGACGGAGAATGTGAAAGTGCTGAAATGAAGGTTAACGTATTATTTAATACGAAACCGGAAGTGACGGTGGTCACTCCGCAGACCACTTGCGAAACACAGATTCAGTTAGAGGCCAATACTACCGGTGGGGAATTGGTTTGGTTGAACGCTAATGGCGACAAGATAAATCTGACACAGGTTTCTGCTCCCAAGGGGACGAAAGCGACTTATTTCGTTTATGCGAAAGGTGAAACCTGTGAAAGTCCGAGAGAGATGGTGGAAGTGGAATTCGGTACTTTGCCGAGAGTCATTGTAGAAGAGAATCAGACGGCATGCGGTACTTCGCATGTATTGACAGCTTCGGCTACGGACGGCGAATTGGTTTGGATGGATGCTTCCAGAAATATCTTGTCTTCAACGACGGTATCGGGTACTTCCGGAGAAAGTAAAGATTATTATGTATATGCAAAAGCCATAGATTGTGAGGGTGAGCCTCAGAAGGTAACTGTACATTTCGGTCAATCTCCGGTTGTACATGTCAAGGATTTGCAAACCACTTGTGAAGAATCTTTGTTGTTGCAGGCTTCGGCTACAGGCGGTGAATTGGTATGGACGGCGGAAGACGGTACAGAATTACCTACGGCTGTTGTTTCTGGTAATCTGGGTGAAAATGCTTATTACTATGTAACGGCGAAAGACGGTGCATGTCAGAGTGTAACGGAACGGGTGGAAGTACGTTTCGGTGCGAAACCGGAGGTATTGCTGGCATCGGATGTCTTCACGACTTGCGGTACGGAATACGCGTTGGAAGCAGAGGCTACGAGCGGTCAGGTGAATTGGTATGCTTCTAAAGAATCAACAACCAAGTTAGCTTCTACTTTGGTGACGAAACCGGAGGGAGCTGATTATGCCGAGTATTATGTACAGGCCCAGAACGGCTCTTGTGTCGGAGAAAAGCAGAAGGTGACAGTTGTATTCGGCAGCAAACCGTTGATAACGGTGACTACTCCGCAATCTACCTGTGATACTCGAATTGTATTGTCAGCAACGACAACGGGTGGAGAGCTTGTGTGGAGAGACAGCAGGAATGAAATATTGACCTCTTCATTAGTGGAGGGTACAAAAGGTTCGGTGGGAACTTATTATGTGCAGGCTCAGGAAAAAGACGGTTCTTGCCAGAGTGAAATGAAAGAAGTGTTCGTGAATTTCGGAACGGTTCCGTCGGTAAATGTGATTACGGACCAGACTGTTTGTGAAACGAAACTGGAGTTGAAGGCAACTGCTACGGGCGGTGATGTCTATTGGTTGAGAAATGATAAATTGCCTTTGGCATCTACGCATGTGGAAGGCGTAAAAGGTTCTTCTGAACTGTATTATGTTTATGCCAGTGATGGAAGTTGTAAGAGCGATACGGTAGAAGTGAATGTAGCTTTTGGCGAAGGTCCGCGCTTGGAAGTAGTGGATGTGCAGACTTCTTGCGGAGATGTAGTTGAGTTGCAGGGTAAAACATCTGGCGGTACATTAAAATGGACAAATGCAGACGGTTCATTGATTTTGCCGGCCGTGGTGACCAAACCGGCTTCTGCTAATCAGTTGATTTGTTATGTGGAAGCCGTGGATGGCAGTTGTACAACAGATCGTCAGCAGGTTACTGTGAAATTCGGAACTATGCCTGAAATACTTACAGAAACCCTGCAAACATCTTGCGACACAGTGTATACACTGGTTGCTTCGGCTTCTGCCGGAAATATTGTATGGGAAGATCAGGAGCATCACATGCTGACTTCAACCACAGTACATGGACAAGGAATAAAAACTTATTATGCATATGCCAGTGCAGGTAAGGACTGTGTGAGCGAGAAGGTAAAAGTAAAAGTAGCTTTCGGTACCAATCCGGTGGTGAATGTTGAGCCTTTGCAGACAGCTTGCGGTGAGACGTTGGAATTGAAAGCGACAACCAGTGCAGGAATCTTAGTGTGGGAGAAAGAGGGTGGAGCACAGTTGGCGCAGACCACTGTTACCCCAGCAATGGGAGATACTTATCAGGTGTATGCTCTTGATGGAAAATGTAAGAGTCGTGTGACTACGGTTGATGTAAAATTCAATGCAAATCCGGTGGTTACGGTTGAGCCTTTACAGACTACTTGCGGTGAGGAACTGGAATTGTGTGCCAGTGCTTCCGGTGGTGAGGTACTTTGGGTGGATGGCAATTCTGATCCAATCAGTACAAAAGTGTCTTCTGCAAACGGAGCAACTCAGGATGTTTATGTATATGCTCAGGACGGCTCTTGTATGTCGGATCCGATAGCTGTGACCGTTAAGTTCGGAGAACGTCCTGTATTGCATGATTTACAGACTACTCAGTCTGCTTGTACTTCGCCTTATCAATTGCAGGCAAGTTCTACCGGAGGAAATATTGTTTGGTTGCAGAATGGCCAAGAATTGCTTGAAAACTGGGCTGATTTGGTTGAAGGTGAAAATATTTTCTTTGTGCATGTAGAAGATGAAAGTTGTTCTCCGGTGGCTTCTGCAGATGAGAAAGTAACGGTGATTTTGGGTGGCAGACCGGAATTGACACTTACAACGACACATTGTGCCGGCGATTCGATTTTTGCCGAAGAGGTAAACGGTTTGGAAGGATTGACTTACCATTGGTTTATCAATGGCAAGGAGGAGGCTGCCGTGACGGGAAGGACTTATGCCTTTGCAGAGGGTGGTGAGTTTACGGTGCAAGTGGTAGCAGAAACTGATGGAGGATGTGTTTCGGATACAGTTTCCGGTACTTATCAGATTGCAGCACCGATTCATTTGGCATGGGCTCCGGAACCGGTAAGCAGTATTATTTACGGAAACAATATCCAGGGATGTGCGAAAGTGACAGAAGGAGAGGATACAGATATCACCTGGCATTGGGTGTCACCTACAACGCTGGCAATTACAGGTGCTTGTGCAAATGTTGCTGCACAAGAACAGGAATATGAATTTATAGTTTATGCGACAAATAAACAGGGATGTGCCAGTGATACGTTGATGGCAACGACACAGGTGACCGGATTCGGGGATCTGGATGTTACACTGGAATCCAGTACCGGTACTGAAATTTGTAAAGATGGTAGTGCATTATTGACAGCTACGGTAAATGGCGGTCAGGCTCCTTATACTTACGAATGGTTTGTGAAAGGAACGACAACCATTATTCAGAAAGTGACCACTTCATCTGCCATAAATGTATTGGCGATAGCTCCGCAGGCTGATGTGACTTATGCGGTAAAAGTCCGGGATGCTCAGGTTAAACCGGGTATTGCCAATAAGGAAATAGCCCTTACTGTCAAGGAAGGAAATGTTCCGGTAGCGGATGCCGGACCTGATATGACTATTCAGAGAGGCTTGCAGACCGTGTTGAAAGCCGGAGGTGGTGATGACATTACGGCATGGGAATGGTTGCCGATGGAAAAATTAGCGGCTGCAGATGAAGCTGTCAAGCAGTATCCGTTGACGATGAATTTGTCGACTTCTCAGAAATATCAGCTTTTTGTAACTAATACAGAAGGGTGTATCAGCAAACCGGATGAAATGATTGTTTACGTATTACCATTGGATGGTACAGAAGAAGGATTGCCGACTCCTCCGACATCCGAAGGTTTGAATCTGGTTATCCGGCCGGAAACCGATACTCTTTGTTTGGGTGCAGAGCGTTGGATTGCTGTGAAAGATTTGTTGGGTAATCTGAGTGGTAATGCTACCTATACTTGGGTAGCCTCTCCGTCAGTTGCGCTGACTATGAATGTAAAACGGGATTCTGCTCTTTTTGTACCGGCAACAGCAGGAAATTACACATTCTCTGTATTTGTAGAGGACGGCGGTAAGAAAATGGCTTTGCGGAGTACTATCTTAGTGAAAGACGGTCAGGCTCCTCAGTTTGATTTGGTTGCTACTGGCAATTGTCAGTATGATACGGTGAAGATGATATATAAGGATGGTTCAGTGAAAGCTGACCAGTGGGAATGGAAAGTGAAAGGAAATGTAGTAGCTAATGCTGCCGATTATTATGTATTAGCTAATGCAGGCGATTATAAAGTGGAAGTGACAGCAGGGAACGGTGGTTGTGGTTCTGTCCAAAAAGCAACAGAAGTGACAGTTGCGGATGCTCCGCAAATTACAGATTTGGTTGTTTTGGATAGCTGTGGCCGGGTAGTGATAGAATTGACCGCTACGGGAGCTACAGCAGGTTATACCTGGACAGCTAATCCGACTGGTGCAGTAGAAACCGGGATGGATAACCGTTATGTCATTACGACTGTAGGAAAATATGAAGCAGAGGTGGAAGCATCAAATGGAACTTGTTCCGTTGTGCGGAGTATAGAAGGAGAGGTTTATGCCCGTCCGCAGTTGCTGGCATGGGTGGCAGAGCCGATGGATGTTTCTCAGGTTAATACCCTTATTACTGCAGCAGTTTCTGCACAAGGAGGAAAACCTGATTATGAGTACCATTGGTTGCAACCGGACGATGCCAAAGCGAATGCGACAAGTTCTTATACGCAGGAAGCTATTTTGGCCAGCTATACTTTTGAAGTATATGCTTCGGATGCCAATGGTTGTATCAGTGATACACTGAAGAAGAGCATTTCAGTAGCCGGAGGTCAGGTGGAAGTTGATGTTAAATCGGTATACGGCAAAGAAATTTGTGAGGGTGGTGCAGCGATGTTAGTGGCTCATGCCAAAGGAGTTGAGTTACCTTGTGTATTTGAGTGGAGTAAGGTTGGAACAGCAGGTGTTCGCCGCAGTGTAACTCAAAATTCTGTATTTGATACGTTGTGGGTGAAAGCTTCTGAGGTTGGAAGTTATAAAGTACAGGTAAAACAATTTGCTGCTTCTGCTATTTTGGCTTCTGCTCAGATTGACGGTTTGACGGTGAATGCCTCTAAGCATGCTCCGGAGGTGGCGACTGAAAAGACGCTGACTATTCCGGAAGGCGGAAAAACCGTATTGCTGGCAACTGTAAGTAATGGAACTCCGGAATATAAATGGCACTGGAGTCCTGCCGACAAATTGGAAACACTGGCAGATACGGCACTCCAATATCCGCAGACAGCTGCATTGAATACTCGGCAGGAATATCAGACTTATGTAACTGATGCTGAGGGTTGTGTAAGCGTTCCTGCAACAACTTTGGTCGATGTGGATAATAATTTTGGTTTATGTGTTGCAATAAATCCTAAAAATGCTGAAATTTGCCGTGGTAATGTAGTACGTATGAATGCGGATATTACTTGCGGAAAACCTGTAGGTTATGATTTAGAATATAGTTGGTTGCCAGTTGAGCACTCTGCTTTGTTGGATGCAACGGATAAGGATTCTGTGGCATTCACTCCTGTTCAGTCAGGTGAATATACTTGGGTGGTAGAAGTGAAGAATGGTACGTTGATTGCAGCGGCCCGGACTGTTATCACTGTGAAAGATGCCGATGCTCCGGTATTGTCATTGGATGGACGTTGGGATTGTGTGAATGATACCTTGATTTTGACGAATAGCGGTGAGCCGGCAGAGAAATATGTTTGGAGCGTAGACGGCATTGAAGTAGCTGAGACCGGTGAGCGGTTGGTATTGGTGGATGCCGAAGTGAAGAGAGTTCAGGTATATGCAGTGTCTGCCAATGGTTGTTTGTCTGACAGTATTTCGGTTGAAACGCATTTGGGCGTTGTGCCGGAAGTGGAAATAGCAGGCGATGCATTTGTAAATTATCCGGATAGTGTGAGCGTACTGCAAGTGAAACAAGTAGACGGTTTGACAACGGATGATTATGATTTTGCGTGGACTTCTGTTCCTGATAATAAAATCAACGGGGCGACCAATCTGTTGGCAGCGGTAACCTTGCCGATGACTGAGGACGTTAAGTATACGTTTGTGGCTACCAGTAAAACTAACCCTGTTTGTCAGGCAACAGATACAGCGTGGGCTTATATGATACCGAAGAGTGCCCCTGTGGAAATTGATAAGGACGAAAATTCCGGAGAGTTGTATTTGTCATGGAATAAAGATATCCTGGGATTGGCAGACTCTGTGCGGGTGATGAATATCAAATGGGATGGTTATGCAGTAGAGTCTTTCTATCAGCCTAAAGCCATGGCGGTAGGGGATTTGGAGAAATATACCATTGATACCTCAAAAGATACTTTGGAATTCTTCTATATCAATGCCAGCCGTTATATTCCGGAAATGGGAAGGAGCTATTACTCGTTGAGTAGTGATACAGTGGGATATTTTAAGCAGTGGTTGTATTCAGATGCAGAAAATGTTGATGGTAATAATGTTAATTATATTTCTTATCCTTTTGATATGACGAGTAAAGGTCTTAAAAATTCTCATGATTTGGGAGAATATGTTGGTAGTTATTCAACGGGACTTTATAGTGGGAAGTGTATGATAAATTCATTGTCAAAATTTGTTGGAGATAAGCAAAGTTGGGCTGTTTCTAGAGATTATTATTTGCGTGATTTAGGTATGTGGAATCAGGAAAAGGCTTTGTTTGATTTAGTTCAGGGGGATATTTATGAAATGGTTTTGCAAGATGACGCTGCTGATGTTGTTTTGATATTTTATGGGAAGTTGCCTTCTCGTTTTTCTTATTCTATTTTATCTGCGTCTTCAACAGAGGAAGGTATCAAGCTCGCATCAAGGCGGAAGGTATCAAGGGAGATAATTTTATGGCATTTCCTTTAAGTTTTGTCGGAAAACGTAAATTGACAGATTTGGGAGATGTTATAAATGACATTAATTCTTTGTCTGCATATACATTTAAGACACTTCAGACATGGAGTTCTGATCGTATATATTGGGTTCCCGGGGTTAATTTGTGGTCTGGTAAAGTTGATTTCCATGCCTATCCTTGGATGCCTGTAAATGTAATTGTAAATACGAATACTTTATTTGACAAGTAATGAGGAAGTATTTTCTATTATTAGCATTGATTGCTGTTTTGAATGTTTCTGTTTTGGCGGATTATGATCCCTCAAAAACAGAGTATCCATATCAATATGATGTTGATTCGCAAGAAAATATTAATGGGAATCCGTGGAATGAGGCCTCTACTCATAATGCTAATGCTAATGTTTCGGCTAATGCTGGAGTATATTTGAATTTTACCATAAAAGATGATGGTGCTTATGATTTGAGCAGTTATAAATGGTATGTTGAAGTTTATGGAGAGTATAAGGATGGGCGTAAGACCAAATGGAAAATGGAATCAATAGGAACCATAAATCTTAATAGATTAGCTGATGAATCATATGGTGATATTATAAATCCTGCACCTAAATATACCCAATTCTATGTATTACCTGATCCGAATTATAAGTTTTTGAACATTCACTTTGAAGATTTTGGGGAGGCGGTGACACCTTCATTATCTTTTCGTCTTGTAATGATAAAAGAGGCTGATGCAAATGGAGATGAAGTTATAAAGGAAGTTTTTTATGATGCTGGT
>OFFM01001193.1_pt1 | contig 15298 bp, 12 predicted proteins | sample 1521401 | NCBI WGS metagenome assembly OFFM01 (sample SAMEA3504118, study PRJEB24116) | mouse gut metagenome | biome: mouse gut; feature: mouse-associated habitat; material: faeces | place: Denmark | collected 2011
CCCTACAACGCCGCCCGCTACGGCTACATCGACGATGTAATCGAGCCCCGCAACACCCGCTTCCGCATCATCCGCGCCCTGCAGCAGCTTGCCACCAAGAAGGTGACCAATCCTGCCAAGAAACACGGCAACATACCTCTGTAATCACCCCACCTGTCATCATCCAGCGATCTATGAACAAACGACTGCTTCTGATACTCGCCCTGCTGATGGGGGGTGCATGCGCCCTTACGGCCCAGAGCCGCAAGGCCGTGCGCATCAACGAGGTGATGGTGCAGAACACGCCCGAGGGCATCGCCGACGAGTACGGCGCTCACAATGCCTGGATCGAGCTGTTCAACTCCAACTTCGCTCCTATCGAGATATCAAGTATCTACATCACCACCGACACCGCCCACCGCGCCGTATACCCCGTGCCCCTGGGCGATGTCAACACCCGTATGCCCAAGCGCCAGCACGTCATCTTCTTTGCCGATGGCGAGCCCAACAAGGGCACGTTCCACACCAACTTCACCCTCACACCCGGCCGCGACAACTATATCGCCATCCTCGACGCCGACCGCTCGGTAATCGATGAGGTATGGGTACCCGCCGAGGTACTTCCCGGCCAGAGCTGGGCGCGTACCGCCGACGGCGAGGGCGACTGGGCCCTGCGCACCGGCGGCGAGTCTGACTACATCACACCCTCGAGCGCCAACGTAATCAAGGACACCAACAAGAAGATTGAAGACTTTGCCGAGCGCGACGCCAACGGCTTCGGCATGACCGTCATGGCCATGTGCATCGTATTCTCGGCCCTGCTCCTGCTGTGCCTGTGCTTCTACGGCATCGGCAAGCTCGGCTCGTACTACTCGCGCCTGCGCAAGGCCCGCACCAAGGCAGCCGATGCCGGCGAGGTAGTCAAGGCCCGCGACGTCACCCACGACTCCGGCGAGGAAATCGCCGCCATCGTCATGGCTCTGCACGACCACTTCGACGCCCACGACCGCGAGAGCACCATCCTCACTATCAACAAGGTAAAGCGCGCCTACTCTCCCTGGAGCTCAAAAATCTACAACCTGCGCCAGGTACCCGAGCCTCCCCGCCATCATTGATCATCACATCCACAGAAACAGACACCAATGAAAGAATATAAATACAAAATCAACGGTACCACATACAATGTGGCCGTGGGCGACGTAGAAGACAACATCGCCCGGGTAGAAGTCAACGGTGTGGCCTACCGCGTCGAGATGGAGGCCACCAAGGCAGCCACCGTCAAGAGCGTGCAGGCTCCCCGTCCCGCTGCCGCTCCCCGCACCAGCAGCGGCGAGAAAGTCATCGCCAAGCCCGCCCCCACCGGCACAGCCGACGCCGTGAAGGCTCCCCTGCCCGGCGTGGTGCTCAGCATCCCCGTCAAGGAAGGCCAGAGCGTAAAGGCCAGCGACACCGTGCTGCTCCTCGAGGCCATGAAGATGGAAAACGCCATCCATGCAGGCCGCGACGGCGTGGTAAAGCAGATCCTCGTATCGGCCGGCGACTCCGTGCTTGAGGGCAACCCGCTCATCATCATCGAATAAACCGCACCGATATGGATTTCGGCGATTTCTTGCTTAAAAACCTCCGGCAGTTCTGGGAGCTGACCGGCTTCGCCAATGCCGAGTGGGGCAACCTGGTCATGCTCCTGGTGGGCCTCTTCTTCATCTGGCTGGCGATAAAGAAAAACTTCGAGCCGATGCTGCTCGTGCCCATAGGCTTCGGCATACTCATCGGCAACGTCCCCTTCAACACCGCCGCCGGCCTTGAGGTAGGCATCTACGAACAAGGCTCCGTGCTCAATATCCTCTACAACGGTGTGAGCGCCGGCTGGTATCCCCCGCTCATCTTCCTGGGTATCGGCGCCATGACCGACTTCTCGGCCCTGATTGCCAATCCCAAGCTGATGCTCATCGGCGCAGCAGCCCAGTTTGGCATCTTCGGCGCATACATGGTCGCCCTGGCCATCGGCTTCGCCCCCGACCAGGCCGGCGCCATCGCCATCATCGGCGGCGCCGACGGCCCCACCGCCATCTTCCTGTCGTCTAAGCTCGCGCCCAACCTCATGGGCGCCATAGCCGTGTCGGCATACTCATATATGGCACTGGTGCCGGTGATTCAGCCCCCGCTGATGCGCCTGTTCACCACCAAGAAGGAGCGCCTCATCAAGATGAAGCCCGCCCGCGCCGTGAGCCAGAACGAGAAGATTATCTTCCCCATCGTGGGTATGCTGCTCACCTGCTTCGTGGTACCCTCGGGCCTGCCCCTGCTCGGCATGCTCTTCTTTGGCAACCTGCTGCGTGAGTGCGGCGTATGCACCCGCCTGGCCAAGACCGCGTCCAACGCCCTGACCGACATCGTCACCATCCTGCTGGGCATGACCGTCGGCGCCTCGACCCAGGCATCGCAATTCCTCACCCCGCAGACCATCTTCATCTTCTTCCTGGGCTTCATGGCCTTCGTGATTGCCTCGTCGTCGGGCGTGCTCTTTGTCAAGCTCTTCAACCTGGTACTCCCCAAGGAAAAGAAAATCAACCCCCTCATCGGCAACGCCGGCGTATCGGCCGTGCCCATGAGCGCACGCATCTCCAACAATCTCGGCCTGGAATACGACCCGTCCAACTACCTGCTCATGCACGCCATGGGCCCCAACGTGGCCGGCGTCATCGGCTCGGCAGTCGCCGCCGGCGTCCTGCTCGGCTTCCTTGCCTGACCCCATATCACATGAAGCCCCGCCGCGCCGCCGCGCGACGGGGCTTTTTTACACCACCCTGTCGAACTATCGGCCCGCTCGGCCGTTATAATGATACATGGCCCGCGCCGCGGGCCCCCATCAGACCTAACCATAAAGCCGCCCCGCCGGTAGTCAATATCAGCCATCAAGCTATGATAACAAAAGAAGTGATCAAGACCCTATACAAGCAATACTCCAAACGGCCCAAAAGCGCCGACTGCCTCGACATGGCCTTGCTTTTCGACAGCGTGGGCGTCATGCACGACATCAGCGTCGACATCGACTCCGACGAGCTGGTGATCGGCTCCATCGACCCCAAGTCGATATTTCACCGCATAAGACTGAGCCACATCCACGCCATCGTGCCATTTGAGGAGTGGACAGCCATCGTATTGCACTCGTCTATTGTCTTCCTAAACCGCCTGAGCAACCGCGTGAGCATCCACCTCAAGCCACCGACCCCGTCACTGACCGAGCGCCTCCGCACAATGGTTGGAAAATAGCCCCTCATCAAACCCGCCCCGGCGGGTTTCGCTTTTTATTGCCCTTGCTGTCGATAACTTTGGTCTCCTGCGGCCATCCATACCCCGAAAAAGCACTATCTTTGCAGACAGTCACATCTGACTATTTCTACTCCGACTAAACCAACCGCGACTTATCATTCATCCCAAAACTGCTATATTTCATGCGCAATTACGATGCCTCAGACCCTATGTCAATCTTCTCTTTTAGCGGAAGTTTGCTTGGCCATACCCTTGCTGAGATAATCCCGTATGTTGATGACTCTGTATCTATAGAATCTCTAAACCAGGATGGCAAAGGCGGTCTTGGAGTGCTCGTCGAAAAGCATTTCTTCGGGTATGAACCAAACAGTGACCCCAGACCCGACTTCCCCGAGGCAGGAGTTGAGCTGAAGGTGTCGCCTCTTAAAAAGAGCAGCAAGGGCGAATACAAGATTAAGGAGCGTCTTGTATGCGACATGATAGACTATTGTGCATTAGTAGAAGAGAATTTTGAAGACTCTCGGTTCTTCAGGAAATCAATGCTGATGCTCATCATATTTTACCTGCATGTATCCGGCTGTCCCAAGCGAGACCTGCAATTTCTATATAGTGTGCTGTGGCGGATTAAGGACAAGGACTTGCTCATTATAAAAGAAGACTTCCGGATTATCCAGGAAAAAGTACGACAAGGGCTTGCACACGAATTATCGGAGGGAGACACCATGTATCTGGGTGCTTGCCGCAAAGGACAAAAGGGACAGGCTCAACGTAAGCAACCCAATAGCCCGGTTTTGGCCAACGCACGTGCGTTTTCATTCAAACCTGCGTATATGCGCACGATTCTTGACTTTGTGCGTAATTCGGGAAATGCAATGGCCTCCAATCTCAACGAAGATGAGATGCCCGGCATCGAGCTGGTATCAGCTGCAGACCTCATCAATGATTCATTTGAGACCGTTTTACGTAAGAGATTTGCTCCATACATCGGTATGGATTACGTACAGATCAGCAAATCTCTTGGCGTGGAAATCAATCCCTCAGAAAAAAGCAAATATGCCACCATCGCACGCAGAATCCTGCATCATGGGCTGGTATCAGAGAATTCGGCCGAGGAGCTGCGCAAATCCGGCATTAAAATCAAGACCATCAGACTTCAGAAAAACGGAACGGTCAAGGAGCATATGTCTTTCGAGGGAATAAACTACAAAGAAGTGCTGGAAACTGACGATTGGATAGATTCCAAATGGTACGAAATTATCACCACCCGCTATATGTTTGTGGTTTTTCGAGAGGTTGAGGATGATAATTGGACTGATGAGCCTCGTTACGTGCTCGACAAGATGTTTTTCTGGACTATGCCTGCATCAGACTATTCACTTGCCGAGGAATACTGGAACAACATCAAAGCTAACGTCCTTGCCGACACCTTGCTGAATTCAGACGGAGGAGAGCGAGCCAACACATTCTGGTCTTTACGCGACAACCGCTTTTTTCACGTAAGGCCAAAAGCCAGGAATGCCGATGATGTCACCTACAGCCCCATTTCCAATACACCGGTACCCAAAAAAGCCTATTGGTTTGACAACCGCTACCTTCGCAAAAAACTTATCAACGCCTACGGCCCGGATTGGGACAAACTCTTTAATCACCGAAGTATATGAACGATGCATCTTACCATATTGGAGAGCAATACTTGCTGGATGTATGCGAGCCAATTGCCAATTATTGCCGCAGCTCCCGCCAGTCGGGCACTCTATTTGATTTTGCAGAAACAGACTCTGCGGATAACGAGATTCGTGTCGTAGAGCTTTTTGCAGGCGTCGGAGGTTTCCGCATTGGCCTTGAACGAGCGTCCCGGCGATTCAAGACTGTATGGAGCAATCAGTGGGAACCGTCGACCAAACGGCAGGATGCCTCCATCATATATACCAACCGTTTTGGAATCGAAGGACATAGCAACGAAGACATCAGCTCTGTCTCCTCAGACAAGATTCCCTCCTGCGATATGCTTGTCGGCGGCTTTCCATGCCAGGATTATTCGGTAGCCACCACATTGAAGCGGTCAGGAGGTATTGAGGGCAAGAAAGGAGTGCTGTGGTGGCAGATATACCGCATCCTGGATGAAGCCAAACATAAGCCCTCGTTTCTTTTTCTCGAGAATGTAGACCGGCTGCTCAAATCTCCCGCCTCACAGCGTGGCAGGGACTTCGCGATTATACTTGCGTCGCTAAGCGACCTCGGCTACGATGTGGAGTGGCGCATAATCAACGCGGCCGAGTACGGCATGCCTCAAAGACGTAAACGCACCTATATCGTTGGCTTCAGGCGGGATGTGGACTTGGCCAAATCTGTCACCGACAGTGAAAGCTGGATTTACGAAAACGGAATCTTTGCCAAGGCATTCCCGATTAAGGCTGTCTCGGCCACGCATTCCTTTAAGATTGATGGCTCGCTTGCCAGAGTATCATCAGACTTCAACCGTGAAGGCGAGAAGCATGTATTTGAAAATGCCGGCTATATGCACGACCGGGAAGTGCATACCCTCAAATCAGCGCCTGTCTACTCCGGCCCCTATATGACCCTGGGACAAATATTGCTTCCGGAGGATAGTATCGACGACGAATTCTTCATTCCGGCTGAAGAAGTAGCCAAGTGGGAGTATCTCAAGGGCAGCAAGTCATTTATGCGCACCAATTCCCAAGGATTCCAATACCGATATTCCGAGGGAGGTATGGCATTTCCCGACTTCCTCGACCGGGCATCCCGCACCATCATCACCGGTGAAGGCGGTAAAGGGCCGTCGCGATTCAAGCATATCATACTTACTCCGTCGGGGCGTTACCGCCGCCTGACGCCGGTTGAGCTTGAGCGCCTAAATATGTTTCCCGACAATCACACGGCCGGAAGCAGCGCCATGAGACGTGCGTTTCTCATGGGCAACGCTCTGGTGACGGGCGTAGTTGAGAAAGTCGGGCTATCGCTTTTATCGCACTTGGTGTAGATAAAAAACAGCGGGACGGTCTGACGCCGTCCCGCTATTTTTTATGATGAAATGGGGTTATTTGGCAGCACGTATGGTGTGTGTTCCGAATCGCACCAGATAGATACCGGCGGGCAGGTGTACGTCGATGTCGTCGACGGCGCCATCAGCAAGAGCAGTGTGGCGCAGTCGCCCGCTTATGTCGTATATCTCGATGAGGCTGCCGGCCCTGGCGCCGAGCACGCGCAGGCGGTCGCCGGCAAAGAATGCCCGGGCGGCGACGGCCTCGGGCTCGGCGATGCCGGCGGCCAGGTGCAAGTCGACCATGCCGCACACCTCAGTCGATATCTCGCCCAGAGCTCCGGCCTGCTGATGCACAGCGGTGTAGACGCGCACAAAGTCGATGCCGTCGAGATTGGCAGGGCGACCGTCGGCGTCGACCGCGCGGCCGATGTCGATGCCGGCACGGGAGTCGTCGTTGGGCCAGCAGTCGGCATAGCCCAGTCCGGCCGGATAGCCCACCCACTCCTTGAATCGTCCGTGCTGCTCAAGCACGGTATTGTCGGCGATACGGCGTCCGGTAAATGACAGCGTGGCCTCGGCTGCCCACTGCGGGTAGTAGTCGCCGGGATTGATGATAAGGTGGGGCATATAGCCGGAGGCGCCGCCCGAGGCGGTCCAGCGGATATATTCATCGTCGTCGTAACCCGAGGCGGGGTCGCTCACCGAGGGCTTGTGGCCCGGGTCGTGGCGGTGGTATGTCACGGTGTAGCCGGGAGTGGTGCCGGTAGCCGTGCCGAGTATCTCGTACCAGGGGTCGTCGGGCAGGCCGTTGCCATTGACGTCGCGGCTCACCATGATGATGCCCGGCTCGCAGCTGCCGCCCTCGCCGGCGAGAGCCTTGGAGTCGAAAAAGGCGTTGCCCAGCACGGCAAAGTCGGCCTGACCGGCGACATTGTCGACCGTGTGGTCAAATCCCATGGTGATATAGCCGCCAAATGAGCCGAGGCTCACCATGCCGCCGGCAGTGCCGGCTATGGCGTCGAGAGCCTTGCGGCACATGTCGGCGTGGGTGTCGCCCTCGGCATAGACGGGCATGCGGTTGACAAACTGGCCCGGCGCGGGGCAGTATTCATATACCTCGGCCACGTAGGGCGAGGCGGCGCGGTCGACGGATACGGTGAGCGGAGCGATGTCGGCCGCGCTCACCGAGGGGATGAGGGTGACCGCGGCAGCCATGGCAATCAGTTGTTTTTTCATAAGCAGTGATTGGATAAAACTTGATACATCAGTGATAATACAGTCTTACCGTCGGCTGCTGCGCCACGCGTGCATGCAATGCGATGCCACCGCAGGTGATGCGGGTATAGATACGACCGGCCCATATCCGCGTGGGCGCGCAATCGCGGCAAGAGCTCCGCGGCAGATATTCTGACTCGTCGCACCGTCGGCTCCGCCTTCCCGCCCCGGCTCTCGGGACAGTGGCATATCGGAGCCGGGGCTGCCCCGGGGGGGGGCGGCGGCTTACAGCAGCGGGACTGTACGGGATTTGCACCCGTTTCCCTGCCTCGGAACCGCCGCAAAGATAAGCATATTTTCCTAAACCACCACAAATTTAGAGCATTCGGCACTGCGCTGCGCAGTTTGCACGGGCGGGGAAAATGTGTTACCTTTGCACATTGAATACATCTGACACGTGATCTCACAACCTATAGATAAACCCACCCTCGAGGCCCTGCGCGCCGCGCTCGACGACGCCGAGCGTATCGTCATCCTCACCCACATGTCGCCCGACGGCGACGCCATAGGCTCATCGACAGCCATGCAGCGCCTGCTCCTCGCCCTGGGTAAGGAGGCGCGCATCGTCATACCCGACATGCTGCCCGGCCAGTTGCGCCGCGTGCCCGGAGCCAAGGAGGCCGTCGACGCCACCCGCTACCCCGACTTTGCCCGTCAGCTCATCGACGGCGCCGACCTGCTGCTGTGCTTCGACTTCAACGAGCCCGGCCGCATCGGCCGCCTCGCCACGGCCCTCACCGAGGCCACGGCCACCAAGGTGCTCATCGACCACCATCTGCATCCGGCCGACTTTGCCGATGTGGTGATCTCGCATCCCGAGCTGTCGTCGACATGCTACCTGCTCTTCAAGGTGCTCTGCGGGCTGGAGCTGTTTGGCCTTATCGACAACAAGATAGCCGAGAGCATCCTCACGGGCATGATGACCGACACGGGCAACTTCTCATACAACGCATCTGACCCCGAGCTGTACCTGGTCGTGGCCGAGCTGATGCGCAAGGGCGCCGACAAGGAGCGCATATACCGCGAGCAGTTTGAGACCCACTCGCTCGACTCCATGCGCCTCAACGCCTATGCCATCTCGGAGCGCATGGAGGTATGGCCCGACTGCGGCGCCGCCCTCATCACACTCACCCGCGACGAGCTCAACCGCTTCCACTACGCCAAGGGCGACACCGAGGGGCTGGTCAACCGCCCGCTGGCCGTGCCCGGCGTGGTATACTCGGCATTTCTGCGCGAGGAAGACGATTTCGTAAAGGTGTCGATGCGCTCGGTGGGCGACTTCCCCGTCAACATACTCTGCCGCGAGCACTTTGGCGGCGGCGGCCACCTCAATGCCGCCAGCGGCGAGTTCCGCGGCACACTTGCCGAGGCCGCCGACCTCTTCCGCTCGCTCCTCAATACAAACAAAGAAAAATATATCCACTGATGAAGATACTCACACTCCTCACCGGCGCCGCAGCCCTGGCCGCGACAGTGCTCTCGCTGGGCAGCTGCAGCGACGACCGCACATATGCCGAGCTGCTCAACGACGAGAAATACGCCGTAAACAATTTCCTGGCCGACTACTGCGTCGAAAACGCCATCCCGGCCGACACCGTATTCAAGACCGTGGCAGAGTATGGCGACGACGCCCCCTACTACCGCCTCGACGAAGACGGCAACATGTACATGCAGGTGGTCGACGCCGGCACCCCCGGCGACACCGCCGTACTCAACGAGCTGATTTATTTCCGCTTCACCCGCTTCAGCATCGAGACTTACGAGGACGGCGAGTTTGGCTACTGGGAAGGCAACGAGGAGGTCGTCACCGGCAACCATTCCTTCCGCTACGGCAACTACGAGATCAGCTCCTCGTACAGCTACGGCACCGGCATCCAGGCCCCGCTGCAATATCTCCCCATCGACTGCCAGGTAAATCTGGTGGTCAAGGCAGCCGTGGGTATGCCCAGCGAGATGAGCAACGTGCGCCCCTGGCTCTACCGCCTGCGCTACTATCGTCCCAAGTCCTGATACACATACATCCCCATATATGTCACTGATTAAGTCTATCTCAGGCATCCGCGGCACCATCGGCGGACGCCCCGGCGAGGGACTCTCGCCGCTCGATGTGGTGAAATTCACCGCCGCATATGCCACATATATAGCTTCGTCGACCACCCTGGACACCCGCACCATCGTGGTGGGCCGCGACGCCCGCCTCTCGGGCCCCATGGTGAGCGACCTGGTATGCGCCACCCTCTGCGGCATGGGATTTGACGTGGTCAACATCGGCCCGGCATCGACCCCCACCACTGAGCTGGCCGTGACCGGCGAGCGCGCCTGCGGCGGCATCATCATCACCGCCTCGCACAATCCCCTGCAGTGGAACGCCCTCAAGCTCCTCAACGAGCACGGCGAGTTTCTCGACGACGCCCAGGGCAAGCAGGTGCTCGCCATCGCCGAAGCCGAAGACTTTGACTTCGCCGGCGTGGAACGCCTCGGCCACGTGTATACCAACAATACCTACAACCGCCGCCATATCGAGGCCGTTCTCGCCCTCGACCTGGTCGACCGCGACGCCATCGCCGCCGCCGGCTTCACCGTGGCCGTCGACGCCGTCAACTCGGTGGGCGGTGTGGTGATACCCGAGCTGCTGCGCGCCTTGGGTGTGAAAAATATCATCACCCTCAACTGCGAGCCCACCGGCCACTTTGCCCATACTCCCGAGCCCATCCCGGAAAACCTCACCGACGTCGCCGGCCTGGTGGCCCGCTCGGGCGCCGACGTGGGCTTTGTGGTAGACCCCGACGTAGACCGCCTCGCCATCATCCGGGACGGCGGCGCCATGTTTGGCGAGGAGTACACCCTGGTGTCGATAGCCGACTATGTGCTGGGCCACACTCCCGGCTCGACGGTGAGCAACCTCAGCTCGTCGCGCGCCCTGCGCGATGTGACCGAGGCCCACGGCTGCACCTACACAGCCGCCGCAGTGGGCGAGGTCAACGTCACCACCGAGATGCGCCGCACCGGCGCCGTGATAGGCGGCGAGGGCAACGGCGGCATCATCTATCCCGCGCTGCACTACGGCCGCGACGCCCTCGTCGGCGTGGCCCTCTTCCTGACCATGATGGCCCGCAGCGGCAAGCGCCCCTCCGAGATACGCGCCGCCCTGCCCGAGTACACCATTTACAAATCAAAAGTGGAGCTTCAGCCCGGCCTCGACGTCGATGCCCTGCTCGCACGCGTCAAAGACAAGTATGCCGGCGAGCGCATCACCGACATCGACGGCGTCAAGATCGACTTTGCCGACTCGTGGGTACACCTGCGCAAGAGCAATACCGAGCCCATCGTGCGCATCTACTCAGAGGCCCATACCCTCGAGCGCGCCCGCGAGCTGGCCGACGGCATCCGCGCCGAGATACTCGCCATGCTCGGCTGAGCACCCACACATATCCTGCATACAGGTACATGATATCCATCAACAGCCTCAGCGTCGAGTTCAGCGCGCGCGCCCTCTTCGACGACATAAGCTACGTAATCAACGACCGCGACCGCATAGCCCTGGTGGGCAAAAACGGCGCGGGCAAGTCGACCATGCTCAAAATCATCGCCGGCCTGCAGGCGCCCACATCGGGTACCGTGGCCATCCCGCAGGGAGTCACGGTAGGATACCTGCCGCAGACGATGATATTTGACGACGAGCGCACCGTGCGCCAGGAGGTGCGTCAGGCATTCTCCCACATCGACCGCATGCAGGCCGACCTCGACGCCATGACCGCCGAGCTGGCCGGGCGCACCGACTACGACAGCGACGGCTACCATCGCCTCATCGACCGCATGACCACGCTCACCGAGCAGCTGGCCATGCACGGCGGCGACGGCGGCGAGGCCGAGATGGAAAAGACACTCATCGGCCTGGGATTCACGCGCGACGACTTCGACCGCCCGACGGGCGAGTTCAGCGGCGGCTGGCGCATGCGCATCGAGCTGGCCAAGCTGCTGCTGCGCCGGCCCGACGTGCTGCTGCTCGACGAGCCCACCAACCATCTCGACATCGAGTCGATACAGTGGCTGGAGCGATTCCTGGTGACCAACGCCCGCGCAGTGGTGCTCGTGAGCCACGACCGCGCATTTATCGACAACGTGACATCGCGCACCATCGAGATTTCGCTGGGCAAGATATACGACTACGCCGTCAACTACTCCCGCTACGTCGAGCTGCGCCGCGAGCGGCTCGAGCAGCAGATGCGCGCCTATGCCAATCAGCAGAAGCAGATTGCCGACACCGAGGCATTTATCGAGCGCTTCCGCTATAAGGCCACCAAGGCCGTGCAGGTGCAGAGCCGCATGAAGCAGCTCGCCAAGATCGAGCGTATCGAGGTCGACGAGGTCGACACCTCGCATCTCAACCTGCGCTTCCCGCCGGCCCCGCGCTCGGGCGACTTCCCCGTCATCGCCGACGAGGTGGGCAAGGCATACGGCGACCATCAGGTATTTGACCACGCCACATTCACCATACGCCGCGGCGAGAAGGTGGCCTTTGTGGGCAAAAACGGCATGGGCAAATCCACGCTGGTCAAGTGCATCATGGGCGAGATACCCTTTACGGGCAAGCTCAAGATAGGCCACGGAGTGCAGATAGGCTATTTCGCCCAGAACCAGGCATCGCTGCTCGACGGCGAGCTCACCGTATTTGACACCATCGACCGCGTGGCCGTGGGCGATGTGCGCACCCGCATCCGCGACATCCTCGGAGCATTTATGTTTGGCGGCGAGGCATCAGACAAGAAGGTAAAGGTGCTCTCGGGCGGCGAGCGCACCCGCCTGGCCATGATACGCCTGCTGCTGCAGCCGGTCAACCTCCTCATACTCGACGAGCCCACCAACCATCTCGACATGGTCACCAAGGACGTACTCAAGCAGGCCATCCGCGACTTTGGCGGCACGGTGATACTGGTGAGCCACGACCGCGAGTTTCTCGACGGGCTGGTGGAGAAGGTATATGAGTTTGCCGACGGCCGCGTCAACGAGTGCCTCGGAGGCATCTACGACTTCCTCGAGCGCAAGCGCATCAGCTCGCTCGCCGAGCTGGAGGCCGCGCCCAAGGCCGCGCCCAAGCCTGAGCCGAAAGCCAAGGCCGAGCCGGTCGCCAAAGCCGTGACCAAAAGCGACGCCAAGCCGCAGGCACCGCGTCTGAGCTACGCCGAGCAGCGCGAGCGCGACAAGGTGATACGCCGCGCCCGCAAGAAGGTCGAGGAGGCCGAGGCCGAGGTGGCTGCCCGCGAGCAGGCCGTAAAAGACATCGAGACCGCGCTGGCCGCAGGCTCTGCCGACCCGGATATATACACCCGACACGCCGAGGCTACCAAGGCGCTCGAAAACGCCATGAGCCTCTGGGAACTCGCATCGATGGACCTCGAATCTCTCACCGCACAATGAATCAGCTCCCCCAAGACCCCTTCATGCTCCTGAGCACCGTCAACATGCTCCTGCGCGACGGCGCCTTTGACTCGCTCGACGACCTGGCCGCTGCATACGGCACCACCGCCGACGACATCACACGCCGCCTGGCCGAGGCCGGCTTTGAATATCTCCCCGAGGCACGACGTTTCGCATGAGCACAGATTACCTCAGCCGGCTCAACGAGCAGCAGCGCGCCGCCGTGGAGTATCTCGACGGCCCGCAGCTGGTGATAGCCGGAGCAGGCTCGGGCAAGACCCGTGTGCTCACATACAAGATAGTGCATCTGCTCGCCAAAGGCTACGAGCCGGGCCGCATACTGGCACTGACCTTTACCAACAAGGCCGCCCGCGAGATGCGCGAGCGCATCGAGGACCTGGTCGGGGCGCCCACGGCCCGCCGACTGTGGATGGGTACGTTCCACAGCATATTCTCGCGCATACTGCGCCGCGACGCCGCCATGATAGGCTTCCCCTCGTCGTATACCATATACGACCAGGCCGACGCCCGCTCCCTCATCAAGGCCATAATACGCGACCTGGGCCTCGACGAGAAAACTTACAAGCCCTCGACCATACAAAACGCCATCTCCATGGCAAAAAACCAGCTGTACTCGCCCGCCGACTATGCCGCCGACCGCGAGCTCATGGAGAGCGACCTCCGCAGCCGGCGCCCGATGACGGCCGAGATTTACCGCATATACATGGAGCGATGCCGGGTGGCCGGAGCCATGGACTTCGACGACCTGCTCTACTACACCTCACGCCTGCTGCGCGACCGGCCCGAGGTGCTCAGCCACTACCGCGAGTACTTCCGCTACGTGCTGGTCGATGAGTTTCAGGACACCAACTTTGCCCAGAACATGATCGTGTCGCAGCTCACCCGCGGCATAGGCAAGCTGTGTGTGGTGGGCGACGACGCTCAGAGCATATACTCTTTCCGCGGCGCCAATATACGCAACATACTGGAGATGCGGCGTATATGGCCCGAGCTGATGACATTCAAGCTCGAGCAGAACTACCGCTCGACACAAAATATCATCAACGCCGCCGGCAGCCTCATCTCCCATAATACCCGGCAGATACCCAAGACTGTCTTCTCGCGCAGCGATGTGGGCGAGCGCATTGAGGTGCAGTGTGCATTCAGCGACTTCGACGAGGCCGGCATGGTGGCCACGCGCATAGTCACCCGACGCGCATCCACCGGCGACTCTTTTGCCGACTTCGCCGTGCTGTACCGCACCAACTCCCAGTCGCGCCAGCTCGAGGAGGCCCTGCGCCGCCGCGCCATCCCCTACCGCATCTACGGCGGCCTGGCATTTTACCAGCGCAAGGAGGTCAAGGACGCCCTGGCATACTTCCGCCTCGCCGTGAACCCTCGCGACGGCGAGGCCCTGCGCCGTATCATCAACTTCCCGGCGCGCGGCATCGGCGAGACCACCCTGAAGAAAATCACAGCCGCCGCCATCGCCGGCTCGACGAGCCTGTGGGAGGTAATCTGCGACCCGACGCGCTACGGGCTCGACGTCAACTCGGGCACCCGCCGCAAGCTCGACTCTTTCGTCGCCCTGATGCGCTCCTTTATCGACAGCGCCGCCACGGGCATCCCGGCCCCCGAGTTGGCGCGCAATATCGTGGCCCGCACGGGCATGATGGCCCTATATATCAGCGACAACACACCCGAGAACGTCTCCAAACGCGATAATCTCGAGGAGCTGCTGCGCAGTGTCGACGAGTATGCCTCGATGCGGCTCGAGGACGGCACGGCCGACGTCACCACCATGGCCGACTTCCTGGCCGAGGTGGCTCTGGCGACCGACCAGGATACCGACGACGGCCAGGGCGACGCGCCCCGCGTCACCCTGATGACCATCCACGCCGCCAAGGGCCTGGAGTTTGCCAACGTATTTATCGTCGGCGTCGAAGACGACCTGCTGCCGTCGTCGATGTGCGGCTCGCCCGACGATATCGAGGAGGAGCGCCGGCTATTCTACGTGGCCATCACACGCGCCAAGCGATTCTGTATGCTCTCCTACGCCCAGAGCCGATACCACAACGGGCAGCCCACCGCGCCGCGCCCGAGCCGCTTTCTCAACGACATCGACGCCCGATACCTCAACTTCACCCACGGCGCACGCCCGATGCCCGAGCCTATCGACCGCCCCGCCGCCTCGCGCCGATTTGCCGCCGAGCGCCCGGCACATCCGGCCCGCCCGACATTCACGCCCGACCGACCGGCCGCCGCGCCGGCCCGGGCCGCCTCTACCGCGGCGTTCAGCGCGAGGATGTTGGTCTGGAAGGCGATGTCCTCAATGGTCTTGATGATCTT